>ERZ1026915.34-NODE-34-length-66051-cov-11.913843_pt1 | contig 66051 bp, 89 predicted proteins | sample MGYA00519466_ERZ1026915 | MGnify/ENA primary metagenome ERZ1026915 (study PRJEB26926, sample SAMN06164884) | human gut metagenome | biome: ENVO:00009003; feature: ENVO:2100002; material: ENVO:00002003 | host: Homo sapiens | place: USA | collected 2012 ... | reverse complement strand
ACCGCACCATCGGCTTCTCCAACTGCGAGAGGTATTTCGCCAAGGGGACGCGCGGTATCTCCGGCATTCGCAAAATCCCCGCACTCGGCCCGATCAGCCCTAACGACTTCCTGACGAAGCTGTTCGCCGAGTACAACGCCAAGGCCACCGCCGAGGTCGAGCAGAACGCAGTCGATCAGGCGGCATACGAGGCCGCGATGGTTGAGGGCTCGGCCATCATCGCCGACATCGTCGATGCAGACACCGCCAACGCCGCCATTCCGAAATATCAGGCCATTAAGCACGCGCTGACCTCCAACAAGGAGCTGGGAGTTCTCTGGAACAAAAAGATCAAGGAATGCGGCCTGTTCTTCGACAAGGTTTTGAAGAAATACACGCCCGCGCCCGAGGAGGCAAAGGAGGCGGAGTAAATGGGACGCTATCTGATGACCCATTCCCTGTTGGCGTCCTGGCTCTACACCATGAAAGAAAACCCCTACGAGGACATGACGACAGAGCGCGATCCGATGGGCGAATTCATGCAGACGCTGCGCCGTGAGCCGACGCCGACCACGGAGGCCATGCAGAACGGCATCAAGTTCGAGGACATGGTGACGGACATCATCAACGGCCGCGCCGATCCCAACGATCCGTGGTATGCCGCCGCAGAAAAGGTCGCCCGGCGCTGCGCCGGAGGCGTCCTCCAATACAAGGTCAAAAAGACCATCGAGGTCGGCGGCGTGAGCCTGCTTCTGTATGGCCGTCTGGATTGCCTGAAAGCCGGGGAGATCATCGACATCAAATTTACCAAGAGCTACGACACCGGAAAGTTCTTTTCCAGCACACAGCACCCCACCTACTTCGAGCTGATTCCTGAAGCGCGGCAGTTCACCTATCTTGCCAGCAACGGGAGTACGGTATGGCCGGAAACGTACCGCCGTGAGGAAGCGCCCAGTATTTTCCCCGTCATTTCTGATTTCCTCGACTGGCTGCGCGCGACCGATCTGATGCAGGTATACCAGGAGAAGTGGGCGACGCTATGAACGGCTTTCTGAAAGACATCACCTATGCCCGGAGCGGCGAATATATCCTGTCGATCTACACGCGGGAAAGCTGCAAGGATATTTGGAAGAACTTCGGCGAACGCCCGATCACGTTTACCATCACGAAAAAAGCCGATCCTCGCGGGCTTCGCGCCAACAGCTACGCATGGGCGCTCATTGAGCAGCTCGCCGCCAGGCTGAAAACCGACAAGGAATCTGTCTACGAGGAAATGATTCGGCGCTACGGTGTCGGTGAAAGCTACATCGACGAAGCTGGGAACGAATGCAAGGTGCTGTTTTCCCTGCGTGACGGTGTGCCGCCGCGGCTTGTGGCCAGACACTATGCCGAGATCGGCGTCGGCTACATCGAGGGCAAAAAATTCATCCACTACCGCGCCTTGAAAGGCACAAGCGAGTACACCGCTGCCGAGATGGCTGCGTTCCTCGACGGTATCATCGCCGAGTGTGAGGAACAAGGTATTCAGACCGGCCCGCCCGAAAAAACAGATCAGTACAAGGAGGCGAAGAAGCCTTGACCGTTTATTGCGATTACTGCGGCCACAAAGCCGCGCTGGTCGATGATTCCGAGATCTATGGCCGCAGCTTCGGCCACACCGCGTATCTCTGCAGAAACTGCGGTGCATACGTCGGCTGCCATGGCCGGACAGACAAGCCCCTCGGCCGTCTGGCCGATGCCACGCTCCGGAAATGGAAAATGGCAGCTCACGCCTCGTTCGACCCTCTCTGGAAAACCGGGCCGTTCCGTGGGCGGCGCAAAGCCGCCTACGGCTGGCTCGCTGGACAAATGGGACTTCCGGTCGAGAAGACGCACATCGGTATGTTTGACGTGCCTCAGTGTCAGGAAGTCATCAAGATCATTGAAAAAGGAGATTTCAAAAATGCTCAACTTTGATAAGAAAGACGCTCATGTTTATCCGTTCGACGAATCGCCCGGCGCCGGTATCATCATGGACGTCGATCTGGAACAGCTCATCCGCGAGTCCGAGCGGCTGCGCGTCTGCCGGGCGATCCTCAATTCCACCAGCATTGAAAGATGGCATGTGCTCGACGCGCTCGAAGCAGTCCTCACAGAGCCGAACGCTTCCCCGGTCGGTGAGGATATTCCTGATCCGCGCGTTCCACCCGAGGAGGCCGATCATGCTTAACCGCATTGTGCTCATGGGCCGTCTGACCCGCGATCCGGAGCTTCGCCGAACGCAGAGCGGCACGGCGGTTGTCTCCTTCTCCGTTGCCTGCGACCGCGATTACGCGGCGCAGGGCGCGGAGCGGGAAACGGATTTCATCGACATTGTCGCGTGGCGCGGGACGGCTGAGTTTGTGGAGAAATATTTCAGCAAGGGCCGCATGATCGTCGTGGCCGGGCGGCTTCAGATCCGCAACTGGGAAGACAAGGACGGCAATAAGCGCCGCAGCGCGGAGGTCGTTGCTGACGGCGTTTACTTTGGCGATTCTAAGCGCGATGGTGACGGCGGCAAGCCCAAGGGCGAACCGACCTATGACCCGACTGGCGGCTTCTCGCAGCTCGCGGACGATGACAGCGAATTGCCGTTTTGAGCTAGGAGGTGCCAATCATGGCAGAAAAGCGAATGTTTACGAAGTCCATCATTGACAGCGACGCATTTCTTGAAATGCCGCTTTCGGCTCAGGCCCTCTACTTCCACCTCAATATGCGCGCCGACGACGACGGCTTTGTAAACAACCCGAAGCGAATCACTGACTACGTCAACGCCTCGGCAGACGATCTAAAGATCCTGCTTGCCAAGCGATTTATCATCCGCTTCGATTCTGGTGTCATTGTCATCAAGCATTGGCGTATGCACAACACGCTGAAAAGTGACCGCTACCACCCGACCGACTACCAAGACGAGCTGGCGCTGCTCTGTGTGAAGCCCAATAAGGCCTATACCGAGAAACCGCAGGTTCCGGAGATACCTCCTGCACCTCTGGAACCAGAATGGAACCAATCTGGAACCAACTTGGAACCACAGGTAAGAGTAGTAGAGAGTAGTAAAGGTTTAGGCGAGGATAGTGAAGGTTTAGATAAGTCTAGTGAAGATTTAGCTAAACCTAGTGGAGATTTATCTGCTCCGAGCGCAGAGCCGGTAACCGTCTCCGCGCCGCCGATCATCAGCATCATCCTCAATGACAAGACGTTCTTCGACGTGTTTCCCGAGGATTACAACCGCTGGTGTGAGCTGTACCCCGCTGTCAACGTCATGCAGGAACTCAGGAAGATGTCAAGCTGGAGCACCGACAATCCCAAGCGGCGCAAGACGAAATCAGGAATCCGCCGGTTCATCAATGCTTGGCTTTCCAAGGAGCAGGACAAGGGCGGGCAGTATCGTTATCAGGGTGGTAGCTCCAGCGGCAACGTGTTTACCGACATTGCGGAGGGAATGAGAAATGGACAGGCTTGAAACAGCTGACATTTTGGCAGTTCTGAAAGCCGCCTATCCCCGGTTTTACAACGGGCTTAGCCCCAAGGAGGCAAACAAGATCGTCGATCTCTGGGCTGAGATGTTCAAGGATGAGCCCGTCATGGTCGTTGCCGTTGCAGTAAAAGCCATGATCGCCTCACGGACAAACACGTTTCCACCGAACATCGGCGAAGTCAAAGAGCAAATCACGAAGATGCGTATGCCGAAGGAAATGACCGCCGCCGAGGCGTGGACGCTGGTCTACCGGGCGATTGCAAACAGCGGCTACAACGCAAAAGAGGAATACAACCGTCTGCCGCCAACAATTCAGCGGCTTGTCGGTTCGCCGCAGCAGCTCCGGGAATGGGGCATGATGAACGCCGAAACAGTGCAAAGCGTGGTCGCTTCCAACTTTCAGCGCTCCTACACGGTGCGCATCAAGAGCGATCGGGAGTATATGGCGCTCCCGTCAGACATAAAACAGATGATTTCCAGCGTCGCGCAGCAATTTGCGCTCGGCGACGGAAATGAGAATGGAGGATGAGGATATGAAAAGATGGGCAAGGCGCAACCTGCCTACGGTTGTTCTTCTGGCGGCGCTGATCCTGCTCGCCGCGTTGGTGCTTGCGATTGCGATGCCACGCGAAACCGAAAATACGCCTGTTGTTTCCGCGGCAATTTCGCCGACGTTTGACGAAGCGGCCTATCAGAGCCGCTTGGAGGTCGAAGCCTACGCGGAGGTCGAACACGAAACCGCCGATATTCCCGGTACATACGATCTGCCAGAGCCTCCCCAAGAGGCAGACAGCAAGCCTTGCGGGAAAGGCGGCTTCGAGTGCCAGGACAAAGAGGACTGGGAGCGCCTTGCCATTGTGATCTATCAGGAAGCCGGCGGCGACGATGTGTGTGATATGTGCCGCTATCGTGTGGCTGACGTTGTCCTGAACCGCGTAGCCGATCCTCGCTACCCCGATACTATCGAGGGCGTTCTGATGGACAACAAATACGGCCTGCAATGGGGGCTGCTCTCCGTGACCGGAATTGTCTGGCCTGATAAGGCAAGCGAGCCGGGCGAAGCCGCCGCCGTGCAGCGAGCGTGGGACATTGCAGCCGACGTTCTCGAAGGGCATCACAGCGACCTCGATGGCAATTACATTTGGTGTTCCGAGTACAAGCAGGGTTCCGAAGTGATCTACTGCGACGGCATTTACTTCGGCGTGGGTTAGGAGGCAGCCATGGCGAAAGATCCAAAACGGCAGCTTCTCGGCAAGATCGCCCGCCAGAAGGGCCAGTATTTCGAGCAGCGGCTTGACAGCACCTTCGATTACTACCGCGAGCGCGGCTATGCAGAGATTGAAAAGACGCCTGAGCCGATGAAAGTTATCAAGCCAGAGGGCAACGGTCGCTTCTTGGCCTGCTACACCAAGAAAGCGCAGGTTGACTACAAAGGCACGCTCAAGGGCGGCAGGACGGTCCTGTTTGAAGCCAAGTTCACAGCCACAGACCGGCTGACGCAGGATCGCGTTATCGACAAGCAGGCTTCCTACATGGACAGACACCAGCGGCTCGGCGCCCGCTGCTTCGTCGTTGCCGGCTTTTCAACCGGCGAAGTCTACAAAATCCCATGGAATGACTGGAAAGCCATGAAAGACCTCTTTGGACGGAAATACGTCAAGGAAGAAGATTTACAACCCTATCGGGTGAAAACAGCGTGGAACGGAACGCTGTTCTTGCTCGACTGACAACGAAAGGAGTATTTACAATGAGTGAAATCACGTTATATGAAGCGCAAGCCAAGAAAATGCAGGGTATTTGTGACGAACACAATCTGACCTATCGCTTCCTCAAAGACCGCTACCCCATCATCTTCATCATCCGCCCGATTCAGGGCATGGACGCACAGATTTCCATGCTAGAAGCGGTTGAGGAAGCAGGCTATATCAGCCCCGAAGCCGAAATGATGTGGATCTTCAAAGACGGTGCGCTTGAAACGCGCGTCACCGGCGGCACGTTTACGATCTCAAAAACGCTCCGCACCAAGATCGAATCGATCTTGATGAAGATGATTACATACTGGCAGCAGTATTTCTTCAAGGACGTCTTGGAAAAGCACTCGCTTGCCGCTGGCATGATGCCAGTCATCAGCGAGGAAGAAGCCGCAGACGATGAATACGAGGAAGACGCGGAAGGCATCAATGAGGAAGCAGAAGCTGAAATGGATGACGTAAACGAGCTGGAGGACGTGGATGATGAACTCGGCGATACTGCCGACAATTCTGGCGCCGCCGATGATGACCTCTACGATCAGGCTGTCAGCGTTGTCCGCATGGAAAACAAGGCGACGGTTTCTCTCCTGCAGCGCCGCCTGAATGTCGGCTATGCCCGCGCAGCCCGCATCATGGAGCTGCTGGAGGAAAACGGCATCGTTGGCCCGTATGCTGGCTCAAATCCGCGCGAAGTGCTCCCGGCTGATGAACCGGACGATATGGAGGACGCGGCTGATGAATGAGTTGAAGCCGCCGATGCTCAAGCGCGAGGACTACAAGGCTATCAAACACATGAACCGTGAGGACATGACGAAGTACCTCTATCGTATCTACCGACGCGGCTTCGATGCTGGCGTCGAGTCCACCAAGGGCAAAGTCACCAAGCGTTCCATCGTACCGCCCGAACCGGTGCAGACGGAGGAATAAGTCATGGGAAGAAGTGTGCCGCACAATCTGAAAAGTACCCACCAGACGGAATTTGTGAAGATCTTCAACTCCCTCTGCGGCCGATATGGACGCTGGGAAATCTGGCAAGATTTCATAACACTCGCCGCAATCGCGATCTCAAATACCGTTGACCGGAGCCACGCTGCCGAGCGTGAAAAGACGTATATGACGATTGCCGGAAAGTACAAGCCTGAAGAAATGCTCAAATTCTCGCAGATGCTCCAAGAGGTCGTGATCGGTATGGATTTCAATCCAGATCAGGACTTTCTCGGCGAGCTTTACATGGCACTGGATTTGGGCAATGACCACGCTGGGCAGTTTTTCACGCCCTATGATGTCTGCCGCATGATGGCCGAGATCACCGGCACAGACCTCCAAGCGCGTATAGAGCGGGACGGCTGGATCTCCGTCAACGATTGCGCTTGTGGTGCAGGAGCGTTGCTGGTGGCGTTTGCAAATGCCTGTACGCGACAGGAAATCAACTACCAGACCTCCGTGCTTTTTACGGCGCAGGACATTGACTACATCGTTGGCCTGATGTGCTACCTGCAGCTCTCGCTCATGGGCTGCGCCGGGTACGTCGTGATTGGCGACACGCTTCGTCATCCCTTAACAGCACTTGACCGCCGGGGGCTTATCCCCCGGCCAGACCAGAACATATGGTACACCCCGTTTTATTTCCGCGACATCTGGCACTACCGCCGCATCGGGGCGCAGATGGATTTACTGCTTCAGACAGACGAAAAACCCGCCGAGCAAGTTACCGGCAAGTTAAAATCGTCTGCCGCGCTGCCGCCCTTGCCCTTGCAGGAAACGAAAACCGGGCAGCTCACACTATTCTGACAGAAAGGAGGAATCGCCTGACACATGGGAAAATGGACGGACGATCAACTTCAATATCTCCGCGAGCATAGTCGCTCACAGCCGGCAGCGGCTATTGCCGCAGCGCTTGGCCGGACGGAAGGGTCTGTACGACAAAAGAGGCGTTCGCTCGGACTGCAAAGCTATCACGCAGGATGGACAAAAGCAGAAGAACAATTTCTCCAAGATCAATGGGGTGTCATGTCAATCCCCGCGATTGCAAAGCGCCTTAACCGCTCCGTCGAGGCTGTCGTCGTGCGAAAAAACAGGCTGGGGCTTGGCCCGGTTCTATTCGGTGGCGACTACATATCCATGAATCAGCTTATAATCGCCGTTTGCGGCACCAATGCCGGTGGGAACTACAAGCTGAAAAGCTGGGTTGAAAACCGCGGCCTCCCGATTCACACAAAGCGCGTCAATCAGAACAGTTTTCGTGTCATTCGGCTCAATGAGTTTTGGAAATGGGCAGAACAGCACCGCTCGTTCATTGATTTTTCCAAAATGGAGCCGTTGGCGCTGGGCGAGGAGCCTGCATGGGTAGCCGAGCAGCGCAAGAAGGACTTTCAGGCATTTGCCATCCAGCGGAAAGACCCATGGACACCCGATGAAGACGCGCGGCTGAAAATGCTGCTTCAGCAGCATCGGTACGGATACGCTGAGCTTTCTGATATACTGCGTCGGTCCGCAGGCGCGATCCAGCGCCGGTGCAACGACCTCGGTATAAAAGAGCGTCCTGTCAAGGCCGACAATCATGGTTCATCCGCAGCTTGGACACAGACCGACTTCGATGTGCTGGCAGACGGAATCCGAAAAGGCAACAGCTACACCGCCATTGGCAAGGCACTCGGCAAATCCGAAAAAGCCGTGCGTGGGAAAGTTTATTTCGTCTATCTGACCGAGAATCAGGACAAAGTACGCGCCATGCTCAAAGATCAGCCTTGGGGTTATGGCGCGCCAGACCCGACCGTAAAGCAGGCGGTACACCTGTCCAGAACGCGAACAGAAACCCTGCAAACACTTGAAATGCTCTGCTCAGTGCTCCGCAAGCGCATCAACGACATTGACGATAATCCCTACTGGCAGCGGCTCATGTGCGCAAACTGGGATGAAGTCAAGGGTTGCAATCTCTGTGCCAACTGCGACGAATGCACCGAGTTCCGCAGAATCCCACCACAGCATTGCGCCCGGTGCGGCCGTTCTTTTATCGAGCGCAAAGAAAATACCTTCTGCCCGGCCTGCCGCACCGCGAGGAAGAAGCAGGCCCAGCGGCACTGGTGCCGCGTGAACGGCATGAGCCGAAAATAATAAACTGTCCCAGCCGAGGGGCAAAGCTCGGCGTAAGAAAGGAGCGTTTTATGGCAGAAATCAAGTACATTCCGGTCAGTAAACTGTGGGGGCATCCCGATAACCCCCGTAAGGGCCTGGGCGATGTGACCGAGCTGGCCGAGAGCATTAAGGTCAACGGCGTACTCCAAAACCTCACCGTTGTTCCGCTGATTGGGGAAATCACAAAGAAGTGGGACGGAGAAAGCTACCGCGTCATCATCGGCCACCGCCGTCTTGCGGCCGCAAAGCTGGCCGGTCTGGAAGAGCTCCCCTGCGTCGTGGTCGAGATGTCGGAGCGGGAGCAGCTGAGTACGATGCTCACGGAGAATATGCAGCGGTCCGATCTGACCGTCTATGAGCAGGCGCAAGGCTTCCAGATGATGCTCAACATGGGTGATTCCGTAGCTGAGATCGCAGAAAAGTCCGGTTTTTCGCAGACCACCATCCGACGCCGCGTGAAGCTGCTCGACCTCGACCGCCAGAAATTTCAGAAAGCCGAAGCCCGCGGCGCAACGCTCAATGACTATCTGGAGCTTGACAAACTGGACAGTCCCGAAGACAAGAACGAGGCCCTTGACGCAATCGGCACAGCGAATTTCAACAGCGTTCTGAAAAGTCTGATTTCCGAGCAGGAAATCCGAAAGAAATTTGCTGAATGGACTGAAATTGCAGACAAGTTTGCATATCAGATTGAAAGAACCGGCGAGTTCAACGGTCAAAACGTCGGTATGGTCTATTGCGACGGGTATCACCGCTGGGATTTGAAAAGAGAAATGACCGTGCCGGAGGATGCTAACGACGTTCGTTACTTCTACAGGACAGATTCGTCCGGAATCACGCTCTACAAGGAGCGCCAGCAATCGCAGCAGCCAGACCCCGAAGCCGAAGCCCGCGAGGAACGGCGCCGCAGAGACGAACAGGCCGAAAAGGAATTTGCAGCAACGGCTGCGGCTCATTTTGAGTTGCGTAGGGATTTCATCAAAGAACTTCCGAACAGCGTATTCAAACAGCACATGAAGGAAATCTCTTTGTTCTGCGTGGCAACAACAGAGTCAATCGATGATGGCTACTGCAATTCCATCAACCCTCGGTTCTGCGCCCAGCTCCTCGGCATGAGACTTTCGCCAGACGATGAAAACGAAGATTTTTGCGACATGGGCTTTGTCCGCAGCGCGGCGGAAGCCCAGCCGGAAAAGCTGATTTTCTGCTGCTGCTATTCTGCCCTCGATGACGAAGACATGAGCTACTACCGGCGCGTGTGGAACATGAACCACTACGAATATGAGCTTTGCGAAAATTCGGACTTGGATCACATCTATGAAATCCTCGAAACGCTCGGCTATGAAAAGTCGGACGATGAAGAAGAAATGGCAGAAGGTACGCACCGGCTCTTTGATACATACGGTGCGCAGCCGAATGATGCTTCGGAGGATTCCGATGATGAGTGACGTTTTGACAGAAATGTGCGTCTTGGGCGGCCGTGCCGCCCATCGCGCCATTACTGAAGCCTGCAAGCATTGTGGGAATTATCGCTCCGAGATTGAGCGCCGCCGGGCGCTTCCTCTGACGGACGGCAGCGATGGACTGAGATTCAAGTGCGTTTCTTCTGATGTGCGGACGCTTCCGGCAGCAGAGTACAAGGACAAGCGCGGCTGGCGATACAAGGTTATGCCCGGTATCGGCCCAAGTGCTTTCAAAACCCGATGCCTCCGTCCGGATAAAGCCGACACAGATAGCTGGAAATGCTACGCAAAGCTCCCTTGGCGAAACACGTTTGACGAAGCGCAATCCGATCTGGACAGCTACGCACCAGAGAAAGGATGGGCAAAGGTATGAAACTGAAAGAGATCGTGCAGGCGCTGCGGTGTCGGGCTAGACATGAGAAAGCCACGAACGAAGGATGTAAGAAATGCCCGTATTGGGCAACGGAGAATCTTGAAGAATGGCAAAAGCTGTGCGGGTGGGCATCGTGCAAGGTGTACCAGATCATTTCTGATGCCGCGGATGCGATCGAGCGCTTGACCGCCGAGAACGCGAAGGCAGAAGCCGAGAGGGACGCGCTGCTTGAGCAGATAAAAGCGAGGCGCTCGTGTTCGGATTGTAAGCATTTCGACTACTGCGAATTTTATGATGCGGCTGTCATCCACTGCATGAACTGTGTGACGAAAAATTGTCCATGTCACCAATGCGTCAATTCCAGCCGCTGGGAATGGCGCGGCTTGCCGAAAACGCCGGAGGGAGGAGACAAGGCTGATGCTTGATATTTGCCCAATCTCGCTCGCGGAGGCAAATGCGTTTGTAGAAGAACATCACCGTCATCATAAGCCGGTCGTTGGACATAAATTTTCCATCGGCTGCACAGACGGAGAGAAAATCGTAGGCGTGGCGATCGTCGGAAGACCCGTTGCACGGTATCTGGATGATGGATGGACGCTTGAGGTAAACCGCTGTTGTACAGACGGAACTCGAAATGCCTGCTCTATTCTGTATGCCGCTGCATGGCGCGCCGCCCGGGCGATGGGCTACCACAAACTGATTACTTACATTCTGGATACGGAGCCGGGGACAAGCTTAACGGCGGCTGGATGGAAGTGCGTCGGACAGGCTGGCGGGCTTCGCTGGACAGGCAAGCGCCGCCCAGAGGTCGACCTTTGCCCCGCACAAATGAAAATCCGCTTTGAGCGGGAGGAAGGAGAAAAGGCATGAAAGCTGTTTTAATCAGCATCAATCCCGAATGGTGCGCAAAGATTGCCAGCGGTGAAAAGACCATTGAGGTACGCAGAACGCGCCCGAAGCTGGAGCCGCCCTTCCTTGTTTGCATCTACTGCACCAGTGTAAAGGCACTGCCGCTGGAACTGTATGTGAAGCTGCACGCCCGAACAGGCGGCGCAATCGACGAATGGAGCGGCAAGGTGTTCGCCTCGTTTGTCTGCGACCGGATTGACGTGATTGTTCCAACGACCGAGCCATACGGCATCTATGACATAGATGATGACTATGTGTTGCAGACATGCCTTGAAAACGGCGCTTTGTGGGACTATGGGCGTGGTGGAAGGCTGTATGGCTGGCACATCTCCAAAAAGCAGATTTACGATGAACCGTGTGAACTTGCGGAAGCTGGCTTGAAACGTCCACCACAAAGCTGGCGCTATGTGGAAGGAGGTGCCGCATTATGATTAAGACGCTTTTGCTCGGAATCGGTGGCATAGGGCTTGGCTTGGCTCTTGCATCTCTGCTCATCTTCACCTACATAGGGGTTCGGGAGCTTATCTTCGAATTGCGGATGAAAAAGGTTATGCGCTTTCTCAATACACCAGAGGGCAAGCAGAAGCTCGAAGATCTTTTGGTGGCAGTTAGCCGAGAAACCGGCTTGCCGAAATGGGCGCTTTTCTGCGGCGCTGATGAGTTTGGCAACATCATCGTTTCACCAAGATTGCCTGATGCTCATATCGAACAATACGAAATGGAGGATGAGAACAATGGCCGCTTGTAAAGCGTGCATGGCGGCTATCGTCTGGATAAAGACGCCGGCCGGAAAATCTATTCCCTGCAACGAAACCCCTGTCTACTACATCGAGAAGCCGAAAAGCGGGAAAAAGCGCATCGTTACACAGAACGGAGAAGTCCTTTCCTGCGAATACACCGAAGACCCAGCCAAAGCAACCGGCGTGGGCTATGTGCCGCATTGGGCAACCTGCCCCTATGCTAGACAGTTCAGGAGGAAACGTAATGGAACGACTGACAAAGCGAACTAAAACCGGAGGCGTCCTCATGGCGTCAGAGCACAAGGGAAAATACACGACGGAAGAATGGATTTGTATGCTGCAGGATCGTATTGCCGACTACGAGGACTCCGACGTGATGCCGGACGGGGTAGTTTGGATGAAAGAAGTCATCGAAATTGCGTTTGACCATGATACATCCAGAGCCGAGCGCGCGCACGAGCTACACGTGGCGGACAAAGAGGGACGCGTCGTGATCCTGCCGTGCAAGGTTGGGGATGCGGTGTGGTTTGTGAGATCTGCATATAGGCAGGTAGACAACCCAATAGAGGCCACAGTGACGGGGTTCGCAAGCTACGGCACGACCGGCGAGTTTATATTTACAACGATGACTGTAGAAGGTCAGATAACGAGAAGATTTCTGGAACATCAAATCGGCAAAACCGTATTTCTCAGTTTTGAAGAAGCCGAGCGGGCTTTGGAGGAACGGAAAAATGTCTAAACCGAAAAAGCTGGGTATGCCGGGCGCCTATACCTCGAACGCCAGAGCGGATTTCCTGCACCGCCCGAAAGCGGCAGAACATCGGAAATGGGCTGTCGCAAGCGACGATCGGCTGGAACGTATGGAACAGAAACGGGTGGAACGTGAAAAGGAGGCTATGCGCCATGACTAGAAAACGTGCTGTTAAGTTGCTGATGGCCCGCGGATATAGCCGCAATCATGCGAACGGGCTTATGCGGCTCAAAGTACCCGGCGACAGCAATTTCCAAGCATACAAAACCTATCTGCGATGCGAGAAGATTTTTGATTCCGTAGATCGGCTTCCTATCTGCTGTTACGATTACGGCATTTCCGCGAGTATCCTTGTCGAAGCAATATGTTCATTTGGCGAGTCGCTGGCTGGGAGGTGACGGCATGAAGCGAAAAAGAGCTTTAAAAATACTGATGGGCGCTGGCATGAGTAGAAACGACGCCAGCCGGTTCATCCGAGAACCTTTTGCAGTTGAGAATGATGCCAAAGTCTTCGTCGGTCTATACAGGATGGCGGTCAGGAAATCACATGTACACGTCATGGCCGACGGTGACGAAACGTTCATACGTTTCATTCCAAAGAACAAGCAGCCACGTTGCTACTTCAACACGCACCTCGAATGCCCCGCAGACCGCGTTTGCACGATTTGCCGAAATGATGTTTTCTATGTTCAAAGCGTGGAGTGAAGAAGTATGACGACTGCAATCAGCAGACTACTGCTTGGTGACGCGCTGGAACAGCTGCGAACATTGCCATCCGAAAGCGTCCATACCTGCGTTACCTCTCCGCCGTATTATAATTTGCGAGATTACGGCATAGCAGGTCAGATTGGAAGAGAGACAAGCGTAGAAGAGTACCTGCAAAAATTGGTCCGTGTTTTCCGCGAGGTTCGGCGGGTCTTGCGGGAAGACGGAACCCTATGGGTGAACATGGGTGACAGTTACGCTACCAGATCGGGCAAGCAGCCGCCGACGAACACCCGTAATTCTTACGGGCACACGGAAAAACGCACACCGCAAGGTTACAAATACAAGGATTTGATCGGCGTTCCGTGGCAGTTGGCTTTTGCGCTCTGGGAAGACGGGTGGTATTTGCGGCAGGACATCGTCTGGTATAAAACAAATGCCATGCCAGAGAGTGTAAAAGACCGCTGCACAAAAAGCCATGAGTACATTTTTCTGCTGTCGAAGTCAGAGCGCTATTATTTCAACGCGGCAGCAATCAGAGAGCCGGTTACATCGATCAAGGGAAACGCCAGAACGTTCCGCGGCGGTGGCGCCTACGTGGGCGGTCAATGCTATAGCAACAGCGCCTGCGTGGAACGCAAGAGCCATGGAAACTGTGAGAATCAAGCGGGCTATAGGAACAAGCGTGACGTGTGGCCCGTCAGCACAACCGGATTTCGCGGTGCGCACTTTGCCGTATTTCCTGAGAAGCTGATTGAGCCTTGCGTTGTGGCGGGCTGTCCAGAAAGCGGCATCGTTCTCGACCCCTTTATGGGGTCTGGTACAACCGGCGTTGTGGCAAAACGGCTGGGGCGGGAGTTCATCGGGATTGACTTGAACTCCGAGTATGTAGAGATTTCAGCCAATAGGATAAAGATGGAGGGAACAAATTATGCCGAGAACCGATGAATTGACCTGCCGGTTTTGCGGTGCGGACAGCCGCTGCAAGGTCGAGGAAGTATATCTGCGTCCAAGAACACCGCCCATGTTTTGCGTCAGGTGTTATAATTGCGGTAGAGCGGGCAAGCCGAAAGGCACGAAGAAGACCGCGATCCGTGCGTGGAAGAAGACGAAATAACGATGGAAAGGGGCGGCGCACATGACTCTGGCGGAACTGAATGGACACCTTGATCTTGTCCAGCAGCTTCAGAAAACCGAAGAACTGATTCAGGGCTTGTGGAATGCGGCCGTTCCCGGTGCGCAAAAGCTGGATGGAATGCCGCACGCCTCCGGCGTCAATGACAAGGTCGGCGTCCTCGGCGCGGAGATCGCGGACATGGAGACGCAGCGCGACGCGCTGAAAGAACAGATTGCCAGAAGCGAGGAAACGATCGCTGTCTGGATCGCCGAAATCGAGGATAACACCACACGCCTTGTATTCCGGCTGCGTTTCATCCGAGGTATGCCGTGGAAGGTAGTTGCAAGTGTGCTTGGTGGGCGAAATTCCGAGGATGGTGTGAAGTCCATATGTTATCGCTTCCTCGAAACTTGCCCCGCCATGACGCGCGCTGACGCGCTGTGACGCTTGCAATCACCCCTAAGATGTGATTTCATGTAAACTGTAAAATTCCAAATCAAGCCGGGCGGCGCTCCTGATCGGGGCGCTGCTCATTTTATTCGGAAGGAGGACTTGCCTCCACGATGCTCCTTGCGTGGAGGATGGCTCGGACCTGCGGCGTATCGCCAACGCTGCCGGCTGCGGGTACATCGAAAAAAAGGAGGAAACCCTATGTTGCTCACATGAGCGGCGCGGGGTCAGCAGCAATGATCTACCTGCAAAACAACGTATTCGATGAAGCATTGGAACGGCTGCGGATGATCTTCGACGGCCACGACGATGTGATCGTCAGCATGTCCGGCGGCAAGGACAGCACAGTTCTTTTCCGCATGGCGCTTATGGTTGCGCAGGAGCGCGGGCGTCTGCCGCTCAAGGTATTCTGGCTCGATCAGGAAGCCGAGTGGCAAGCGACGGTGGACTATATGCAGCACATCATGGAGCTGCCGGAAGTCACGCCGTATTGGTATCAGATTCCCTTTGAGTTCACAAACACGCTCTCCCCGGAGAAGAATTTTATCAGTGTTTGGAATCCGGAGGACAAGGCGATCTGGATTCACCCGCAGCACCCGCTCTCCATCAAGGAAAACCCCAGCGGCGAAAGCCGGTTCCATGAGCTTGTCAACGCGCTCCCATCCTACTGCACCGATTCTGAAAACTGCGCCGTGCTGGTGGGAATGCGCATGACGGAAAGCTTGAACCGGCGTGTTGCCATCACGCAGCATGAAGCGCGGTACAAGGGCGTCACATGGTGCAAGAAGAAGGTCGGCAAATGTCAGGTGTTTTGGCCGATCTATGATTTCACCAATGACGATATTTGGACAGCCATCGCAAAGAATCACTGGGGATACAATCGCGTCTATGACCTGCAATACCAGTGGGGCTTGGCGAAGGAGGCGATGCGTGTTTCGGCGCTCATCCACGAAACCGCCTGGCACTCGATTGAAATGCTGCAGGAGTTTGAGCCGGACACCTACAACAAGTTCATCCGTCGCGTATCTGGCGTCGGTACATTCGCCCATACCTTTGACAGTGGCGACATCATCCCGCGCCAGTTTCCCTTTGCGTTCCGTTCGTGGCAGGAATACCGCGACTACCTGCTTGTCAATATCGTAAAGCCGGAATACCATGAGCTATTCCGTAACCGCTGGAAGAATCAAACCGGCGACGAATGGTATCGCGTCCATGTCAAAGAGATCGTCCTGAACGATATTGACGGCACGAACAACGCAAATGCCCGCTCCCGCTTCCGTATCCGGGAAAAGGCGCCTACCTACCGCAAGCGCGACGCCGCGCAGTTTGAGCAATATATGGGCAGCAAGAAATGATTTCAGATCAGCCCATTCACAGCGTCGAGTGGATACCCATTGAAAAGGTCCACGCAAACGACTACAACCCCAACAGCGTAGCCACGCAGGAGATGAAGCTGCTTTATCGCTCCGTCAAAGCGGATGGCTACACGCAGCCCGTCGTTACCATCTACGACGAAAAGAAAGACCGCTACGTTATTGTCGACGGCTTCCATCGATACAGCATCATGCGCAGATTCAAGGACATCTACGCATCGTGCGAGGGGAAGCTGCCCTGCGTCGTACTCCACGGCAAGACCATGAACGACCTCATGGCTTCGACAGTCCGGCACAACCGCGCCAGAGGCAAGCACTCCATCAACGGTATGTCAAATATCGTTATGGAAATGCTGATGAACGGCGCGAGCGATCTGCAGGTCTGCAATGAGCTTGGCTTAGAGCCGGAAGAGCTGGTGCGCCTCAAGCACATCACCGGCTATGCGAAGCTCTACGAAAACAATTCATTCACACGCGCTGCAATCTCCGAGAATCAGGCGCGGCAGCTTCAAAAGTATCGAAAGGAGGCTGGCGCTGATGGAGATTGTTAATCAGATCGTGATGAGGAAGATTTCCGAGATCAAGCCGTATGTCCGCAACCCCCGGAAGAACGATAAGACCGTCAACCTGCTCGTTGAGATCATCCCAAAGGTCGGCTTCAATGTGCCGCTTGTCATCGACCGCAACGGCGTTATTGTCAAAGGTCACGCCCGATATGCTGCTGCCATTCGGCTCGGCATGGAGGAAGTGCCCTGCGTCGTGACGGACGCCGACGAGGAAACAATCAAGCTCGACCGCCTGGCAGACAACCGTATTTCTGAGTTCTCGGAGTGGATCAACGATGAGCTGCTCCACGAGATCGACATGCTCAACCTTGACTTTGATTTTGACCTTGAGTCCCTTGGCTTCCCAGCTCCCAGCGATGACTTTGATGCCGACGCCCTTTTCGATGATGGGGTGGTCGGTGAATCCGAAGAGGATCGTCGTGCCAGATACCAAGCCTATCTGGATAACGCCGCAAAGGAGGAAGCACAGAATGTTGCAATCACTACACAGGAACAGGTGGACAAGGCAAAGGCAACCGCTCTGAGTGTGGCTGAAAAGCCGCCCAAATATGCCAAGGTTGTTTGCGAGCACTGCGGCCACGTTATGTTCATAAAGGAGGGCGATGCAGTTTTTGTCGTTGAGCAAGCGTAGCCCCCGGTAATGATTCACAATGGATGGGTGGGTACACAGCCAATTCCATAATTCAGTTATCATAGATTCGAGGCGAGAAGCGATGCAAGAACAAGAGAAGATTCCTGTTTGGGTGCAGATCGTCAACGGAAAGACAGTGTGCATTTGCCATCGAGGGCGTAAAGGCTGCAAAAAGCCCTGCGAGAAGGACGTTGTCACTCGCGATAAGTTTGCTGGGTGGCAAGGCGTTATGCGTCGTGATCGTTTCGGTCGCTGAAAAGGTACTGTAACGCCCGCCCCCTATCTGTTGCGGGCTCGACGACCCCAAATTTCGCCTAGTTAGTTCTACGTTTTTTTGGTAATTTCGTTACGATTACCGCTGGAATGTGCGCAGGTATCGACGCAGATACCGCGCATTTTTCATACCACAGCGCGGGTGAGGCATACCGCGCTGACCTCCTAAGTTCATATGACCACATCGGGGTAAGGGTCACGCCCGTGCAGCACGGGTGCTGCGGTGAAATTCCGCTGAGCCCCCTCGAAAAAAAGCGAAAGGAGCTTGCTATATGGCTGAAACGAGACTCAAGATTGATGCTGAGGCGGAAGTCAGCACGACAGAGCTTGCCGCGATCCTCGGCGTGACAGCACGCCGGGTGCAGCAGATGGCGCAGGACGGCACGATTATTCCCGTCAGGCGCGGCTACTTCCAGCTCGGCGACGCTGTTCAGCGATATATCAATTTCCTTTCCAAGCCGCAGATTAGCGAAGCCGAGCAGAAGCTGGAAACAGCAAAACGGCAGTCTGAAGCACAGCTCAAGTTATCCAAAGCCCAGCTTGCAAAAATGGAGGTCGAGGAGCTGAAAGGAAAGCTGCACCGCTCGGAAGATGTGGAGGGCTTCACGGAAGACCTGATCTACACCATCCGCGGCGCGCTGCTGTCGCTTCCGGGACGGCTGTCCGTTGACGTCACCGCCGCGCAAAGCCCCGCCGAAGCTGCTGAGACCATCCGCAAGGAAGTCCATAAGGTCATGCGGGAGCTGGCAGCGTATCACTACGACCCCGAAAAATATGCGGAAAAGGTGAACGAGCGGCGCGACTGGAGTAATGCGGGGCGCAGCTATGACGAAGAATGAGGCATCGACTGATGCGCTGAAAAAAGCCGAAGCTGAACGTCAAGCCAGACGACGCGGAGCGGCGCGTCTGAATAGAGCAACGCGAAAGGCTCTGTCCGGCATGACGCCGCCAGACGATCTCACGGTATCCCAGTGGGCAGAAGCCAAGCGCCGCCTTTCAGCTGAAAGCGCAGCCGAGCCCGGACCTTGGCGCACAGAGCGCACGCCTTATCTGCGCGAGCCGATGGACGCTTTTACAGACCCAAAGGTGCGGCACATTATCATGGTAGCTGCGTCGCAGGTCGGCAAGTCCGAGTTTCTGAACAACTGTATCGGCTACATCATCGACGAAGACCCCGGCTCTATTCTGTTCGTGCATCCCACGACCATTGACGCGCAGGAGTATTCCAAGCTCCGTATTGCGCCAATGCTGCGCGACAGCCCGGCGCTGCGGCAAAAGATTGCCGCACCGAAAAGCCGTGATTCGCATAACACGATCCTCCAAAAAGCCTATCCAGGCGGCATCCTCACAATGTGCGGCTCGACCGAGGCGCACGCGCTGGCATCAAAGCCTATTCGCTATGTATTCGGCGACGAGCGCGACCGATGGGCGACAAGCGCCGGTAATGAGGGCGATCCGTGGGATCTGGCGATGGCACGTCAGACCACGTTCTATAATGCAAAAGCTGTCGAGGTATCGACTCCGACAATCAAGAACGCCAGCGCCATTGAAGCCGCCTACTACACTGGCACGATGGAACGCTGGAACTCCCGCTGTCCGCACTGCGGAGAGTATCACGAAATCCGCTGGTCGGACATTCGTTTTGAGCATGATGAGATCATCGTTTCTCACAAAAAGACCTTTAAGGTAAAAAAGGTGTACTACACCTGCCCCGGCTGCGGCTGTGTTTCCACGGAAGCGGAAATGAAGCGTGCTCCGGCAAAATGGATTGCCGAGAACCCGGAAGCCTACGGACAGGGAACGCGGTCTTTCTGGCTGAACGCCTTTGTCAGCCAGTGGGCATCGTGGGAATCCATTGTCCTGAAATACCTCAACGCGCTTGGAAGCACAAAGAAGATGCAGGTCGTTTACAACACCTGCTTCGGTGAGACGTGGGAGGATCGCGGTGATATTGAAGACGAAGATTCCCTGCTTGCACGCCGCGAGGACTACGGCAAGGATGAAAACGGTGAGCCGGTCGAGCTGCCGCCTGGTGTCCTCGTTTTGACGGCTGGCGTCGATACGCAGGATGACCGCATGGAATATGAGATCGTCGGACACGGTCACTTCGGCGAAACATGGGGCATTGAAAAAGGCATTGTCATGGGACGCCCGGACGATGATACAACATGGGATAAGCTCGACGAGGTGGTGTTTGACCGTGTTTTACGCTTTGAAAACGGCGTCGGCTTGCGCGTGTCCATGTCCTTTGTCGATGAGGGCGGTCACTTCACGCAGAGCGTCCGCCTGAATTGCCGCGCCAGAGTCAGCAAGAAGGTATTCTGCATCAAGGGCATGCCCGGACAGGATAAGCCGTATATTTCACCTCCAAAAAAGCAGAAGATCATCGTCAATCAGATCGCGGTCGGCACCTGCTGGCAATATCAGCTTGGCGTTGATTCCGGGAAGGAGATTATCATGGACAACCTGCGTGTGCAGACACCCGGGCAAAAACACTGTCATTTCCCGAAACGCGACGATTATGGCAGCGCCTATTTTACAGGGCTGCTGTCGGAAACGAAGGTTTATGATCCGAACAAGAAGCAGCCGTGGCAGTGGAAGAAGATCCCCGGTCACGAGCGAAACGAGGCGCTGGACTGCCGGAACTACGCGCTGGCTGCGTTCAAGGCTCTGCCAAAGAATCTTGATGAAATTGACCGCCAACTGAAAGCAGCTTCCGGCGCTCGTATTCCTGCCCCGCCATCGGCAAGCATCACGCCGCCGACACGCCGGACAGCGCAGCACAGCAGGCAAAAATACTACGACGATTGGTAAGGAGCGTGTTCTATGGCAAGCAGAATCATCATTGAGAAGCGGCTCGCGTTCCGCGAAGCGGCGCTCGAAAAGCTCTACGACGCATACACGGCGCTGGTTGAGGGCGGCGTGAAGTCCTATATGATTGACGACCGGCAGCTCACTCGGTTTGATCTTCCGGCACTGTCCGAGGAAATCACGCAGATGGAGAACGAGATCGATCAACTGACCTCGGAGCTGAACGGCGGCAAACGCCGCAAGGCATTCGGCGTGATTCCCCGCGATTGGTGACCTTTTTCGTGAGGTCACGAAAATGATAACAGCAATTCGCCCGAGAGGGCTTTTGCACGGACAGTCTGGCGGAGTTTTCTCCTTTCGCCGCCAGAGTGTCCGTTTTCTATTTCACAGGAGGCGAAAGCATTGAGCGAAAAAGTAACTGTCCGGCGTGTATCGGCAAGGGGCTACAGCGAAGCTGGCGCCAGTACGACAAAAAGAGCGATGCGGGGCTTCACGCCGTCGAGCGGATCGCCGCAGGAGGACATCAATCAGAACAACTGTACGCTTCGGCAGCGGAGCCGAATGCTTTATATGGCTGCACCTGTGGCAACGAGTGCAATCAACACCAACCGAACAAAGGTCGTCGGTACGGGCTTGAGTCTGAAATCGTCCATTGACCGCGACGTACTTGGAATGACACCGGAAGCAGCGAAGTTGTGGCAGCGCACAACAGAAGCAGAATTCTGCGTATGGGCCTCGAAGCCGCAGAACTGCGATGCAATCGGCTTAAACAACTTTGCTGGGTTGCAGCAACAGGCATTGACGGCGTGGCTGATGTCTGGCGACGTCTTTGCTCTGTTCAAACGATATGAGCCAACAGCTTTGAATCCGTATTCTCTGCGCGTCCACCTGTTGGAAGCAGATCGCATTTGCACACCAGATGAATATGGCGGCTTTTCTCTCCTGAATCTGTCAGCCGGTGAAATCCCAAGCGGAAAGCCGGGCGCGGGGCATAAGGTCTACGATGGCGTAGAGATTGACGGCAATGGTCGTGTGCTGGCGTACCACGTCTGCAATACTTACCCGCTGTTTACGAATCTGGAAGAGAAGCGCGAATGGACGCGCGTACTTGCCTACGGCACGCACACAGGGCTTCCGAATATTCTGCACATTATGATGTCCGAGCGGCCAGATCAGTACCGCGGCGTCCCGTATCTGGCGCAGGTCATTGAGCCGCTGCTGCAGCTTCGCCGCTACACGGAATCGGAGCTGATGGCGGCGCTGGTGCAGAGCTTCTTCACGGCGTGGATTGAGACGGAAACCGATCAGTCCGGTACGCCCTTCAACGAGGTCGGCGCGGGCGACATTACCGGCGTTCCGACCGACAATCCCGACGGCTCCGGTGCGAACAACATTTCCGCCGACCCCAACGAGTACGAAATGGGGCCGGGTACAGTAGCACACCTCGCTCCCGGCGAGAAAGTCGTCTTCGGCAATCCGAATATCCCCACGGCGGGCTTTGAGGTCTTTGTCAAGGCAATCTGCCGCATGATTGGCGCGGCTCTGGAAATCCCTTATGATGTGCTGCTTAAAGAGTTTGACAGTTCCTATTCTGCCAGCCGAGGCGCATTGCTGGAAGCATGGGAAGCATTCAAAATGCGCAGGACGTGGCTGGTCGACCGATTCTGCCAGCCTGTATATGAGACATGGCTTGCAGAAGCCGTAGCCCGTGGCCGCATCAAAGCTCCTGGCTTTTTTGATGACCCGCTTGTCCGCACGGCATGGTGCAGCGCCCGGTGGATTGGACCGGTGCAGGGCCAGCTAGACCCAAAGAAGGAGGCAGAAGCGGCAATCGCATTGACAACCTGTGGTGTAAAGACCCACGAGCAGATCACCCGCGAGTTGGGCGGCGGCGACTGGGAGGAAAATGCGGAGCAGTTAAAGCTCGAAAACGAGCTGCTGAAAGCCGCTGGAAGCACGGCACACCAAAAAGAGGATGCAATTTCCGAAAGCAACATGAGAAAGGACGGCGAAGGCAATGCCTAAATTCAACATCAAGCGTAAGTTTTATGCGCTGGCAAGCACGGACGGCGAAAATGCCGAAATCCAGATGTACGGCGACGTTGTGGAAAAGTGGCCGACAGACTGGTGGACAGGCGAAAAGAAGGAAGGCAGCTACATTGCGCAGGACGAGTTCTTAAAGGACCTTGCAGCAGTGGAAGGCTGCAAAAACGTGACGATTCGGCTGAACAGCTACGGCGGTGACGCAGTTGTCGGCATTGTGATTCATAACCGGCTGCGCGAGATTGCGGCGAAGGGGACGCACCTGTCCTGCATTGTGGACGGTGTGGCCATGAGCGCGGGAAGCGTCATCATGTGCGCCTGCGATACGGTCAGGGTCAACCCGTCCTCTCTCGTGATGATTCACAAAGGCTGGTCGTTCCTGTTTGGCGGATACAACGCTGATGATCTGCGAAAGAGCGCCGAAGCGATGGACGCTTATGACACGGCAATGGTCAGCATCTACAAGCGCAAAAGCGGCATGAGCGATACAGTTATCAGTCATATGATGAGCGACGAAACCTATATGACCGGCAAGGAAGCTGTGGAAAAAGGCTTTGCTGACGAGGTCATCGAGGACTCCGAGCCGGTTCAGATTGCGGCGAGTGCGAACGGCCGCACGCTCTTTGTGGGCGGGCGCGCAATGCACCTCTGCCCCGGTATGACGCTGCCGAAAAATATCCCTACGGTCACACCCGACGCGAAAGCGTCGGCTGCGATAGAAGAAAATCAGCCTGTGGTCACAGGCGGTGAAAAAGGAGGAAATTCCATGACCAAGGAAGAACTCCGGGCACAGTACCCGGAACTGGTTGCTGAGGTGGAAGCGGACGCACGTGCGGTCGTTGATACCAATGCCGCCGTCACCGAAGCGGTGCAGGCTGAGGAGCGCCGTATGCAGCAGATCGACGAGGTATCCGCTCTGTTCAGCGATGAGCTGGTGCAGGAAGCCAAGTACGGCGCGAAGAAATGCTCCGCGCAGGAGCTTGCCTATCGTGCTGCACAGGCTGCTGCAAAGCAGGGGCGCAGTTTCCTCGCCAATCTGGACAAGGATTCCGAGGAATCTGGTGCAGGGAGCGTCGGTGCAGCACCCGGCGCAGGTGCGGATGGCGAGGGCGGCGAGAAGGACGAAAGCAGTCCGAAAGCCATCGAGGCAGCGGCGAAAGCTGCTGTTGCAGCCTTTATGAAGAAGAAGGAGGGCAAGTAAGCCATGAACAAGAATCTTGTACGCCCGATCAGCAGCTGCACAGTCGATAACCTGATCGCAAAGCTGTCCCCGGCAGCAGAAGCGTTCGGCATCACCATCCGCAAGGAAGGCAGCGCAGAAACAACCTACAAGCGTGGCACGATCCTCGCCATGTCCAGCCGCGACGGTAAGTGCGTCATCCTTGGCACGACCGCGCAGGCGGCCGTAACTGGCGATTCGCCGGTAGCCGCCGAGGTATTGACGCCGTACTGTGTGCTTGCAGACGATGTGACCGTCGGTAAGACGGCGGACGCTGTCGCCGTCGCTTATCGCTGCGGCAACTTCAACCGCTCTGCTGTGATCGTAAAGTCTGGTCACACGCTGTCTGCTGACGACGAGGATGCGCTGCGCCACTACAACATCATCCTCACCGACGTGATGTAAGGAGGGCACTGAAACTATGGATATTTACAGCACTTATTTCATGCTCGCAGCGGTGCGCGAAGTTCCGTTGGAGCAGTCGTTCTTCAAAAATCGTTACTTCCCGACCGACAACGCGATGGACATCTTCGGCACCTCCCGTGTCCTTGCGGACTACAAGGAAGAAACGCAGAAGCGAGCGCCCTTCGTGCTGCCGCGCATTGGCTCCATTCCCGGCACCCGTGACGGCTTCAGCACGGCAGAACTCGAACCGGCGAACATTGCCGTTTCCATGCCTCTGACGCTTGACCAGCTTCAGAACCGCGGCTTCGGCGAATCCCTGCTCTCTCAGGCGACTCCCGCCGAGCGTGAACGCCACTTCCTTGTGAGCGATCTGGCAGAGCTTTCTGCTCGAATTTCCCGTTCTGAAGAATTGCTCGCCGTCAACACCATTCTGAACAACGGCACGACCATGCGCCACCGCACCGACCGTGCCGATGTCTACGAAGACATCGGCGTTCAGTTCTATAACGGCACAAACAATCCGACGCAGTTCACACCGTCCGCCAAGTGGACGCACAGCACCTACGCCGACGGCAAGTGGACCCCCGGCAGTTGGTATGACGATATTTGTGCCATGATTCACGAGCTGACGCAGAGCGGCCGCCCTGCGCGTGAAATTGTCGTGGCGCAGGACGTCGGCGACTTCCTGATGGAAGACGGCTGGATTCTTGCCATGCTGGACAACCGCCGTGCGGAAATGGGACGCATCAACCCGACCGAGCTGACCGAATTCGTCTATCAGATTGGCTCGTTCAACTTCAAGGGCCGCGTGATGCCCATCCTTGTGTCGGATGGCACCTACGTCGGCGACAGCGGCAGCGATGTAGCCTATGTACCTGATGGCACGGTCATCGTTATCGCGCCCAATGTCGGACGCGGCCTGTACGGTGCCGTGACGCAGATGGAAACGGACGGCCACTTCCATACTTACGCCGGTAAGCGCGTCCCCCAGCATATCTTCACCATCCGTCCGCCTGCGCGCGAGACGCAGCTTTCCTGCCGTCCGCTGTTCGTGCCGAACCGCAGCAATCCGTGGCGTGTGGCGAAGAACGTCCTCGCCTGAGGAGGGAACGGCGTATGGTAAGAATGATTTCTGGCGCTACCCGCATCGGCAAGCGCGTATATACTCCGGACGACGGCTTCTTTGAAGCCGCACCGGAGGTCGAGCAGCGTCTTGTTGCGCTCGGCGTCGCAGCGATCGTCCGTGAAGTAGACGAAGCGCCTGTTGCAAGCGCCAGCACGGGCAGGAACGATGCAGCCCCCTGCGCCGATATGCCCAACAAAGAAAACGGCGCAGAGAGCGACGCAGAAGCCCATCTCGACACGGAGCAGTTGCAGGAAATGACGGTGGCGCAGCTCAAGGAACTTGCTGCCGAGCTTGGCATCGAAACGGCGAAGCTCCGCAAGAAAGATGATCTGATTGCGGCAATCGTCGCCGTTCCCGTTGAGCCGGGTGAAGAAATCGGCGAGGGCGATCTTCCTGATCTGAGCGCCGCTGCACCGGTGGTATGAGCAGGTTCAAGGATATGGTAGAGCGCGACAACGCGCGCACCTTTATGAACATCGACGAGTTTGCAGAGAAGCGGATCGTGGTCTATGACGGTGTTGAATACAGCGGCGAAGATCACGCCGGTATTCCTGTTGTGCTGTCCGGGCTGAAAGAAAAAGACCGCCGCCAGCTTATGAGCGATCATATTCAGGGGCTGTTTCTCGTTTCGTCCGTGCTGCACTGCAGGATTCAAGACCTCGGCGGCAATCAGCCGGAGAAAGGGGCGCGCCTTGAGATCAGCGATTCCGATGACGCGACCTTCTTCCGGCGCTTCTACGTTGCCTCGTCGGTCTGTGAACTCGGTCTGCTTCGTGTGGAATTGGAGGCGTTCAACGAATGAGCAGCTTCTATGTGGAGGTTATCGGCGCTGAAACCTTCAAGCAGGCGGAGAAGATGCTCGCAGACGTGCCGGGAGGTATGGATCGTGCGCTCAAGTCCGCAACCAAGCGAGCTGTGTCATTCCTGCGGACGCAGAGCACAAAAGAGATACGGCAGCGGTATGACCTCACAAGAAAGAATATCCGCGCAGAGCAGAACATCAGAGTTTCCTACCGCTATTTTAACGGCATCGAAGCGCGCATCACGTTCCGCGGAAATAAGATTCCACTGTTCCGTTATGGCGGTTCTTCACCAAAGACACCGACCGTCAATCCAGACAAGACCATCATGGCAATCGTCAACGGCAACCTGCGTCCGGTTCACCCCGGCGTTGCCGCTGCAGGTCATCAGCTCGTTTCAACTTCGCCGACCACGTTCTCCCGCGCGTTCGTCGCGCAGATGAAATCTGGACACATCGGCATCTTCGAGCGCACGGGCGGAAAAACACCAACCGGCGACGCAGAAATCAGAGAACTCATGGGTTCTTCTGTTCCGCAGATGCTCGGAAATGAAGAAGTTCAGGAGAGTCTTGCTGAAAAGACAATGGCGAAAATGGATGAACGCTTGGAGCATGAGGTGAACCGAATCCTTGCAGGATGGGGAGGATAATTTTTGACACGACTGAATCTTTTAGACGCGCTCACGAGCTTCACGAACGAGGTCATGCGCGAAATTCTTCTTCCTGTGCGGCGGCAGAAGGGCGACGAAGCAGAACCGGCAGAGCGCCCGCCGCTGGTTTACCGCCAACGCCTGCCCGACGTCAAATCCGCGACCGCAAAAGCACCGTATATCCTGCATCAGATTGTTACCGGCGAGGATACGCAGAAGCCCGGCGAGCCGACGGACAGCAGTGCCGAGGTCCGTTCTCTTTTCTGCGTGTACGGAGAGGACGATCAGGAGGGCGCGCTGCGGCTGCTTACGACGGTCGAGCATTTCCGACAGGAGCTTTTGATGCACGGCGTGATCGGCAAGCAATTCGCGCTGGATCTTTCACAGAAGCTGTCCACACTCTACTACACCGACAACACCGCGCCGTATTTCTGTGCGGAAGTGGTGTCTGTCTGGAAAATCCCAAGTGTCAACAGGGAGGCATTTTCATGGTAAAAGCAGCAAAAAGCAAAGCCGGTGCGAAAAGCGCCGGCTTTTGCATGTACCTCGGTCCGAGCATCATCGGAACGATCCAGCAGGCGCGTATTCTGTACGGTGACAAGCAGGATGCGCTCGCGCAGATCTCGGCAGCGGTTGAGAAATACCCGCTGATCGCTTCGCTGGTCATTCCCGGCGATCAGGTGTCCGAGGCAAGAATCAAAGTCAAAACACCCGGCAATCTGCTCTATGTGAACTATCACAAGCTGGCAGACCGGCGGAAAAAGGAGGAGTAACCATTGAAGCATGGCGTATATGTCAGAGAGCAGAAAACAAGCGTTTCGACGCCTGTTGTCGCTGAATCCGGCGTGCCGTTTGTCATCGGCACCGCGCCGGTTCACTCTGCGGAATCCCCTGCCGCGATCTACACGCCGGTGCTCTGCACCGACTGGGAGGATGCAGTAAAGAAGCTGGGCTATTCCGACGACTGGAAGACCTACACGATCTGCGAGGTCATGTATTCGCATTTCAAGCTGTTCCAGCGTCAGCCCATCATCTTTTGCAACGTGCTCGATCTGAGCACGAACAAAGAAGCCGTTACGGGCGCGGAAGTTGCCCTTTCCGGCAAGCAGGCAAAGCTGCCTTTCGACGCGATCCTGTCCAGCCTCGTTGTCAAGGCGGCGTCTTCGTCTGAATCGCCGCTTGTCAAAGACACGGACTATGCCGCGTACTACTCGGATGGCAGTCTCATCGTTGAAACGATCGAGGGCGGTGCAGCCAATGACGCGACCAAGCTCTTTATCAGCTACGACAAGGTCAAGACGACTGAAATCGGCGACGATGATATTGTCAAGGGCATCGAGGCGATTGACCTCTGTATGGCAACCGTCAGCATCACGCCCGACCTCATCATCGCGCCCGGCTGGTCTCATACCAGCACCGTACAGGCTGTCATGGCTGCGAAAGCCGAAGTTATCAACGGCATTCTCGGCGCAAAGTCCATCTGCGACATTGACTGCTCCGCCAGCGGCGCGCGCAGCTACGACGCAGTAGCTGCAAAGAAGTCCGCGACGAACCTCATTGACCCGGCGCAGATCGCAGCTTGGCCGCAGGTGAAGCTCGGCAACAAGCAGTTCCACCTGTCTACGCAGCTTGCGGGACTTATGGCAAAGGTGGACAGCGGCAACGATGGTGTTCCCTATGAATCTCCGTCCAACAAGAACCTCCAGTGCGACGGCGCGTGCCTGGAGGACGGGACTGCCATCACGCTCACGCTGGAGCAGGCGAACATTTTGAACGCCAACGGCATCTGCACGGCGCTCCGGTTTATGAACGGCTGGGTTGCGTGGGGCGATTACACCGCGTGCTATCCCAGTAACACCGACATCAAGGACTACTACATTCCGATCAGCAGAATGTTCAAGTGGGTGGGCAACTCCCTCATCAAAACATTCTGGAGCAAGACGGACAGCCCGATGAACCGCCGTCTGCTGGACAACATCAAGGATTCTGCGAATAACTGGCTCGCTGGTCTTGTGGGCAGCGAGTATCTGCTCGGCGCCCGTGTTGAGATCCTCGATTCCGAGAATCCCATGACGGACCTCATGGCAGGTATCGTGAGAATCCACATCTACATGACGCCGCCCAGCCCTGCACAGGAGATCGACTTCGTACTCGAATACGACACCGATTACGTGCAGAGCGCGTTGGCGTGACGAAGGAGGACTGAACAATGGGAATGGTAGATCAGGCCGTAATCAACTTTGCCTGCTACGAAGACGCCAAAGACTTCCTCGGTCTGGCTTCCGTGACGCTGCCCGATGTTGATTTCATTGTTGCGACCGTCTCCGGTGCTGGCATTGCCGGCAACGTGGAGGCGCCGATCATCGGCCATATGAACGCCATGACCGCGCAGCTCAAATTCCGCACCTTCAGCGCTGAGAGCCTGAAGCTGCTGGAGGTGCGCGAACACAACATCGACCTGCGCGCGCCGCAGCAGGTGTACGACCCGATTGCGGGCGTTTACAAGACGCAGTCCGTCAAGCACGTCCTCGTGCTTGTTCCGAAGACGCTGTCGAACGGCAATATCGCCCCGGCGTCTCCCACGGACGGCTCTGGCAGCTACGCCGTGCGCCGCTGGGTGACGTACATCGATGACGCGAAGGTCATGGAGCTTGACCCGTACAACTACATCTGCGAGGTGAACGGTGTCGACTATCTTTCCGACACCCGCAAGGCCCTCGGCAAATCGTAAATCTTTGGGGCGGCGCGCGATGCGTCGCCCCGTCATTTTTGAAAGGAGCCTCGAATCATGGAAAACAAGAAGCAGAACACCGCCGCAGAAGAAAGCGGCAACATCTTCGCAGTCGCGGAGAAGCAGGACGAAGCAACCGCCAACGATGGCGTCTTCACGCTGCATCTTACGCGCCCTCTGGAGCATGAGGGCAAGAGCTATTCCGACCTCACGTTCGATTTTGACAGTCTGAGCGGCAGCGACTCTCTGGCGATTGAACGGGAGCTGCAGATGCTCGGCCATACGGTGATCGTTGCGAATTTCGACAGCGAATACCTCATCCGCGTATGTGTCAAGGCGTGTGCGGAACCCCTTGGCATTGATGCACTGGGCAAGCTCAGTATCCGCGATTTCAACCGTCTGCGGAACACCGTAAGAGGTTTTTTATCGCGCAAGGAGTGATCGTCGGAGATGGCGGCGTATGGCTTCGCAGGCAATGCCTCGCCATGGCCCGGACGAACAACACTCCGGTAGATTTCTGGTTATCTCTACGTCTCGGCGAATTTTTGCAATGGGTGAAAGCCTCTAATGCGCTGATTGCCGAGGAAATGGAGAAGCGAAAACAAAAACGCAAGTGAAAGTGAGGCGGAGATATTGGCATCGCGGAAAGAATATGAGATGCTATTTGCGCTTGAAGCGCAGCTTGGCCGCGAGTTTCGCACGACCTTTGCAAAGGCCCGCGGCGAGCTCGGCGACACGGCCGATAGTGCAGAATCTTTCGGCAGCCGCGCGACACAGGCCGTGGACGCGGTGTCGAGCGTTCTTGCTGCGGCTGGTATCTCCGCTGCGCTTAAAGAAATAAAGGAAGGCTTTGACGAGTGTGTGCAGGCGTCGATGGATTTCGAGTCTGCCATCACCGGCGTCGCCAAAACGACAGACCTGACAGACGAAGAACTGGCAGATATGTCGGACGCAATTAAAGCCATGTCCACGGAGATCCCGGCATCTACGACCGAGATCGCCGCCGTCGCTGAAGCTGCTGGCCAGCTTGGCATTCAGAAAGACGCGCTGCTCGACTTCACGCGCGTTATGACAATGCTCGGCACGGCAACAAATATGACAGCCGAGGACGCAGCAACAGCCCTCGCGCGGTTCGCAAACATCACGGGCATGTCCGCCGACAACTATGACCGGCTCGGCGCCGTGATTGTCGATCTCGGCAACAACTTTGCAACGACCGAATCTGAGATCACGCAGATGGGTACGCGCCTTGCCTCCGGCGGCAGGCTGGCAGGATTGACAGAGCCGCAGATCATGGCGCTTGCCGCGGCGATGTCCTCCGTCGGTATTGAGGCAGAAGCCGGCGGCACAGCCATGACGCAGACGCTCAACGCCATCGAAAAGGCTGTTGCAAACGGCGAAGATGCGCTGCAGGGCTTTGCAGACGTCGCGGGAATGTCTGCGGATGAGTTCGCGCAAACGTGGAGCACGGACGCGCTGGACGCTCTGACAGCGTTCATCCGCGGGCTTGGGACGCTGGATGAACGGGGCGAAAGTGCCGTTCTGGTTCTGGAAGACCTCGGCTTGAAAGGCATCCGTCAGGGCAATATGCTCAAATCCCTTGCATTGGCCGCAGACCAGATGGACAGCGCCGTACAGACAGCAAATACCGCGTGGGATGAAAATATTGCTCTGACGAACGAAGCCAACAAGCGATATGCCACCACGCAGTCCAAGCTGGATATGATGCAGAACGCCTACAATAACCTCAAGGTTGCCGTAGGCGATGCGTTTGCTCCGGCGCTGCGTGATGTCTACGACGCCGGAACGGACGTGCTGAACGTCCTCGGCGCGTTTGTGCAGGAGAATCCGGCGCTCGTCAAGGGCGTCGCAACATTCACAGGCGTAGTCGGCGGTGCAACGGTCGCATTGACGGCATACGCCGCAATTTCCAAAGTCATTAAAGCGCTCGACATGGCTACGATGTTCGGTGGAATGGCCGGGCCGATCATGTTGGGTGTGACCGCCGTGGCCGCGCTGGCTGGCGGAATCGTGGCAATGGCTGATGCAGCCGAAGACCGTGCGGCTCCGTCCGTAAAGGAATTGACAGAAGCTGCGCGTGACATGAACGAGGCGCTTACCGACGCAAAGTCTGGCTTCGATGATTCTGTCGGCAGCACAATGGCAACGGCCACAGTTGCGGAGCAGTACATTGACCGGCTGAAAGAGCTGGATTCTGTTGGTGAAAAAACGACTGCCCAGCAGCAGGAATATCACGGAATCCTCATGAAGCTGGTTGAGACCATTCCGGAGCTATCCAGCTATATTGACCTTGAAAACGACTCCATCGACGGCGGCACGGCTGCGCTCAAAGCAAATACGGACGCATGGGTAGAAAATGCCCGCGCACAGGCATACCAAAACGAGCTTTCCGAGATCTATGCGAAGTATGCCGATGTTGAAATCGAGCGGGCAAAGCGCCGGGCAGAGCTGACGGATGCAGAGGAAGCCGCGCATGAAGCTACTCAGGCCTATAATGACGCGCTTGCCAAGCAAAATGCGCTTTACGCCGAAGCGCAGAAAAAGGCTGATGCCTATTACGAAGAAACCGGCGTTCTCCGTGATGCCGAATACTTCCTTGGTGACGAAATCAACGCCGTCAACGATGAGGTCACAGACGCCAACATTGCGTGGATTGAGGCCGCGACGCACGTTACAAACCTGAAAGAAGCGATTGAGGAAGACAACAATGCGCTCAGTGCGGCGGATGAAGAAATTCAGGCCGTAACGGACGCATACGAAAGCCTCACGGAAGCAACGGATGATTCGACCGAAGCAACCGAAAATGCTTCGCGCGGACAGACGGAGCTGAACACCGAGATCAGCAGCGTCAAGGAACGTGTCGAGGCTCTCCGGCAGGCGTATCAGGAAGCCTATAAAGCTGCCGCAGAAAGCGTTCAGGGCCAATATGCACTTTGGCAGCAGGCAGACAGCATCGTTGCGACCTCTGCGTCCAGCATCAACAGTAATCTCCAAGGACAGATCACGCATTGGCAGACGTACAACGAAAACCTTGCAAGTCTGCGGGAAAGAACCGGTGACATTGAGGGTCTGAGCGACCTGATTGGCTCCTTTGCCGATGGCAGCGCAGACAGCGTCAACGCGATTGCCGGTATGGCTGCTGCCAGCGACGAAGATCTGACGGCGATGGTTGCGAACTGGAAGAAGCTGCGCGAAGAACAGGATAAAGCCGCAGAGGATATTGCGGACTTCCGCACCGGCTTCTCCGAGTTCATGGACGCGATCAGCGCAGACCTTGAAAACGCCGTTGACGGCATGGACTACGGCACCGAAGCTGCAGCAGCTGGACGCGCCACAATTCAGGGCTTTATTGATGGCGCGACGGGAATGCTGCCGACGGTGCAGCAGGCGTACTCCCAGCTTGGAAGTGCCGCGCTTGCCGCACTCAACCGAAACGGCTATTACAATGGCAGTTTCCCAAACCGCCGCATGAGCGGGTTTTCCCGATATGCCAGCGGCACGACCTCTGCAGAAGCCGGTCTTGCCCTTGTCGGTGAAGAAGGTCCTGAGTTCGTCATGATGCACGGCGGCGAAGCTGTTCTCAATGCAGCCGATACGCACAGCGCCATTGAAGCTATGACTGCTACCTCCGACAGTGCCGTCCCCGTGCAGGTGAACATCACTGTCGAGGGGGACGTCAACGACGGCGTGATGGACAGGCTGGAGAGCTACGGCGAGGAATTTGCCGAGCATGTGCGCGCTGTGATCCGCGAAGACAACATCAACGCGCAGCGGGGGGCGTACCGATGAGCAAAATCTACACGACCGTACAGGGCGATATGTGGGACATGATCGCCTATAAGGAAATGGGCAGCGTGGACTATACGGACGATCTGATGAACGCCAATAGCTCGCTGCTTGGGTATTTCTCTTTCCCGTCAGGCATTGTGCTGACAATCCCTGATGTGCAGGAAACCGGCGCGTCTACGCTGCCGCCTTGGAAGCAGGTGCGGAAATGAGCAGCCGGAATCTTGCAAGACGCACAAAAGCCGAGGTTTCTTTCGGCGGCGTCAATATCACAAAATCCATCCAGCCATATCTTCTGTCCATCACATACACAGACAACGAAGAGGACGAAACGGACGATCTGCAGATCAAAATTCAGGACCGCGACGATCTGTGGCTCATGCACTGGCTGGATGAGATTTCCGAGAATCTTTCGTGGGCATCGTCATCCGGTGGGAGCGGGAGCGGCGATGCTGTTGTCAGCGAGGCAAACAAGTACCTCGGCACGCCGTATGTTTGGGGCGGCAGCGGTCCGAGTGGCTTTGACTGCTCCGGGCTTGTTTACTACGCGCTCAACGAAGCCGGAATCAGCGTTCCCAGAACAACGGCGCAGGGGTACAAGGACATGGCGGCGCCGGTCAATGAAGCCACGGCGAAGCCCGGCGACCTCATCTTCTTCGGCACGCAAGGTGTTGTCGATCATGTTGGCATCTACATGGGAAACGGGCAGATGATCAATGCGACCGGCGCGCGCGTACAGATCACAGACATCAACACCCGCAGAGCCGGAATCATCAGCTGGGGCAGGATCGGCGGCTCGTCGCAAGGCGGCCCCGCTTCCTCCACGCAGGCAGCCGCGCAAAGCGGCGGCTCAAGCTCGGCTGCTTCCTCTGGCGAGCAGGGTGCGTCCTCCGATGGCAGCGGCGCGGAGCAGCGGCTTGCCATGGACGTTGTGTTTGTACGCGAGAATTGGAACAGCGACGGCTCTGACGCGGTGCTGCCGTGCGGAGAATTTGAACTCGATCACATTTCCTGCAGCGGACCGCCGAACACGGTCTGCATCAAAGGCTCCTCGATTCCGTTTTCCTCGCAGCTCCGCCAGACCTGCAAGAGCAAAGCATGGGAAAGCTATACGCTCTCCGGCATCGCAAATGAGATCGCCGGAAACGGCGGCATGACGTGCATGTATGAATCAGACAGCGACCCGTATTATGAGCGCGTCGAGCAGATTGACATGAGTGACATTGAATTTTTGTCGCAGCTCTGCCACGATGCGGGGATTTCTCTCAAGGCAACAAATCAGATCCTCGTGCTGTTCGATCAGCGCAAATACGAAGCGTTGCCGGAGGTCATTACCATCAAACGCTACGACCGCAGCTACAAGACCTATCAGCTCGAAACCAGCGCAGCCGATGTGCAGTATGCGTCGTGCCGGGTGTCCTACGTCAACCCGGAAACAGGTCAGTGCATCGAGGGCATCGCCAAAATTGAGGGATACACCGAGGAGCCGAACAACCAGCAGCTAGAGCTTACCGCCAAGGTGGAAACAGCGGAAGAGGCAAAGGAGCTGGCAGAAAAGAATCTCCGGCTGCACAACAAGTTCTGCCGTCAGGCACGGTTTCTGCTGCCGGGAGATACAAACCTTGTCGCAGGCGTCAATGTCATGCTGAAAGGCTGGGGCGGCTATGACGGGAAGTACATCATCAAGCAGGCTGTCCACAAACTGGATGGCAGCGGCTACACAACGCAGATCTCTTTGCGCATGGTATTGGAGGGATATTGATGGATGCTGAAAAAGTGCTCAAGCGGCTTGTTCGCATCGGGACAGTGACGGACATCGACAATGCCAAGCGAAAGGCGCGTGTGAAGTTTCAGGACTGCAATATGACGTCCGGCTGGCTCTATGTGCTGGATACGCACCCGCACATTCCGGCATACGACCCTGCGCCGCAAAAGACGCAAGTGCAAGATGGGCATCAGCACGATCTGACGATCAAGCCTTGGATGCCGCTGGTCAATGATACGGTTCTTACGCTCTATCTGCCTGTGTTCAACGGAGACGGCTTCGTGCTGGGAGGTATCGGATGATTGTAGGAGCATTGGGAGGCATTGTCTTTTCGGTATCGTCACGCACGGTAAAAACGATCAGCAATCTCGTATGGTCCGGCTCTGCGCGATACGCTACGCACGATCTTCACGCCGGCAACAGCATATCGGAATACACGGGAACAAACCTTGCGAAGATCACCTTTGACATTCAGCTTTTGTCCTCGCTCGGCGTCGATCCGATGTCCGAGATCTGGCGGCTGTTCGATCTGGAGCGGCAGGGCGCGACGCTGCCGCTTACAATCGGCAATCACGGATACGGGCGCTACCGCTGGACGATCCTGAATCACAAGGTCAAGGCAGAGCACTTTGACGGGCACGGGAACATCATCGGCGCAACGCTGAGCATTTCCCTGCAAGAATACTTACGATGAGAGGCGCGCTATGGGATACAAGATCACTATGTCGGAGATCGGACCGATCAGCCTGAACGAAACCGACACCGTAAAATCCATTCTGCAGAACGTGTCCATCATCTTGCGGACGATCAAGGGCTCCTGCCCGATGTATCGCGGTTTCGGCGTTGACGCAACCTTGATCGACCGCCCGATTCCGGCGGCGAAGGTACTGCTGTTTTCGCAGATTCGTGAAGCGATCGAAGAATACGAGCCGCGCGTCCGCGTCAAAAGCGTTGACTTCGATACACGCTCAGAGATGCAGGGCGCGTTGATTCCGATTGTGGAGGTGGAAATCGTCAATGAGCCGTAACACAGAATTTCAGTTTGTTTCGACAGACGCTGCGGAGATCACCAATTTTCTGATTTCCGTCTATGAAAATCTCACTGGCATAAGCGTCAGACCCGCCAGCCCCGAAAAGCTGTTTGCGCAGTGGGTAGCCAGCGTCATTATTCAAGAGCGCGTCTACAACAACTACACGGCAAATCAGAACATTCCGAGCCGTGCTGATGGCAAGAACCTTGACGCGCTGGCGGAGCTTTATTATTTGCAGAAGCGGCCGCAGGCGAAGCCCGCCTACTGTACGGAACGCTTCACGATCTCCGAGGCGCAGACGTTTGCCGTCCTCGTTCCAAAGGGAACGCGCGTCACCGACGCGAGCAATACCCTGATCTGGGAAACCGTTGCCGACGCCTATATCAGTGCAGGCGAAACCTATGTTGATACCGCGATTCGGTGCCAGACAGACGGCACAATCGGCAACGGCTACGCGCTCGGGCAGCTCAATGTGATCGTTGATGTGTTCGACTACTACACGTCCTGCACCAATATCACGACTTCCGACGACGGCTCGGAGATCGCCAGCGACGAAGAATTCTACGAGCTGATGCGCGAATCCATGTTCGCGTTTTCTACGGCTGGCGCGGTCGGCTCCTACATCTACCACGCAAAATCCGTGTCCACAGAGATTGCCGACGTGCAGGCTGTTCGCCCGGCCGTCGTAAAGAAAGTGACGCTTGATCTCTACACGAAAGGCGGCATCAAGTACGCTTTTTGGGGCGGTGATACCATCGACCTGCCCTCTCTGGCGGTCTACGCCAAGGGCAGCAGCACGGTGGCAAGCGCCGACACGGACTATACCGCCACCTACGAAAACGGTCTGCTGCAAATTGCAATCACCGCAGGCGGCGCGCTGGCAAGTGCAAGTCAGATCGACGTGTCGCTCACCTTTGACGGAGCAGGACACGTCGATATTTACGTTCTGATGGCAGACGGCACGATCGCAACTACTGAAATTAAAAACGCCGTCCTTGCCGCCTGCAACGAAAGCAAGGTGCGTCCTCTGGCGGACTATGTCAGTGCGAAAGACCCCGGTATCGTCTCCTACGACATCGACTTTACCTACTACGTCCCAACCGATACAACGCTCTCCGGCGCGGCGATTCAGGAAGCCGTGAATGCAGCCGTTGAGCAGTACGTCGCGTGGCAGTCCGGCAAACTCGGCCGCGACATCAACCCCGACAAGCTGCGTGATCTTTTGTTCCACACAGGCGTCAAGCGGATCGTGCTCCGCTCCCCAAGCTATACGGTGCTGGAGGGCGGAAAGAACAACGCCGCGCCGCAGATTGCAAAGCTAGGGGCAAAAACAATCGTGAACGGGGGCTACGAGGATGAATGAGCAGTACGGTCTCACGGTTGAGAACCTGCTGAATGTCCTCCCCGATGTGCTGCGGCAGGATGAAAAAATGCTCGCACTCGCAACCGGCGTCGCGGAGATCCTGACAGCGCGCCCCGCCGAGATCGAGCAAAACATGATCTACCAGCACATCGACACGCTGCCGGAGGCGCTGCTCGATCAGCTTGCGCATGACTTTGGCGTGAGCTGGTGGGATAACGACTGGAGCATTGAGCAGAAGCGTGCCACGTTCCGCGAGTCCTGGCACGTCCGCAGGCACCTCGGCACGAAGTACGCCGTCGAGCTGGCGCTGTCTACCTCGTTCGGCTCCGGCAAGGTGCAGGAATGGTTTGAATACGGCGGCGAGCCGAATCACTACCGCATCTTTGACGTTGACATCCGGCAGGTCAACGACAACATCCGCACGTTCCTGCAGATCCTTGAAGTGGCCAGCCGCAAGAGCGCAGTGCTGGACAGCATTCGTGCAATTTCTGTCCGTGAGCTGATTCTGTATTTCGGCGCGGTTATGAGCGTCACGAAGAAATTCAAGCTCACTACGGGCGAGGTCAACACGGACATCGACATCATGGGCGATGAAGCCGGAAACGCTCTGTGCGACTGGGATGGCGGCTTGATTATGATGGATAAGGAGGCAACGGTATGACACACTGGCTGACCCCTGACGGGTACAACGTCATGCTTCGCGGGCTCATGGGCGACGCGATCAAATTCACACGCATCAAATACGGCAACGGTACGCCGGGCGACGGCGCGAACGACTTGAAAAACCCGCTGCTCTCCTTGAAAATTCCTTCTGCAACGCGCAGCGAAAAGTACGTAACGCTGTCGGTATCGTTCAAGAACGTCGAGCTGGAGATCACGGGCTTCTGGGCAACGGAGATCGGCATTTTCGTCGAAGACCCTGACGACCCCACGAATGAACTCTGCTACTGCATCTGGCAGGAAACAGAGGTCGAAAAAGCGGACTATATCAATCCCAACGTTGAGCGCCTGCTTGCGTCGCAGTATGATTTCGTGGTGTTCGTCAGCGAGGCCAAAAACGTGTCTGCGGCGCTTGGTGAAACGCTGGTCTACGCAACCGTTACGGAACTGAACAATCACAAAAACGACAAGAACAATCCACACAAGGTGACCAAGGAGCAGATCGGGCTTGGAAACGTAGAAAACAAGGCTCTGATCGACCAGACGCCCACCTTTGCGACAGCAAAGGAGCTGTCGGATATTTCATCCGGCGAGAAGATGGGATCTATCCTCGGAAAGATCGCAAAGGCGTTGTCGCTGCTGAAATCGCATCTTTCCGACTACAGCAACCCGCATAAGGTAAAGCCCGGTGACATCGGCGCCGCCGCATCAACGCATTCGCACAGCGCCACCGACATCAACGACGGCACGGTCATCGTGCAGCGCGGCGGCACAGGGCGCAGTGAGTGGACGAAGAATTGCATTGTCTTCGCAGACGGCGAGAAATCGCTCAGTCAGGTTGCTGCGCCGACGGAAACTTCGCTGCTGGCGCAAGGACCAGATTCCGCTCCTGTCTTTATGAAGCTGTCCAGTCTGGCGTTGTTTGTCACCGGCAACACGCCGCCGACGCAGAAGAATCTTTTCTGGATTGATCCGACACCTGTTACCGGCGGCTTGAAGTATTGGAACGGCACCGACTGGGAGCACGTTCCTGTTGCTTATTCTTGATCTTAGGAGGACTCTCGTATGAAAATTCAGATTGAAGCCGAGCTGTCCAATTACATCGAGTCCCTGCACTATGACAAAAACGCCGTCCGTGAACTGCTGCTCATGGCGGCAAAGCAGGGGCTGAAAGATACCGATGCATACAACGCATGGATGCAGGACTACCTCGGAAAGAGCAAGGAATATGAGATCGCAAAGGCGACGCTGGAGCGGGAGGTCATCATCCCCAAAATCGGCGACGCTGTGGTAGACTGGACGCTTGACTTTTCTACCGCCACGGTGACGGTGATGCCGCGGGTGCAAAGCGATGGTTAGACCGCAGGAAAGCTTCACGGAGATGCTGGCGCGGTTGTTCCCTATGCCCGGTATTGAGCTTGGCATCAACTCACCGCACTCCAAGTGCATCACGTTTCAAGTGACGGAGGACTGCAACCTGCGGTGCAGCTATTGCTATCAGGGCTGCAAGACGCATCGTAAGATGTCGTTTGAAACGGCAAAAGCAGCAGTCGATATGCTGCTTGCCGCAGACGCGCGGACGAACCGCTATATCACATCGACAGAGGTTGCCGGGGTGGTGCTGGATTTTATCGGCGGTGAGCCGCTTCTGGAAGTTGAGCTTGTCGATCAGATTTTAGACTACTTTGTGGCGCAGACCTTCCGCCTGCATCACCCGTGGGCGACGCGATGGAAAGCGTCGATGTCCACAAACGGCACGCTGTACTTCCGATCGGAAGTGCAGCGATTTTTGGAGAAGTGGGCAGCCCATGTGTCGCTCTCTATTTCGATAGACGGCGACAAACAACTCCACGATTCTTGCCGGGTCTTTTCTGATGGTTCGGGCAGCTACGATCTTGCCATCGCTGCGGCAAAGGACTACATGGCGAAGGGGTATCCCCTCGGCTCGAAAATGACCATCGCGCCGGGGAACGTCAACTATCTGTATCATGCTGTGATTGGTCTTCTGGGTGCGGGGTATCAGGCAATCAACCTGAACTGTGTGTACGAAAAGGGCTGGACGCTCGACCATGCAGCAACGCTCTACACGCAGCTCAAACAGCTTGCCGATTTCGCCCTGACGCTCGATGAGCAGCCGTATCTGTCCATCTTCGCAGAGAACATCGGTCACCCGATGCGGGAAGATGACAATCAGAACTGGTGCGGTGGGACGGGGCTGATGCTTGCAGTGGACTGCAACGGCGTCTTCTTCCCATGCCTGCGCTACATGGGAACGTCTCTCGGCAGCGACCAGAAGCCCTATGCCATTGGTGATCTGGAACACGGCATCAACGTTCTGCCGGAGCATAGGGTGCGCGTTGCAGAAATGGCAGCGGTCACGCGCCGCAGCCAGTCCACAGACGAGTGCTTCAACTGCCCGATCGCGTCCGGCTGCTCTTGGTGCAGCGCGTACAACTACCAATGCACAGGAACACCCGATCAGCGCGTGACGTACATCTGCCCGATGCACAAAGCACGGGTGCTGGCGAATGCCTACTACTGGAACAAGCTGCACCGCAAGCAGGGCGATAGGACACGGTATCGGCTGGATATTCCCGACGCTTGGGCGCTTGAGATCATCTCAGATGCAGAGCTGGAAATGCTCAAATCTCTATCCAAGGAGGGCTGATTATGGCATATATCGAGGCTGAACGCTTCGCGGCTCTGAAAGCGCGTGTCAAGGCAGAGTGTTTGCGACGCTGCCATACCGGCTCTGTCGCGGAGTATGGCGGTGAGAAATACGAATACACAAACAATCCGGCAGAAGATCACACGGTCGATGTGGAGCACTACGAAAAGCTGGCGCTTCCGCTGTCGAAGATTCACAGCGAAAAGGTGCCGAGCCTCGACGGTCGCAGAATCGTGTTCGATGAGGACATCACCGGCTTTGAAGCAGCTCTGACGCTCTTTGAAACACGCCCCATGACGGACAAGACGCGGGGTGACTGCGAAACGTCCTGCACGGGTGCTTGCTATACCGGCTGCTCTGGTGACTGCACGGGCGGCTGTGAAACAACCTGCTCCGGCGAATGCCAGGGCTCTTGTACCGGGTGTGGAAGCGGCTGCGCGAATACCTGCGAGGGTTCCTGCACGGGCGGATGTTACGGCTGCGGCGGAAACTGCAAGGGCGGCTGCTCCGGTTCGTGTGACGGAAGCTGCTCCGGCTGTTCCGGCGGCTGTTCCGGAAGCTGCTCAAGCTTGTGTTCTGGCGGCTGCAAAACGTCCTGCACAGTGACCTGCGGCGATGCTGGGTGCGTCGGCTCATGCCTCGGTCTTTGCTCTTCCGGCTGCACGACCTCGTGCCAAACGTCCTGCGGCTACTGCGGAACGAACTGCACAAACGTATCGAAGTAAGGAGGTAGCCCATTGGAAATTGCAAGCAACTTTGAAATCGCCGCGGCAAATCTCGCAATCGCCTTGCAGACGGACACGGTTTCCGCTGAACAGCGAAGCGAGCTGCGCACGGCAATCGGCGGCGATATTGACAAGCTGATCGATGCGCTGAATATGATCATCGTCTGCTATAACAAGCGAATGTACGCTGACGAGATCACGCCGGAAAAGGCGGCGCGGTGCGTCAAGGCGGAGTACGCTGCCGTCGGGCTTTCCAATGTAATCGCGTATGATTTTTTTGCCGCCGCAATAGACTTGTTCTTTGCGCGGAAGTCTTTGACCGCGCTTTCGACTGATGAAAAAATCGCGCGGGTGAAAGAAATCTTTGAACAGAATGAGCGTTGCGGCTGTGAGCGCGTGAAAGATGCGCTGTTCATCTATTGTCTGCGGCTGCTGTCGCACATGGGGGTTGTCACAGCGGATCTCTCGTTCACAAACTGTGTCATGCGCGAGATCAACGCCATCACAGAAGACCGAAAGAACGCCGCCACCATGCCGCAGGCGCTCATCACGGAATTGTAAGAGGAAGAGGTGATCGTATGGCAGTAGAAAACGTAAATTCCAAGCCGATTGCCGCTTCTGCGGCGATTGTTGACTTCATCCTCGCGTCGATTGGCGGCAAGGTGCGCCGCGTTCCAATCTCCACGCTTGCTGAAACGCTCACCGACGCCGAAGTTGCGCTGATCAGCGCCGCTGCCTCCGCGCTGGTGTCTGCTGCGGGCAAAGCCTGTTATATCGGCACAAATGAAAACTGGTACGTGTGGGATGGCGCACAGGGCGCGTTCGTCGATTCGGGGTATCCATCGCGCGGCACACAGGGCGAAGCCGGCGTAATCTTTACGCCGCACGTGACCGAAGCCGGTATTCTGAGCTGGACGAACGACGGCGGTCTTCCGAATCCGGAGCCCGTGAGCCTGCTCGGACCCGCGGGCGGTGTAACTTCGTTCAATAACCGCTCCGGTGCAGTTGTTCCGAAAAACGGCGACTATACCGCAGAGATGGTCGGAGCGGAAGAGAAAGACGCCGTCAAGAATCACAACGAGTCCGAGGCCGCACACAAAGCCCTGTTCGACGCGAAACTGAATACGGACGGCGACGGCGGCACTCTGAAACCCACCTTCACGCAGTCCGCGACGCGAACGCAGCTCGAATCCGGTCTGGAAATGAAAGTCCTTCTCGGTCGCATTATGAAGTGGCTTGCGGATCTCGGAACAGCCGCGTTCAAAGATTCCAACAACTTTGAATCGAAAGGCGCTGGTTCGTCCGCAGTTACCGCGCACAACACCGCTGCGCAGGCCCACGCTGACCTGTTTGCAAAAAAAGCCGGCAAGGGCATCGCGTTCACGCTCACACTTTCTGTCGCAGGATGGTCGAACCTTGCACAGACGCTAGAAGACGCGCGCTTCCTTGACGCCGAGTATGCCTATATCGTGACGCCGACGGCCGACAGCCTCACGGCGTGGGGCGACGCAGGAATCCGCGTCGGTGACGTTACGGAGAACGGCAAAATGCCGTTTACCTGCACAGATACGCCGGCAAGCGCAATCACAGTAAATATTTACAGAGCGGAGGTCGCACAATGAGCAAAGTATTTCAGATGCTCGGCGGAAGCGGCGGCAGTATCAAGCTCGCGTCCATTGAGATCACAACGCCGCCCACAAAGACCGCCTACAAGGCTGGTGAGCAGTTTTCGACGGCTGGCATGGTTGTCAAGGCGACGTATTCCAACGGCGCCACGCTGATTGCAACAGGCGTTTCGGTCGAGCCGAGCGGCGGTCTGGAAGCAGGCCGCACCAGCGTCACGATCCGCTACACCGAGGGCGGCGTTTCCTGCACCGCGACGCAGGCCGTCACCGTCACCAAGACGAACGTGACCGTGCCGAGCCAGAGCGGCAGCCTGACGTATTCGGGCAGCTCTCAAAGCCCGGCGTGGTACAACTACGATACGGCAAAGATGACGCTCGGCGGCACGACCAGCGGCACGAACGCCGGCACATACAGCGCAAAATTTACGCTGAAAGATACGGCGCTCTACCAGTGGGCAGACGGCACGACGGCGCCGAAAACTGTCTCGTGGAAGATCGGCAAAGCGGATGGCTCGCTGACGCTCAGCAAGACTACGATTACGCTGGAGGATGGAAAGCTGACGGATTCTTTCACCGTGACGCGGCTCGGCACAGGTACGATCTCTGTTTCGTCCAACCATCCGGAGATTGCCACAGCCTCGCTTTCCGGAAACGTCGTGACTGTGACGAGCGTGGACGAAAACTCCGGTACGGTTACGATTACAGTTTCCGTCGCCAGCGACACAAACTACAACGCGCCCACGAACAAGACCTGCACGGTATCGTGTGTGTTCGTGACGATCTTCGGTGTCTGCTGGACGTACAGCAATTCCTCGACGGCGCTCTCCCGTTTGACGCCGAGCAACGACCCGAACGGCTACGTCAATGCCGCCGTGTCTTCGGAGCCGAGCGCGGCCATCGGCACAGGCGCTGGCAGCTCGCCGTTTGATGATTTCATGCCGTGGCAGGGCATGGAAGAATACAACATCATCAACGGCGCTGTGTCGTACAAAAAGGGACAGTCCGGATTCTCCCGCACGTCCTACGATACGATGGTCTTTATCCCTGAGTTTTACTACAAGATCGTCTATAACAGCAGCCAGAGCAAGATCTATTACTACGTTGCAAACGCGCCGTTCACCGGCTTTTCCAAGCACCCCGGTTCTGGCCGCTATGTTGGTCGCTACAACACGATTGCCAGCTACTACTCTAAGTCTGGCGCGAATCCGTTGACGAACATCACACGCGCCACGGCCCGCACAAATTCCCGGAACAAGGGCAGCAAGTGGCAGCAGTACGATTATGCGTCGTGGTGCGCGGTCTGGCTGCTCTATCTCGTCGAGTATGCAAACTGGGATAGCCAGAGCAAAATCGGCAACGGTATCGTCGGCAATTCCTCGCTGCAGAAGACGGGCACGACGGACAGCATGACCTACCACACCGGCACGGTCGCTTCTGCCAGAACGGGCTATGGCGGCGTACAGTACCGCGGCATTGAAAACCCGTGGGGCAATGTCTATGACTGGATTGACGGCATCAATTTCAACAGCCGTGCAGCTTACATCTGTACCGACCCGTCGAAATATGCGGATGACACGTCCACCAACTACACGTCGGCGGGACTTAGCCTGCCGAGCGGTGGCAATATCAAAACGCTCGGAAACTGCACGGCCCTCCCATGGGCATTTATTCCGACGGGAACCGGTGGCAGCGGCACGACCTACGTGCCCGACTACGTGAGCTCGAATTCTGGCTGGTGTGTTCTCTGCGTCGGCGGCTGCTGCAGGGATGGTGCTGCGGGCTGCGGCCTGTTCTTTTTCTATGGCTTCTATTCGTCCCTCGCGAACTCGGGCATCGGCGCGCGCCTCCTTTACGTCCCCTAATGGGGGACCGGGGGCCGCAGCCCCCGTGGGCTTCCGTTTTCAGAGCGGCACATTTTACGCTCTGGCGCGGCAGCGCCATTCCCTATATATCCGCGCGAAGCGCGGCGCGTATATTTTTTCAAAATAACGCATTTCGTTATTTTCTCCCGTTTTCAGACCTTCTCAGCGCATAGACAGTATAATTCTCGACGGGATTGTCTGCGCAGCTTGTGCGGTGCTTTGGGCTTCACGTGAACTCGAATTCTGGCTGGTGTGTTCTCTGCGTCGGCGGCTACTACAGGAATGATGCTGCGAACTGCGGCCTGTTCTTTTTCAATGGCAACTACAATTCGTCCAACGCGAACTCGAACATCGGCGCGCGCCTACTTGTTTGTATGCTCCATTTTTTGCGCAGGCTCTCCCTCACCGCTTGGTGGAAATATTGCCGCTACAGGACGGGCTCTAGTACGACCGCAAGGTATCTGGAAAGACCCCGATGGCAAACAAGGAGCGAGGCAAATGCCAAAAAGAAAAGGATTCCTGTATGAATGGATGTGTGACAAAGAACACATCCGCGAAGCCATTGTGTTTGGCGCGAAAGACAAACACGATCGGCGCGACGTAAGGAGGGTGCTGGCCGACGTGGACGGCTACACGGACCGCGTCTATGATCTTCTGCAGACGCAGACTTTCGCCCCAGCCCAGCCGAAGAAGCGCAAGATCTTCGACAACAGCAGCCGAAAGTGGAGAGAGATCGAATACGTTCCGTTCTTCCCCGACGGCATCGTCCACACGTTGATGGTCTTGGCGGCGTCGCCGGTCTTCCTGCGCGGGATGAATTACTGGTGCTGCGCATCAGTACCGGGACGCGGCGGAAAGCACGCGCTTCGGCGCTGCAAGCGTGTCATTCACCACGACAAAAAAGGAAGCCGGTACGTCTGCAAAATGGACGTTCACCACTTCTACCATTCTGTCGACCGCCGCAAGCTGATCTGGATGCTGGCGCACAAGATCAAGGACAAGAAGTATCTAAAGCTGACGTGGGAGATCCTGCAAACCTGCGAACAGGGGCTGGCCATTGGCTTTTTCATCTGCCAGTGGCTCGCAAATTTCTATCTTGAGCCGCTCGACCGTTACATTACGACGCTCGACGGTGTGAAGTACAGCGTGCGATACATGGATGATATTGTCCTCTTTGGCCCGAACAAAAAGAAGCTGCACCGTGCGCGGAAAGCGATTGCCGAGTATCTGCAAAAGCGGCTGCGGCTGCAGATGAAGGGCAACTGGCAGGTGTTCCCGTTGAAAGTGCGGCCGCTGGATTACGTCGGGTATCGCTTTTACCGCGATTATACTACCATGCGCCGAAAAAACTTCCTGCGCTTTACGCGCCAATGCCGCAAGGTGCGCAAGAAGATCGAGCGTCACCAGCGGATCGCGTATCGGACGGCATCGGGGCTTTTGAGCCGGATCGGCCAGCTCAAGCACTGTGATTCTGTTATGGCGCGGAAAAAGTATGTTGACCCTATCGGGGTACGAATCTTGAAGGAGGTTGTGCGAAATGAAAGTAAGAGGCGACAATGCGCCGGCAAATGCGTTCTCGCTGGAGGAGCAGCCTGACAAGCCCGGCTACTGCCTTGTGCGGTTCTATGAGAACGTAACTCCGTTCTCGGAAACGCAGGGCGAGTTGACAGTCTCAGGCTTTGAGTACGACGAATACCATCTGGAGCTTCCGTTCTATGACGGGATCTATGATGATATTCTCGGCAGCTTCGACGGCTATTTCGCGCAGGCGAAGCTGGCCGAAGCCGAAAAGGAGACCATTCCGAAGCTGAAACAGCAGGTAAGCGACCTGCAAAGCGTCAATGAAGGACTGTCCGCACAGATCACGCAGGCGCAGCTTGCGCTCTGTGACGTCTATGAGCTTGTGATCGGAGGTTGATGGATATGGCGAAAGTGTATGCCGAGCTGATCCGAAAGGGGCTGAAAACACTTGATGATGTGCCGGAACGACTGCGCGAGGAAGTCCGGCGTATCCTTGAAGAAGATGAGGTCGAGGGCGTATGAAGCGCCTTCGACTTTTTCTTTTGACCATTCTGTGTGGAAAGGAGGTCGCTGATATGGCAGTCGTGTATGCGACGTTGATCGTCAAGGGCAAAAAGACGCTCGACCAGGTGCCGGCTCTCATCAAGCCGCAGGTCGAGGAAATCCTGAAGGATCTCGAAGTAGAGATCTGACACGCAGCAGGAGGGGCGGCACGGTCTGCCTCTCCTGCATTTTGCAAGTAGAGGTGAAAGTGATTATGACAATCAACGCTGGTGAGTTTCTGATCGCGTTTGTCGCGGCTATGGGGATTCCGTCCGCCATCATGGGCTTTATCGTCTGGAAACTGGAACGGAAAATTGCGGCGCGGGATAAGCGCGCCGAAGAGCAGGAGGAAGCGCAGAAAGAATTCTTTCTGCTCATGGTGCAGAGTACAGGCGCAGCAATCGCGCTCGGCGAAGCAACCGCCAAGGCGGTACAGCGCATTCCAGACGCGAACTGCAACGGCGATATGCACGATGCTCTGAACTACGCAGCCAACATCAAGCATAAGCAGAAGGATTTTTTGACAAAGCAGGGCATTCACGCCATGTATGACTAAGGAGGAACACGATTCATGGAATACAACATTACCACCATCATTCAGGCGGTATTTGCGCTGATCGCAGCAGTCATTACCGTCATCGTCATTCCGTACATCAAGAGCAAGACCACAGCCCAGCAGCAGACCGATATTGAAGGCTGGGTGAGAGTCGCTGTTTCTGCCGCAGAGCAGCTTTATAAGGGCTCTGGTCGCGGAGATGAGAAGAAAGCATTTGTGCTTGACTGGCTCAAAAAGCGTCACATCGCTGTTGACGAAGCAAAGCTGGACGCTATGATCGAGGCTGCTGTGTATTGGCTGAATCACAGCTTCCTCACCGCCGGTGAGCTTTTGACCTCCGGGGGCGACGAAACATGAGCGTACGCATCGGGCAGGCGTCGCTCGGCGAAACCGGCGCGCATGGGCAGAAACCCGGTAATCAGACCGGTCGCGAATTAAACTTCGCGTATTGGTACTCTGGAAGCTGGCTCGGCGTTCTCCGGTTCAAGGATCGCAGGAAAGCCGAGCTGGCCGCGCAGGCGTGCGAAGCTGGTGTCGGCAACAAGAACATCGGGTACGATCAGGACGGTCGCAACACAGCCTACGTCGCTGCGGAAGCGGTAGACTTCATTCTGAGCAAGATCGCAAAGCCCGTAGAAACGGACTGCAGCGCGTTTATGATGCTCTGCGCAATTTCCGCTGGCGTCGACGCCCTGAAAGAAACCTACCGCAAGCAGGGCAATTCCTGCACGACCTACTGCATGATGCGCTGCTTCCCTGCGACGGGAGAATTTGAACTGCTGACTGACCGGAAGTACCTGACATCTGACGCCTACCTGCGCCGGGGTGATATTCTGGTATCGTCCGGGCATACGGTCATGGTGTTGGAAAACGGAGAAAAGGAGGACGATGATATGGACAAGGCAACCTTCACAGAGCTTTTCCGAGAGATGCGGAAAGATCTGCAGGACAACGATTGCAGTGATTGGAGCGAAGCCGCCCGCAAGTGGGCGGTTGACAACGGCATCGTGCAGGGCGGCGCGCCGCTGCCTGACGGCTCTGCAAACTTCATGTGGCAGGACATGATGACGCGCGAGCAGCTTGTCACGGTTCTGTACCGCTTCGCACAGAAGCTCGGCGTGGGCTGATGGCGCAGAAAAGGCGCAGGCGAAAGAAGTCGGATGCGAGCAAAAAGTTTTTCGTCCTGCTTGTTCTGTCCGGCTTATTCATCACGCAGGAATGCGTATTTTTGATGTATCTCTGCATCAGCTTAAGCTATACGGCTGCGGCGGCATGGCTGACAGCGGCGCTCGGCTTGGCGCAGGTTATCATCATCGCAGCCTGCAACGGCTATTTTGGGCTTGCCAAGTCCGACCACAAGCGCGGCGGCATCACATTTGAAGCTGCAAAGGCAAACAACTTTCAAGAACAGTACGACGTGGACAGCGCCTATATCTGACCGCACGAACAAACCCCTCGCATGGCAGGAATGTCATGTGAGGGGTTTTCTTTTTTGCGCGGCTTTGGCGGCTCGCTACGCCGTTTTTATATTTGCCCATTGATTCTCTCGTCGCTTTGCGCTGCCTAAACTTGCAAGTCCAACAGCGACGCGACAGATGGGCTTCGGCGGCAACTAACGTTTCTTACGCACGCGAACGCGCTTCTTTGTGTTCCACTCGGCAATTACCGCGCTGATCCTGTCGGCGAGGAAATAGCTTCGTGAGCAGATCATGCGGTCGATACAGGCTATTTCTTCTTGCGATAAACTTCGCAAGGCATCGACCGCTTTGTATGACAGCCCCAGCTCATCCGCAGCAGCAGGAGTTCTTTCTGGTGCGCCCGTTAATCCGAGCAGCCAGTCAGATGATACACCGAAAAACTCAGACAGCCTTGCAAGGTACTCTGTTTTCAGATCGCGTGTACCGTTTTCCCATTGTGTGATAGTCTCCCGGCGAACGACCAAGCCGAGCTTTGCAAGCTCGTCGGACAGAGCTTTTTGAGATAGACCGCGAGCTTCGCGGAGAAAGGTGATTCGTTCCCCGACTGCTTTTCTGGTTACAAACCTATCTTTGCCGCTAGGAGCAGATTCTTGATTGTCCACTTTTTTGATGCCTCCTATTCTTCAATGGCTCAGAACGGCCATGTGTCACGCTTCGGAACAAACTCAATGATGGTATTCTCTGGGATTGGGTCACACGGTTCGCCATCAAAAGCATTTCCATACTTCGTGCAGATGTCCGCCGGTCTGCTTCTACGCGGGTCAACGTCAACATACAGTTTCCCGTCGCACTCATACACGGGGCGATCCCAGCTATCACGTCCCAATAAGCGAAGCGTCAGCTTCGGTGCAGCGCAAAACTCTTCATAGCTCATGTTCCCCGCTGCTTTCATTGCGGAGCTGGCAACAGCCAGCTCATCGGGTGTCCAGTCTTTACTCATGCTCAATAGTCCTCCTCAATACATTCATCCGCTTCGGTGTAGTATTCTCCGTCGTAGCCTTTTCCCATAACCTTGTCGTAGCAATCGAAGCAGACCAACCGGTAAGTAATGCCGTGGCAGTCTCGTGTAAAAGTCATGTCCTCTCGCAGAAACTCACCCTTGCAGACAGGGCATTCGATCTTCCGCGCTTTCTCCCACCCGGCGTCTTCCAGATCGTCGAAGCCGTTCCAGACGTCCTCCATGACGATCTGCTTTTCATCGTTCACGATGAGACCTGCAGCATCCTCGCCGTAAAGCTCACTTTCAAGCAGGAACAGGTGCGCGGTGAGTGTTTCTGGTTTGCCATCCACGTCCGGGGTGATCTGAAAATCACCCTCGTCAATGATGTACCACGTTCCCTCGTGGCCATCAATCTTAATATTGTCGCTAATCCAACTCAGCATGTGCCATCGTTCCGGTTCCCTCACGATTGCCCACGTACTGAGCGGGCCCTGCTTATGCGCGAAGTCTTCAAGAGCCTCAACCGTTCCACAGGTATCGCAGATGTAGCAGCCGACGCGGCGGCTGAGGGCATTGCGCGTGACACTCTCTGCGTCCATTGTCATCTTCCCACAGCGGGGACACGCGAAGTGTCCGCTCTGCTTCTTGGCAAATTCGGCAATGAGAATCCGCGCCAGCGTTTCCTCGTTTGGTTCGATACTTTCGACTTCCCATGCCTCGCGGCCGTCGGCTTTGGCTTTTTCTCGTGCCTGCTGCTGATCCACTGCGAACACAGCAGCGGTGATCCGCTGGCCGTTGTCACGATTGCGATAAGTGACTGTCCAAGATTTGTTCTCCATGACGGCTCCTTTCACTCGATAGCAGCTTCGATGCTGCTGATGGCTTCTTCCAAACTGTCCACAGCACTGGAAAGATTGTCACAGGCTTCGTCGGCTTTTTCGTAGCGTTCGCTTTCCTGCATATTCTCCGGGATATTGTCCCGGTATTCTTCTTCTTCAGCCTGAAGGTCTTCGAGGCTGCCTTTCAGCTCCTCCAACTGGTCGATGATGGCCTGTAAATTCTTACGGCGAGTTTTATTCATGTCTATCCTTTCAGCCCTCGTAACCTCCGGGGCGGGTGCTGTTTAGATGTCGTATGCTTCGGCTCTTTCGACCTCGCCGCCGATCTGCCATGAGTACCCTTTGCCCGTGGCCGCGATACAGAAAGCAACGTCCGTGACGATCTCGCCGTTGTCGCCGCCCTCCATAGGGATGATGTTCTTCAGTGCGGGCGCAAAGCCGAAGGTCTTTTTCATGGCGTCTCTGGCAGCTCTCTTGTAATCCATAGCAGTTATCTTCTTCATGGTGCGGATTTCTCCTTTCAATACAATCGGTAGGTCAGGCTGCGGCTTATGGGATAGAAATTAAATTGCTTTCGCTCCAACTGATTTCGTCGTTTTCAAATTTCTCCAAAGCGCAGCTTCTCCATTCCTCGCTGGTCGGCTGGTAGTCGTAGTCCAGTTCATCTTCTTCCGGCCGGTTCTCGTTCAGCCAGTCAATAACATCTTCGCGCTCTACATACACTGTTCCTTCGACGCTGAAATATCGAATATCACTGCTCATCGGTACTCCTCCGTTTCTCAGCGCAGGCGGTAAGCCCGGTCGCGGTAGCTGATGCAATATGCGTTGTCGTGCTTGAAGACCATTACGTAGGCTGTAGCAATGCGGGTAACCCCAAACTTGCGGCGGATAACGCGCTTGGCGATCTCTATGGCCTCTCCGGTGAATGTTTTGTCTTGGCAGCTACGATCCTTGGCGATGTAGCGCTTGACGCGAAGTTCTGCAGCGGCCTTCGCCTCGGCCTCGGTGCCGTACTGCGTACCGCTTACGCGGCTTTCGCCGATTTTGAAAAACCGTTTCTGCTGGAGGACTTCGAGCCGGTTGTTCCAGAGCGTCGCCCAGTTGTCGTTGTTGTTGGGGCGGACATCGGCATCCAGCGCCTTGCCGACGATGATCTCGACGCCCTCAACGTTTGCCGCGTAATCAGAGAAGCGGTCTACTAAGATGCGGACGATCTCTTTGCCGTCCGTAAGATCGATCTTTGCGGTTTCGCCCTGACTGCCGCTCATGGAAGCGGTATTGATGGAGTAGCCCTTGGCCAGCCACTCGGCTACGATCTCGGTAAATCTGCGATTGATGTCAGCGTATTTCATTTTGTGTTCCTCCTTGATATTTTTGCCTTACTCGGTTATAATCAAGGTGGCCGGGGTAAGGCTCCCGGCTCACCTTTTGGGGTGTTTGAGTAGCGGGTCTGTGGAAGGGGCCGCTACTCTTTTTATTTACTCATCCATGATGCGCTTGACGCTTTCGCGGAGTTCTTCGAGCGTTTCGCACTTCTCGATGAGTTCGAGGATTGCTTTCAGCAACGCCTCGGTGACGTTCACGTTGTTCATTCACCTCGCTCCTTTCAAAAAGCTGTGCGGCTTTGCCTTACATGCTTATAATACACTATTTTCGTGTACTTGTCAATAGAAAAGTTAAACATTTTCGTGGATTTGTAAAACTTTTTTATTGACGTATAAACGGAAATGGTGTATATTCGTACTAGAGGGAGGTGGTGCAAGGTGTCGGTTTCAAAAAAGGTCAAAGCCCTGCTGCTGGAGCGTGAAAAGAAGCAGTCGGATTTGATGGAAGTCTTAGGTATGAGTAGTAAACAGAGCCTAAGCAACAAGTTTACAAACGAAAGATGGTCTGCCGAGGACCTTGTAAAGATAGCTGAATATTGCAGCTGCAAACTGGCGTTCATACTACCGAATGGGGAGCGGATTATCATTTCAAATGCTGATTTGACGGATGAAGCAGAGGATTAGGATGTATCAATGAACTACGAGGAAATTATGAAGCGCGGTATCAGGAGGACAATCATTTCCTTTGACCCGTTTCTAAAGCGCGAGGACGTGCGCGGTCTGACCGACGCGCAGGTTGGCAAAAAGTTCGGTCTGGCAACAAAGACAGTCAAGGCGATGCGGCTGCATCAGGACGTTCCCTTTGAGACGATCCAGATCCTGTGCCATCAGCTACAATGCCAGCCCGGCGACGTTCTGAACGCCATAGAGGTCTATACGATTCCCGCAAAAGGAGCAAGCCCGGACGCATGGTAAGCGTCCGGGCTTCGGGGAGCAAGTCAGGTATGTAGTTTGAAGCCGGCTCGCGTCCTTACCCGCGGCTCGCTGTTCGGCACACGGATAATCAGATCTTCGAGTTCACAGTCCAGTGCTTCGCATATCAAATCCAGATGCTCAAGGTTGACGCGCTCGGCAAATTCGTGGTAGTAGTCGTTGATGGTAGACGGACGTATGCCAGTTGCGCGAGCGAGATCAGCCTGCGTCCAGCGCCTTTCGCCGAGGCGCGTGGACAGTAAAATCCTAATCATAGCCATGCTCCTTTACGAGAAAATATAACAAGTATTTTCTCATTTTGCAGGAAGATGGTAGATTATAACGGAATACGTTATGCAAAAAGCATCCCCACCGGCGCGCATAAAAACGCTGGTGGGGATTATTTTATGCAGCAAAAAGCAGCAGCCGAAAAGCTGCTGCTTTTAATTACCCACAAACAGAAAGTGGGCTGAGTAATACGAATCCGTTCACGGTGAGGACGATGGTGATCTCCTGACCGTCTTGAGTTCGTATAACTCGCGTGTGGTGACCCGCCGGAGATTCGAACTCCGGACACCCTGCTTAAAAGGCAGGTGCTCTGCCTGCTGAGCTAGCGGGTCTTATGGCAGGGATGGCAGGATTCGAACCTACGCATACAGGAGTCAAAGTCCTGTGCCTTACCGCTTGGCGACATCCCCGTGCGCGTATCGGCAAAATCCTGCATAAAAAAAGAAAATGGGGTGAGTGAAGGGACTCGAACCCTCGGTCTTCAGAGCCACAATCTGACGCGTTAACCAACTACGCTACACCCACCATATGAAATTTTCTTTTTTTAGCCCGGCTGAATTGGCACGCCAGGAGGGACTCGAACCCGCGACCTACTGCTTAGAAGGCAGTTGCTCTATCCAGCTGAGCTACTGGCGCATAATGGAGCGGGTGACGGGAATCGAACCCGCGTCCCCAGCTTGGAAGGCTGGTGCCCTGGCCGTTGTGCTACACCCGCAGGCACTCTGACAAATTCAGCCTTAGAATCATAGCATATTGTCGCCCCGCTGTCAAGCCTTTTTTCGCGATTTCGGCGTTTCGGCGGCATCCTGCTTTGCGCTGCTGGGCGGCTGGCCAAACTGGCGGCGGTAGGCGCGGCAGAATGCGGAGTAATCTCCGAAGCCGCAGGCGCTGGCCGCCTGCAGAATGGGCGTCCCGGCGGCGATCTGCTCGCGCGCGAGGGCGAGGCGCTTGCCGGTCAGATACGCATGGACAGTATAGCCCGTCTCGGCGCGGAAGCGCCGCATCATGTGATATTTGCTGATATAGAACCGGGCGGCCAGATCGTCGATGGAGACAGACTCCGTCGGGTGCTGGGAGAGATACTGCATGATGGCCGCGATCTTTTCATCGGACGCAAGGCTCTCCACGGCCTGCGGCTGTGCGTCCATCGCGCGGCGCAGGAGAATGAGCAGCTGCGTCAGAAGGGACTTTGCCAGCAGCTCCTGCCCGAAGCCCGGCTGTGCGGAGGCGCTCTCCAGCGCGAAGAGCGTGCGGCGCAGCGCCTGCCGCTCTTCCTGCGGGCGCAGGACAAAGCGGAAGCGGGCCGTGGCGAGCGTGAAGCAGCTGTCGAGCGGGCACTCCGCCGTGCCTGCGCGGGCGAGATAGTCCGGCGACAGATAGAGAATGACGCGCTCATACGGCGCGCCGGGCGCGGCCTCCGGCCGGTGGACACAGCCCTGCGGGACGAGGATCACGTCGCCGGGCTCAAGCGGGTAGCTGCGCCCCTCGACGCCGTAGCCGGACTGGCCGCCGAGAAAGAAGATCAGCTTGTGGAAGGTATGGTAGTGCCAGTCGAGCTGTTCCTCCATCGCGCCCTTGAGGTGAAAGAGCCGAAAATCCTCGCGCAGATAGCCCCGCTGCGCATATTCCTGCTGCTCCATGCCGCGCCCCCTCTGCCAACGTTCAAAAGGCGCTGTGGGAGGCCCGCAGCGCCTGCGATCTCAAATTCAGTCCATATATCTTGCGATATATTCCGGTGCATCCTTGGCTTCGCCCGCGATCGTCAGCGTAAACGCGACGCTGTTTTCTGCGGAGAAGACGCTGCACCAGTCAAGGAAATTCTCGGTTTCCTTGGGGTCGCTGTCCTGCGACAGCTTGTAAAGGTTGTCGATAAAAATATGCGTGATATCAAAGTTTCCCGCGTGCAGGCCGCTGATAAAGCCGCGCAGGAACGGATAACCGCCGTAAGCGTATTCCTTGATGTCGATGAGCCGAACCTTGTGGTCGACGTCGAAGCGCAGTGTATCGCCCTTCTCGATGCAGACGATGCTGCCGGATTCGCGCTGAACTGCCTGATTGAGAGCACCGATGAGCAGCTTCGTCTTGCCGGAGCCTTCGGGGCCCATCATAATATTGACCATACGGGCATTCCTCCTTTTCTCATGTGGTCAGCTTCATTGTACCAGCTTTCTGCCGGAAACACAAGAACCTACTTGTGAAAAAATCGTAAACAGGAGCAGGCTTCAGCCGCGCAGCAGCGCGGCTGCCTGCGCTCTGGTCGGAGAACTGCGCTTGCGGTCGAAGGGATTCAGCCCGTCAGCCGCGGCGCACAGGGCAGCGGTCAGCTCCAGGAAGTAGAACAGCTCGCCAAGCTGCGGCGCGTCCAGCTGCCCGGCGGAGAGGATGATCAGCGGGATATCGAGCGAGGCGTGGGTCTGCACGAGCGCGTCGAACATCGCGCTTTCGGCTTCGCCGACCGAGTGGCCGGAGAGATAGCCGAGATCGTCGTAATCCTTCCAGTCAAGCTCAATGTTGCGCCGTCTCGCGGGCAGCGGGATACGCAGGAAGGTTTCAAACGCGCTGCGGCTGCCGTCCAGCATGGCGTCGAGCGTGTCGAGCGCACCGGGAAGCTCTGCCGGGACGGGCAGAACACCGTATCCGCCGCGGCAGCTGCGCCGGGCCGTGCTGCTGGCCCACCAGCGGCCGAGTGCCATGCAGTCCGGCTCGAAGATGCCGAGAAGCTCCGTGCGCCGCGTACGCAGCTCCAGCGCGTGACGTGCGCCTGCATACATCCAGACAGGGTTTTCAAACGCGCGCAGGTCATAATCATGATACGCCTGTCCCGCGCCCTCAAGCACGCTGAGCGGCTCGATCCCGGAAACCGCCATCGGCAGAAGCGCCGCAGGCGAAAGTGCCGAATCCGCGCAGCCGAGCTGCGCAGGCTGGGCCAGGAAGGTATATCCCTCCTCCTGCGCCATACCATGCAGGAGGCTGTCCTTCGGCGCACAGACGAAGATATGCTGCCTGGCCTCCGGCCCGTAGTGCCGGTCAAGCAGCCAGCGGACGGCGCGGGAGGCGACGCCGCATTCCATATCGACAGCGCTCTGTGCGATCAGAAGCAGGCAGAAGTCCTGCCCCTCGAGCCGGCTGCACAGCTGCTCGTAGGCGCTTGCGGACAGGCTTGTGCCCGCAAAAATCAGCCGGACACTCCCCTCTTTTCCAAGTGCGCGGATCGCCGCCTGCGCCGCAAGCGGCGCGTCGCCGCTGCCGACGACCACAAGTGTATCGCCGAGCTCCGCGATCTTCTCTGCAGCCTTGCCGATCGCGAGCATTGCGCGGGCCATCACGCCCTCCGGCGCGTTCAGCCAGCCCAGAAAGTCCGGACCATCCGGCACGTTGGTCCGGAGCTGCATATGCGCGTCAAACAGATCCTTCTCCCCGGACAGCAGATCCGGCAGGCTGACGCTCCCCCAAATATTAGATAACTCGACCTCGATCATCGTATGCGCCTCCTGTTTGTTTTGTACACTATACTACATTTTGAGAAAAAACGCAAAAAGAATCGAAAAGTTGGCCTTGCGGCGTGGCTGCTCTGTCCCCCGCCGGTGCGTCACCGTGATGATTTTTCCGCATTCGGCCGGTGGGCGCGCAGCAGCTCCAGCAGCAGGAGCACCGCCGCGCCCAGCAGGAAGCCCGGCAGCGAAAACGTCTGAAGGCTTACCGGAGTCTGCGGTGTCTGAAGTCCGGCGGGGCCCATCACGATGGCGTACAGTGAGCCTGCCATCAGGCCAAGGATCAGCCACACCATCTGGCTCCGGAAGCGGCGCAGCGCGGCGCGGATGGCGCGGACAGCCAGCGCTGCGCCCGCCGCTGTGCCAAGCCCAAGCGCCAGAATGCCGGGAAGCCCGGAAAAATCGAGCCGCAGCAGCTGACGCAGCGCGTGCATCGCAGGCAGATAGACGCCCGCGATCAGAAGCAGCGTCGACCCGGAGATCCCCGGCAGGATCATCGCGCTGACGGCGATCGCGCCGGAGACAAACAGGTACAGAAGCGGCCAGACGCGAAGCTCCGAAAAGTCGACGCGCAGCGAAACCGCCGCGTCCTCGCGCAGCAGCGTAAGCCCCACGACGAGCGCCGCGCCGAGCAGCGCCAGCGGCGCGTACCGCGCGGTATTTCGCAGCGCACCGCGCTCCGCGCGGGCTACCAGCGGAAACGCCGCCGCGCTCAGCCCCAGAAACAGACTGCACATAAAATAGACGTGCAGCTCAAATAATTCCGCCAGCGCCAGAATACAGGCAGCCATTCCGACGCCCCACCCGATGCCGAAGCGCAGCAGCGCGCGCAGGCTCTGCCGCCGCACGGGACCTTTTCCGTTGAACAGGCCCTGCAGCGCACGCAGGAGATCGTCATAAAAGCCGAGAATAAACGCGATCGTCCCGCCGGAAACGCCGGGGACGCTGTCAGCCAGCGCCATGCACAGGCCGTGAAATGCAGAAAGCAAGAACGTTCCCCCCCAAAACCGCCGCGCGCGGCGGTATTTTTGCTCAGTATACCATCTGCCGGAGAAAAAGTACAGAGCCGCGGCACCTGTCGAAGCGGTGCTGCATAGATTGGTTCAGGGCGAATGCGCCCGAATCTCTTGAGAGGAGCCGATCTTTTTGGCTGATATGCAGACACAGGCAGCCCAGACTGCCGAAGGCTGCGGCGATACGCGGGGAACGCTTCCCGCCTGCGCGCCGCTGGCCAATCCCTACGTCCCGTTCCAGGGGCAGAACCCCGACCGCTATACGGCGGGACGTGCGCTGATGAAGGGCACGCTGTTTCCGGGGCTTGACCTTCCATATCGCGGCACAAGCGGCGTCGAGCCGCGCAGCGCGGACGGTATGCAGAGTATGCAGGACCTTCAGGCGGCGAATTTCGCCATTACCGAGCTTGGCCTGTACCTGGATACCCACGCGGACGACGAGGAGGCCGTGCAGCTGTTCAACCAGTACGTCGAGCAGTATGAAATGCTGCGGCAGCAGGCGGAGGACAGCGGCATGGCGCTCACGCAGATGGAGGCCGCCGCGGGCGGCTGCTATACATGGCTGGACGATCCATGGCCCTGGGACGCGGAAACGGAGGAATAAACGATGTTTGTATATGAAAAAAAGCTGCAGTACCCCGTCCGCATCGCAAACCCGAACCCGCAGCTGGCTGCTGTTATAATTTCCCAGTATGGCGGCCCAGATGGGGAGCTTGGCGCGTCTCTGCGCTATCTGAGTCAGCGTTATTCCATGCCGTATCCTGAGCTGAAGGGGCTGCTGACCGACATTGGTACCGAGGAGCTGGGGCATCTGGAGATGGTCGGCACGATCGTGCACCAGCTGACGCGGACGCTCACGCAGGAGCAGATCGAGTCGGCAGGCTTTGCGAATTATTTTGTCGACCACACCGCCGGCGTCTACCCGCAGGCCGCCTCCGGCACGCCCTGGAGCGCCGCGACCATGGCCGTCACCGGCGACCCCATCGCCGACCTCACGGAGGATCTGGCAGCCGAGCAGAAAGCGCGCGTGACGTATGACAATATCCTCCGCATTTCTGACGACCCGGATGTGAACGACGCCATTCGCTTCCTGCGGGAGCGCGAGATCGTGCATTTCCAGCGCTTCGGCGAGGCCATTGAGCTGCTGCGCCGGAGGCTGGACGAGAAAAACGTCTATTATATGAATCCCGCGCTCAATCTGCAAGCGTAAGTGCCGCGCAGAGGCTAGATTTCAAAAAACTCCACCGCTCGGCCTGGGCGGTGGAGTTTTTTAGTGGAATGCGTTTGCCGGGGCGCGTTATCCTCTCGTTTGCTGAGAGATGGCGCGGATGGCATTGAGGGCGAAGTCGTGCTCCTCGAGGGTGATGACACTGCCGCAGTACGGGCACTTGGCGCTGGCGTTGATCTCGACCGGTGCGCCGCAGTTCGGGCAGTTGACGGTCTGCATAGGTTTGTCCTTCTCGGTCTTCGTGCCGGTCGTGCGGACAAGATCCCACTCGTAGACCATGAACTTCTCCTTGTCTCTGCTGCCGGAGATGAGCTTGCCGGTCTTGTCGTCGAGCGTGTAATCGACGATGCGCGTGTTCAGACGGGCGACGAGCACGTCGTTGCCGCCCTCCTGGCACCAGCCGCGCAGCTCCACGGACAGAACCGCGATGCGCTCGATGTAGTTGGTCTGGCCCTGCTGCTTCTTGCGCTGGATCTGATTGTCCATCTGCGTGAAGAACGCGTCGGTGCAGTACGGACGGATGGGCGAGATATCCTTCTTCTGCCAGCAATCCTGCATCTGTACATACAGGTTCGACAGCTTGGAGGTCAGCTCAGCCTTGTCGAAGTTTTCGTCGAGCTGCTCATACTCAGCCATGGGCTTCAGCTTGCGGTTCGCAGCCGCGGACCAGCTGGTGCCGCCGGACGCTCCCTTCTTCTTCTTTGTGCGTGAGGTCGAAACGATCGCGATGAAGACGATGATGGCTCCGACGACGATGGTACTGATCCCGCCGGAGGATTCGGAGCTGCTGGAATAGTCGGAATCGCTGCTGCTCCAGTCCCAATCGGAGTCGGAGCTGCTCCAATCGGACGAATCACCGAAATCGGAATCGCCGGAGTAATCGCCGAAATCGGCCCCGGCGGGCAATACGGCCAGCAGCACGAGACAGGCGCAGAGCGCCAGCACGAACAGCCGCCGCAGGAAGGTCTTGGACATGAAGGATCCCCCTTTTTCTTTCTTTTTCCCTTCCAGTATATCATGCGATGCCGCATACATGCAAGCAAAATAACCGCCGGACAGAAAAAACTGTCCGGCGGGCCTGTTTATCCGTGATAGCCGATGGCGCGGGAGATCGTCTCGGCTGCGGCGCAGACGAGGCGGATGGCGCGGAGAAACTCGTCGGACTGCACCTGCCGGAACATTCCGACGCAGCCGATGGCGTAGCGTACCTCGCCGGTCACGTCATGGATCGGCGCGGAGACGGAGCGCAGGCCGATCTTATACTCGCCGTTTTCCACAGCGTAGCCCTGCTCACGGATGCGGGTAAGTTCGGGCACAAACTGCTCTGGCGTGGTAAGTGTATGGGGCGTGAAGGCCTTGAGTTCGGTGTGTGTAAGAATGCGGCGGCACTCCGCCGGGGAACTGTTGGCAAGAAACAGCTTTCCCTGCGACGTACAATAGACCGGAAGCCGTGCGCCGACCTCGGACACGACGCGAAGACTTGCGCGGGACTCCTCCTCTGCCAGCGTTACGACTGCTGCACGGTCAAAAACCGACAGGAATACACTCTCGCCAAGTTCAGCGCAGATACTCTGCATATGCGGCCGTGCAATCGTACCGATATCCCATGAGTTGGAGACGGCACAGCCGTATTCAAACAGGCGGATGCCCAGCCAGTAGCGGCCATTCGGCATCTGCTCGATCAGTCCGGATTCGCGCATCGTGGACAGCAGACCGTGGATCGTGCTCTTCGGCCAGCCGGTTTTCTGATAAAGCTCCGTCAGGGAAGCGGGCTGACCGCTTTCCGTCAGAATGTCGAGAAGACGGATCGCCTTCGCAACGGAGTGTATGGTTTTGCCTTCCTGTTCTGCCATGCTGAAGCTTCCTTTCTGTTCATTGCGTTTCCTTTACTATATCATGCCGAATATCGTTCAGCAACCGGATACGTTCGATATTGGCGAATTTTTCCGCGTCATACCGCACGGGCATATTGGCGAATTGCTAAATTTGATTGCAATTTTGACCGTTTTGTTATACACTAATAACAAATACAAAGGAGGGCGCGCCGTATGTACCAGATCATGCTTGTAGAGGATGAAATGCTTGTCCGGGAGTCCATGGCACAGAACACCAATTGGGACAAATTCGGCTTTGCGCCGCCCCATGTCTTTGAAAATGGCCGTCAGGCGCTTGAACAGCTCGAATCCGTGCTGCCGGATGTGGTCATCACGGATATCTGTATGCCCTTTGTCGACGGGCTGGAGTTGGCGCGGAACATCTATGAGAAATTTCCGGACACGATCGTCGTCGTGCTGACCGGCTTCAGCGAGTTTTCCTATGCGCAGAAGGCCATCCGGTACCATGTCCACGATTATCTGCTCAAGCCCGTCAGCCCGAAGGAGTTTGATCAGCTGCTGGAGAACCTGTCTGCGGAGCTTTCGCGCCGGGACAACCGGCAGGGGCTTTACAGCCGGGCCGTGCTGGCAGACGAGGTGCTGAAGGATCATTTCTTTCAGGGGCTTTTACAGTCCGACACGGCGCAGGAGCTGCCGGAGGCGACGCTTGCCGCCGGTGTTGAGCTTGGCGGGCGGTTCCATGCGGTCGCGCTGGCGGCGCTGCCGCAGCGCCCCGAGGGCTTTGATGCGCAGGGACATCGGGTGGCGCAGGGCTGTGCGCCCGCGCAGCTCCGGCTGCTCGGCGACCAGCACGTTATGCTCATCGTCAGCGGCGATGAAACGGCGGAACTCATGGCGCGCACCGCCGCCGGAGCGCGCCATCTGCGCGCGGTGATGCAGGAGGCGGAGATCACCGCCCCAATCGGGATCGGCGGGGCCTATGCCGGGCTTGACGGCCTGCGGCAGTCCGCGCAGGAGGCGCAGCACGCGCTGGGCTACGCGTTTTCCACAGGCGAGACACTGTTGTTTGACCCGGAGCTGCGCAAATCCTCCGGCTCTTTGCAGACGGACGACTGTCCGACTGCGGCGCAGATCGCAAGCACGCTCCAATCCGGCAGCGGCAGCCGTGCATTGGAGCTGACCGGGACGCTTTTTACCTGTATGCGCCGCCGCAGGGTGCATGAGAGCGAGTGCCGCCCCGTTCTGCAGCGCCTGCAGATCCTCGTGGCCTCGCATCTGACGCGTGAGCAGCTGCTGCGCGCGCCCGCCATGCTCCTTCCGCAGCAGGGCTATGCGCTGGAGGAGGTACGGCTGTCCGTCGAGCGGCTTGAGGGCTATATTCTGCAATGTCAGGCCCAGCAGAACGACACGCCTGCCGCCCGCTGCGGCCGTCTGGCCGTCGCGTATATTAACGAGCACTATGCCGACTGCGATCTCAAGCTGCCGGACGTGCTGGAGCATCTCGGCGTCAGCCGCAGCTATTTTTCAACGGTATTCAAGGAAAAGACCGGCCAGTCGTTCGTGGAATATCTGACAAACCTGCGTATGGAGAAGGCCAAGGAATATCTGCGTGAAACGGGGCTGTGCACCTATGAGATCGCCGAGCGCATCGGCTTTGCCGACCCGCATTATTTCTCGCTCACCTTCCGCCGCAGAACCGGCATGACGCCCCGGCAGTACAGGGAGGCGGAGAGCGAAACATGACCGAAGCACGACTTTTTTCCCGGCACTCCATCGGCACGCAGATCGCGGCGCTGTTCATGCTGCTGATCCTCGTCATTACGGCAGCCATGACCTATGTGTCGATCAGCGTCTCGACGAACGAGCTGCTGGACAGCTCGACGGAGTACACCGAGCAGCTGATCCGCCGCGTCAACGCCGAGCTTGATATGTACGTGGAGTACATGAAGGATATTTCCGATTTTATTGTCGACAACGGCGCGGTCGCGGCCTATCTGCGCGCGGCCAACGAGCACCGGCTGACGGACGCGGCCTGCCGCGAAGCGCAGGAGCAGCTGGCCGCCGCACAGAAGATCCGCTCGGAGATCACGGCCATCGCCCTGATCCCGGAATCCGGCGGCGCGCTGTTCGGAAGCGAGGGTGCGTCGCTCAACACCTACTCCAATTACCGGGACGCAGCCTGGTACCAGGCCGCGCTGCGGGAGCCGAACGAGGTGCAGGTGTCGTCCTCGCGCGTGGAAAACCTGATCGCGGGCCAGTACAACTGGGTCGTTTCGTTCTCCAAGGCCGTGCTCGACCGCGCAGGGAATATGCAGGGCGTTCTGCTCATCGACCTTAACTACCAGATCATCGACCGGCTCTGCGCGGATATCCAGCTCGGCAGCCGAGGCTATATCTATCTGATCGACCAGAGCGGCGGCATCCTCTGGCACCCGCAGCAGGATCTGATCTATGCGGGACTGAAGGAGGAAAACGTCGCGGAGGTGCTGGCAGCGGCGGACGGCCGCACGCTCTCCGGCAAGGGCAGGATGCGCAGGCTCTATGTAGCCTGCGCATCGGAGGCCACCGGATGGACGGCGGTGGGCGTTGCCTACACGCAGGAGCTGCTGCGCAGTCAGGACAGGATCTACAAGACCTATCTGCTCATCGCGGCGGCGGCGCTCATTCTTGCGCTGGTGTTCGCGCTTCAGCTCTCGCGCTCCATCGCAGGACCCATCCGCCGTCTGATGCAGACGATGCGGCGCGTGGAGGACGGCGATCTGCACGTGCGCAGCCAGGTATCCTCCCGCACGGAGCTTGGCCAGCTGTCCGACAGCTTTGACCACATGATCGCCAAAACTGCCGAACTGATGGACGAACGGCTGCGCAGCGAGGAGCAGAAGCGCAAGAGCGAATGGAAGGCGCTGCAGGCGCAGATCCAGCCGCATTTTCTTTACAACACGCTCGACTCTATTATCTGGATGAGCCACGCCGGACGCAATGCGGAGGTCGTGGAGATGACGAGCGCGCTGGCGCTGCTGCTGCGCTCGTCCATCGGCGACGGCTCCGACACCAACACGCTCAAAAAGGAGATCGCCCATGTGCGCAGCTATCTGACCATCCAGAAGATGCGCTACAACGAAAAGCTCCGCTACGAGATCGACCTTGACCCGCAGACGGAGGACTGCCTGCTGCCGAAGCTCATTTTGCAGCCGCTGGTGGAAAACGCGATCTATCACGGCATCAAGGTCAAGCAGCAGGGCGGCACGGTGCGCATTGAGTCGCTGCTGGAGGAGGACCGCCTGCTCATCACCGTCGAGGACGACGGCGTGGGCATGACGCCGGAGCAGCTGGAAACCATTCTCGACAAAAAGGAATCCGACGCGGAGAGCACCAAGATCGGCGTTTATAACGTCAACGAGCGGCTGCAGCTGTTCTTCGGCCCGGACGCCGTTATGAAGTATTATTCTACGCCCGGTGTGCGCACAATGGTCATGCTCGTGCTGCCCATTGTACGTGGAAAGGAGGAGGACAGCCATGCGGAGGATTAAAAAATGCACCGTTTTTCTCCTGCTGCTCTGTCTGCTCCTGAATCTTGCGGGCTGCGCGGCAGCACAGAAGCCGCTGCGGGTGACGCTGGTTCTGAAAACCGTGACAGAGGTCGCGGAGTTCTGGGGAACGCTCCTGTCCGGCGTTGAAAAGGCGGCGGAGGAATACGGCGTCGAGCTGAAGGTCCTGACCTCGCCGCGCGAAATTGACATTGACAAGCAGATCGAGCTGATCCGGCAGGTGACAGCGGATAAGCCGGACGTCATGATCCTCTCTGCCGCGGACTATGACCGCTGCGCGGAAGCAACGGAGGAAGCCATCGCTGCCGGGATCGGCGTCGTTGCGATCGACACGGACGTCAATGCCGCAGGCCGCGCCTGCTTTGTCGGCAGCAACAGCTATGAGATCGGGCTGGAGATGGGCCGCGCCATGGCATCCTATCTGCCGGAGGGCGGAAAGGTCGCGGTCATTCAGCATATGCTGACGACCACAACGGGCATTGAACGCACGCGCGGCGTTCTGGACGCACTGAACGAGGCAGGAAATATCGAGATCCTCGGCAGCTTCTGCTGCGACAACTCGACCGAGCAGGCGCAGACGATCACGACGGAGCTTCTTTCCGCCGACCCGGAGATCCGGGGCTTTGTGTGCACGAACGAGGTCTGCAACGTCGGCGCGGCAAACGCGCTGGTCGAGCTGGGCATGGGCGGGCGCGTCTATGTCGTCGGCTGCGACAATTCGCAGCGGCAGATCCAGTTTTTAGAGCAGAACATCATTCAGGCCATTGTCACGCAGCGGCCGTTCAACATGGGCTACGTGGCCGTCCAGCAGGCCGTTCGCGTGGCAAACGGCGAGCAGACCGACGATTTCGTTGAGGTTTCCTGCGTCCTCATTACGCGGGAAAATATGTACACGCAGGAAAACCAGAAGCTCCTGTTCCCAGTTTTGCGCTGAGCGGATTCGACCGCAGCAGATTTCGGAGCACCCCCAAAAATACGCACAATTTTGGTAGGGGCGGGGCTCTGCTCCGCCCGGCAGAATGCACCGAATCATCGGAAATCCTCGGCAAATTCGTATGCATCTGCGCATTTCGGTGTAGGGGCGGACGACTCTGTCCGCCCGCAGGACGCAGCATTTTTACGGAAATCCATGGCGAATTCGCAGCATTTTCAGGGCCGACAGAGTCGTCGGCCCCTACAACCAAGTGGGTAACTGCATACGAATTTGCCGCAAGTTCTCACGCGAACGCAGCGTTTTCCGCCGGGCGGAGCAGAGCCCCGCCCCTACCAACTGCGTCTGTTTTTTGCCGTTTTTGCACAAAAACCCGCTGCACATTATGTGCAGCGGGCGGTTTTTTATCCGATGCCGAGCATTGCGGTCGCAAAAGCGAAATAGACAAGCAGGGACAGGAAGTCCACGATCGTCGTGATGATCGGCGAGGCCATCACAGCCTGTCTCTTATACACATCTCCGAGCCCACGAGACTAGGCAT
>ERZ1026915.30-NODE-30-length-67672-cov-8.478563_pt1 | contig 67672 bp, 52 predicted proteins | sample MGYA00519466_ERZ1026915 | MGnify/ENA primary metagenome ERZ1026915 (study PRJEB26926, sample SAMN06164884) | human gut metagenome | biome: ENVO:00009003; feature: ENVO:2100002; material: ENVO:00002003 | host: Homo sapiens | place: USA | collected 2012 ... | reverse complement strand
GAGATCATGCCTAGTCTCGTGGGCTCGGAGATGTGTATAAGAGACAGTTCTATGATAGAACAATTTAGTTTTGATATCCAATTAATATTTGCCATATTAAATGGCAAAGTATCTGCCGCCATCAACCGGAAACTAAGCCGGAATTTTCGCCAGAATGGTGTAGAAATTACCCCCGAACAGTGGACAGTCCTTCTTTTTCTATGGGAAAAAGATGGTGTCACACAGCAAGAACTATGTAATGCCACTTTTAAAGACAAACCCAGCATGACCCGCTTGATAGACAATATGGAACGCCAGCATTTGGTGGTGCGCATCGCCGACAAAAGAGATCGACGCACCAATTTAATTCATTTGACCAAAACCGGCAGAGAATTGGAAGGCAAAGCACGTTTCATCGCAAACAAGACATTGAAAGAAGCACTGCAAGGATTAACATTGGAAGAACTGAAAGTCAGCCAAGATGTATTAAGAAAGGTATTCACCAACATCAAAGACTAAAGTTTTTCAAGGTTTTCATCTTTTTTTCCTAAAATAATTTCCATGATAAGAGAATTATGCTTTAATTTGTACACAAGAATAAATATAATCTATTAATAAAATACACACATGAAAAGCTTACTTAAGAATTTAGGTCTGATACTGATGATCATCGGCGCCGCTATTTTAGTCGGTGTTTTCTTCACCGGAAGTGCAGCAATTAACGACAACGGTGTTTTAGGTGGAAGTGCCGCCCTTATCGTTATAGGTTTAATCGTTTATATTGTATTAAACAAACGCATTGTTGATTAAAGTATAAGAGAACAAAAATAAAAAAGTCCGAAACAAATGTTCCGGACTTTTTTATTTCATCTATTTCACTCAGCCTTATTCTACTTCAGGAGTAATCAGTTTATACCCCTTCCCGTGAATGTTGATAATCTCGATAGAATCATCTTCTTTCAAATGTTTACGCAACTTAGTGATATACACGTCCATGCTTCGTGCATTGAAATAATTATCATCAATCCAAATGGTTTTCAATGCGAAATCACGCTGCAGAATCTCATTAGCATGAGCACAAAGCAAGCCCAATAATTCGGATTCTTTCGTAGTCAGTTTAGTCTGTTTTCCATCAATAGCCAAAATTTGTTTCTGAGTATCGAAAGTAAAACGACCAATCTTGTAGATATTGCTTTCCTTGTTTCTCTTACCACGTACACGACGCAAAATAGCCTCGATACGGAAAGTCAACTCTTCCATACTGAACGGTTTAGTGATATAGTCATCCGCACCAATCTTGAAGCCTTCCAATATATCCTCTTTCAAAGTTTTAGCAGTCAGGAAGATAATAGGAATTTCAGCGTTAGCCTGACGGATTTCCTGTGCTAAAGTAAAACCGTCTTTCTTCGGCATCATCACATCCAATACACATAAGTCGTATTTGTTCTTAAGGAAAGCCTTGTAGCCAGCCTCACCATCCGGGCAAAGTTCGGCCGAGTAGCCTTTTGCCTGCAAATATTCTCTCAATAGCATGCCAAGATTCTCATCATCTTCGCATAACAAGATACGCAATTTCTCGTCCATATTATTCATTTTTTAATAAAGGTAATACAATTATAAATTTAGTTCCTACATTCAATTCACTCTCGGCACGTATAGCCCCTTTGTGATCTTGAATTATTTTTTTCACATAAGCCAGTCCCAAACCAAAGCCTTTCACATCGTGTAGGTTACCGGTATGCACACGATAGAATTTATCGAATATCTTCTTCAGGTTTTCTTTCTTAATACCTATTCCATTGTCCTGGATAGAGATATAAAGCTTGCCCGATTCATTCCAAGTACGTACATTCAACAACAATTCGCCTTCCTGTTTTTTATATTTCACTGCATTGTCCAGCAAATTAAAAATAACATTTGTAAAATGCATCTCGTCTACAAATATATCCGGATTTACCGCATCCAGATTCGAAGTGATTTTACCATTGTATTTCTCTACCTTCAACGTGAAAGTATTGACAACACCGGCTATCAAATCATTTGCATTCACCTCTTTCATCTTCAGCGTCGCTTTTTGCTTTTCGAACATAGACATCTGCAACACCTTTTCCACTTGGAAACGCAAACGTTTGGTCTCATCATTTATCACTCCGGATATATGCTGGAACATAGCAGGAGATTTTCCCACTGCCGGATCTTTCAACATCTGGGCCGCCAACGATATGGTAGAGATAGGCGTCTTGAATTCATGTGTCATATTGTTTATGAAATCATTCTTTATCTCGGTCAACTTCTTCTGACGGAAGATGATATAGATAGTAAAGATGAACGTCACAAGCAATACGAATGTGAAGATCAGTGACGGGATCATAAATTTAACAGAACTGAATATGTAACTGTTCAATGTAGGGAAATGAATATTTACTGTCGCCATACGAGCCGGAGGATCATTTTTAAATAAAACCTGCGGATATGTATTCTCACTACCCTCTTTGGTATAATCAGGGCAATGGTAAACTTCCGTCCCGTCACGGTCTGTCACCGTAAAATGATAAGGAATGTCAATGCCATTATTCAGCAATTCCGTCTTTAAAAACAAGTCCAACTGTTTAAAGTTGATTCTTTTGTTCAAAGGTTTGTCACTAGCTGTATACAAAATGTTATAGACCACTTCGTCCAACAATGCACGTTGGTACACATATCTGTCTTTGATTATTTCCTGCAAGGCTCTTGAAGTCTGAGGAATGTTCTTACCAGTCGAAATAATTGCTTTAGGAATATTAGAAGGACGATTCGCACTGAACCTCATCTTCAATTCAAAAGTAGAGTAACCGTTCAATCCGTCGGAAGTAATGGAATACTCATGCGTATGCGCCACCACATCACCACTTCCTTCCCCCTTCTTCTCTTCGGACTGCTCTCTGGACAGCTGTGCTGCTTTTTCCGTAGCAATCGCATCATCCTCAAGATACTTTTTAGTTTCCACCAACTCAATATTCCGACACGCCTGGACCAAGCTGCGCTGAACAGACTCATCAAATTGCCCTTTGCGCATTTTCACCATTTCTTCAATATAGCTTACCTGCAAATACAACAAGCTAAGAAATGATAGCCCCATTACAATACCTAATACCCAAATAGTAGACTTTTTCATGCCAGCAAAATTAAAAGCGTTAAATCTCATCACACAACAGATTAACCAAATTTAAACGGCCATTCTCTATAATTAACCGAAAAAGTCATTTAAGCTAAGATTCTGACTATTATAACAAAATTTACGCCAATTGGTTTGCAAAAATAATAAAAAATTAAGTTCAAAGCCAAATAACAAACCTAAAAGTTTAAGTTACCTTAAATAAAAAGAGACGCATTTTTAACGAAATACGTCTCTTCTAAGTACGAAATTTTACACTTTATCAATCATCTTTATTCTCTTTAGCTTCAAATTCCTTCATCAATTTTTCTTGTACGTCTGTCGGAACCAATTCATAGCTGGCAAACTTCATAATAAATGAAGCGCGACCGCCTGTCAAAGAACTTAAAGAAGTGGAATAAGAAGACATTTCTTTCAGAGGTACTTTTGCAACCAGTTTTTCGTATCCACTTTCACTGCTCATCCCCATAATCATACCACGACGACCTTGCAAATCACTCATCACATCGCCCATTTTATCGCTGGGAACGAAAACCTCCACATCATAAATCGGCTCCAGAATCTTAGGTCCGGCATTCTTAAATGCCTCACTGAATGCATTACGTCCTGCAAGCATAAAAGAGATTTCATTTGAGTCTACCGGATGCATCTTACCATCATAAACAATCACTCGTACATCACGCGCATACGAACCTGTCAACGGACCCTGCTCCATCCGGCTCATAATCCCTTTCAAGATAGCGGGCATAAAACGGGCATCAATAGATCCTCCCACGATACTGTTAATAAAGACTAATTTACCACCCCATTCCAAAGGTATTTCCTCAGTCCCCTTCACATTTATCTTGAATTCCTGACCGTTAAACTTATACGTTTCGGGTACAGGCATTCCTTCATAATAAGGTTCAACAATGAGATGGACCTCACCAAATTGCCCAGCACCGCCTGATTGTTTCTTATGACGATAATCGGCACGGGCTGCTTTAGTGATTGTTTCACGATAAGGGATCTTAGGCTCCTCAAACTTAATCTGCAATTTTTCGTTATTCTCCAAACGCCACTTCAAGGTACGGAGATGAAACTCACCTTGTCCATGCACAATAGTCTGTTTCAATTCCTTAGATTGCTCCACTTCCCAAGTAGGATCTTCCTCACGCATACGGTTCAATATAACCATCATCTTCTCTACATCAGCCTCATTTACAGGCTTGATGGCACGCGAATATTTAGCATTAGGATATTTAATGAAGTTAAACCGGTTTTCACAGTCTTTGCCGTTCAAGGTATTTCCAGTCTTTACATCTTTCAATTTCACAGTACAACCAATATCTCCGGCTACCAGTTCCTGCACCGGAATACGATTAGCTCCCGCACAAACAAAAAGCTGTGCCATACGCTCTTTAGAGCCACGATCAGCATTAGTCAAATCGTCACCTTCGTGTACTTTTCCGCTCATCACTTTAAAATACTGCACACCACCGATATGGGGTTCAACGGCAGTCTTGAAGAAATAAAGAGAAGTAGGGCCATTCGCATCGGGAGGCACAGGAACACCACGGGTATTATGAACCACAGGCATATCCGACACGAATGGAACAACATTACCTAAGAATTCCATCAGACGACGGACACCCATATCCTTACCTGCACATACACAGAAAACAGGGAACATACCACGTGCCGCCAATCCCTTACGGATACCTTCACGCATTTCATCTTCAGTCAATGATTCCGATTCAAAGAACTTTTCCATCAGTGTCTCATCATTTTCAGCAGCAGCCTCTACCAAAGCTTTATGCATCTCCAATGCTTTTTCTTTCTCAGAATCAGGAATCTCTTCAATTGTAGGAGCGCCCCCTTCAGGTCCCCATGAATATTTCTTCATCAACAGCACGTCAATGAGTTCATGAAAATTAGGTCCCGTTTCAAGAGGATACTGCACGGGAACTACCTTGGAGCCATAAATGCTACGCAACTGTTCGAGCACATTGTCATAGTCACATTTCTCATTATCAAGCTGATTGACCAAAAAGATAACCGGCTTGCCCAGCTTTTCAGTATAACGGAAGTGGTTCTGAGTACCTACTTCGGGACCGTATTGTCCATTCAGCAGCAAAATAGCAGTATCGGTTACATTTAGCGCGGTTATGGCAGCCCCTACGAAGTCATCACTACCCGGACAGTCAATTATATTTAGTTTTTTTCCATTCCATTCTACATGATAAACGGTAGAGAACACTGAATAACCATATTCTTGCTCTACCGGAAAATAATCACTAACCGTGTTTTTGGCAGTAATTCTGCCACGACGTTTTATAATACCACTCTCAAAGAGCAAAGACTCTGTGAGGGTGGTTTTACCTGAGCCATCATTGCCAAGAAGTGCAATGTTTTTAATTTCGTTAGTCTGATATACTTTCATGATATCTAAGGTTTAATTATTAACAAACGGATATGTGTTTCATATCTCCTAAAAATGTGGAGCGCAAATTAGAAAATAAAGAGAAAAAAAGCAACTCAAAGGATAGTGTTACTAAACTATGTTTTACGGCAGATATTCTATCTTATCACTATTTTTTTCGTAGCTTTGCTGAAAAATAAATGATCATGGCAGGTATTTATCTACATATCCCCTTTTGCAAAAAACGTTGTATTTACTGCGATTTTTTCTCCACCACCCGTAGCGAACAGAAAACAGCATACATCCGTGCCTTATGCCGCGAACTAACCGACCGGGAAGCCTATCTGGAAGGCGAGCATATAGAAACGATATATCTGGGCGGCGGCACTCCCTCGCAACTGGCAAAAGAAGATTTCGAAGCAATCTTCTCCCATATTTATAAGGTATACAAAGTAATCCCCGATGCTGAAATCACTTTGGAAGCTAATCCCGATGACTTAACGCCAGAATACATTTCCATGTTACGCACCTTTCCTTTTAACCGGATAAGTATGGGAATTCAAACTTTTCAAGACTCCACTTTAAAACTGCTTCAACGCCGCCACACAGCCGAACAAGCCATCCGTGCTTTCCAAAACTGTCGTACTGCCGGTTTCCGGAATATTAGTATTGACTTGATGTACGGACTACCCGGAGAAACACTTGCTTCGTGGAAAGAAGATTTAAAACAAGCCCTCGCTTTGCATCCGGAACATATTTCCGCTTATCACCTTATTTATGAAGAAGGAACCACTCTTTGGCAACTTCGTGAACAACATAAACTGGAAGAGGCCGATGAAGATCTGAGCGTTTCCTTATTCGGCACACTGATTGACAGCCTCACCGCTGCCGGATACGAACATTATGAAATATCCAATTTCTGCCTACCCGGTTTTCACTCCCGGCACAACTCCAGTTATTGGACTGAAAAGAAATATTTGGGCTGTGGTCCTTCCGCACATTCATACAATGGTACTTCACGCCAATGGAATGTAGCCTCACTAAACGAATATATAAGAGGTATTTCTAACGGAAATCCCACATTCGAAGTAGAAGAACTTGACTCATATACCCGTTACAATGATTTTGTCATTACCCACATACGTACACAATGGGGAATGCCACTGCCCAAACTCAGGAAACAATATGGAGAAGAACTGTACAAATACTGCCTGCGTATGGCCACCCCGCATTTACAACAAGGAACACTGGAAATAAAAAACGATACGCTGAAACTGACGCGTAAAGGAATCTTCATATCAGACGGGATCATGAGTGACATGCTTTGGGTAGAATAAAATTTATCATCCTGTTTCACTGATGCCCTGAACATGAAATCCGATTATAACTGCAAGGTGAATGCGGATCATGTACCGACGGACGAGGAGTATGGGAGCACTTTCGGAAAAGACCGGCCGGATTGTCATAAAAGATTGCAGAACGGATACCGCACATATTGTTACGCGCAGGCTGTCCGGGAGCATACCGGCTGGCAATACTGTCCCAAAAGAACATGAAGCCAATCCGGTTCAAGCCCTGCGGATACGTTCAGAATTCCAATGATAAGAAATATAGGCTGAAGTGGCGGACTTGACCGGATCCACCAATCCCAACAATTTCCCGACTGCTTTCAAGGAACTGTACGGAATACCTCCCTGCATGTACATGGAACAACATTTGAAACAGGATAAGAATAAGGAAGACCAAGTACAAAACCGAAAACACTCTTACATATACCTATTTCAAGAACCTTCCTTCAGTCCAATCAGCCACCATAACTCACTATTACACAATACATAAGGCTGACAGTAGTCCTTTCAGCCCGCTATCAGTCCTGTCAGCCGATGACAAAAATCCCCCAAGCTCTTTCCTTATCCCCAAACGTGCCCGACAAGAACAGACAGCCCCCATATCCACCAATCGCAAACTACAAGCAGCAACAAGCTGTACAAGTATCCTTTGCCAACCTGATAAATACCTTCCTCCTGCAAGGCAGACACATTAAAAATTATCATTCTGCAAAAGCTGTGACAATATATTATAAAGACAAGAAAACAGCCAGCGCAATAACACATTAATAATCAATAACATAATAAACAAACAACAAGGAATAATATAGTAAAAAATATAATGCGTCCGACCTGCTTCCTCCCGACAAACTTATCATTTCACTAAAGTGATGAAATTTTATCACCTTAGTGAAGAATGTTCATCACTTTAGTGATGAAACTTGCTCATTTAAGTGAAACAGTAAATTTATCAGGAGAAAATCAACATACTCATTAGGCTGAAAACATGTATTCTATGAGAAGATGATAAACATCCCATACATACCGGCAGTTTTACCTGATAATTAAACAGAACGGGGGGCTGCCCAACATTGAACAGCCCCCCGTTTCCCGACAAACAGCATTCAGCGTTTCTCGTAATACTTCACCCAGTCCACCCACATTTCCACAGGTAACTCTTTCGGATCCACAGCACCAACCCATGAGCCACCCAACTGCATATCTATCAATAAATAGTAAGGTTGATAGAAAGGGAACTGCCCTTCCTTGTCCGTATCAATGCGCGGATAAGTATAGGTATGACGATGATTGACAGCAAACACCAGACTATCCGGATAAATATCTACCGAATAGATATTGTATTCCTCAGGATTTATCTTATTGATGCCTCCGTGAGGCGGATTATCCTTTATACCTAATATATGCGTATAATATGAATGAGTAGTCTGATAAGCAATATGATCATGGTTCAACCGTTCCATAATATCAATCTCTCCTCCTTTGGGCCACTCCGCTTTTTCGGGAAGCATCCATATAGCCGGCCATGCCCCCTTAGCGGCTTGCAATCTGGCACATACTTCTACTCTTCCGCCCGTAAACAGTTTCTTTCCTTTGGTATATACACCACCGGTCAGATAAGGAGCCGTATCATTTTTCTGAGTATGATTGGCTATTCCACGAAGTATCAGATTTCCATCCTGCATAGCATAACATGAATCATAATAAGACATATAGTTGTTCCAATCGGATGTTCCGCGAGGTATCTTAGTCCATACCGATTCGTCAAAACTGTTTTTTTGATCAAAGTCCTCTACCCATACCAGCTTCCATTCTTTACTTTTAACCGATGTCTTACAAGCACTCATCAAACAAACCAGCCCCATGCAGGCCCAAACAAATAAAAGGCTTTTTCTCATAGTATTTATTTCTATCTGATTAAAAAACAACGCCGTATCAAACGAAATATAATCTCATTCAATACGGCTAATTATCTATTAATAATGTATTTATTTCGCCAAGCTATAAACCACATCCATTATCTTCTGGCCTATTTCATCTGCCGCCTCCATGGTTGCAGCCTCAGAATACACACGGATAATAGGTTCGGTATTACTCTTACGCAAATGTACCCACTTGTCCGGGAAATCTATTTTCACACCGTCTATGTCGTTTATCTCTTCATCCTTATACAGTTCCTTCACCTTGGCCAGAATAGCGTCCACATCCGTTTCCGGAGTCAGATCAATGCGATTCTTGGCAATGAAATAAGGAGGATAAGTAGCACGCAGTTCACTGACTTTCTTCCCTTCATGCGCCAAATGGCTCAGGAATAAAGCAATTCCCACCAATGCATCACGTCCGTAATGACTTTCAGGATAGATTACTCCACCATTTCCTTCACCTCCAATCACAGCATGAGTCGCTTTCATCTTGGTAACCACATTCACTTCCCCTACAGCCGAAGCATTGTATTCACAGCCATATTTACGGGTCACATCGCGCAAAGCACGGGTAGAACTCAAGTTAGAAACGGTATTTCCGGGAGTATGTTTCAATACATAGTCTGCCACGGTCACCAATGTATATTCTTCGCCATACATTTTTCCATCCTCACAGATCATAGCCAGACGGTCAACATCCGGGTCTACAACGAAAGCCACGTCACAACCGCCTTTGGCCATCAATCCCATAATGTCCCCCAGGTTCTTTTCCAAAGGTTCCGGGTTATGCTGAAAATCACCGGTCGCTTCACAATAAAGCTTTTCTACATGCTTCACTCCCAACCTTTCCAACAATTCAGGAAGAATAATACCGCCAACTGAATTAACGCAATCTATAGCTACACGGAAATTGGCCTTACGGATAGCATCCACGTCTACCAATTTCAAAGCCAAAACACTATCTATATGTTTCTGATTGTAGGTATTGTCTTCGCGATAACTTCCGATGTGGTCTATATCGGCAAACTCAAACGCTTCCGCTTCTGCTATACGCAGCACTTCATTTCCTTCTTCCTTATTCAGGAATTCTCCATGCTCATTCAGCAACTTCAAAGCGTTCCATTGTCTGGGATTGTGGCTGGCAGTCAAAATAACGCCACCGCACGCTCCTTCCATGGTTACAGCCAGTTCTGTAGTCGGTGTAGATGCCAGTCCGATATTCACCACATCAAACCCCATTCCCATTAAAGTACCGCATACCACGTTCTTCACCATCTCACCGGAGATACGTGCGTCACGTCCTACTACAATTTTATTACTCTTTACTGTGGTTGTTTTACGTATCAGCGTTGCATAAGCTGATGTAAATTTCACTATATCCAGCGGGTTCAAACCTTCCCCCACGTGCCCACCAATGGTTCCACGAATTCCGGATATTGATTTAATTAATGTCATCGTGCTAATTGATAAGTTATTTCATAGTAACAAGGATAGACAGAAGCAGAAGCGTCAGACTGTCCTTCACTGTGAGGTACAATCAGTCTGATCTTAGAACGACCGGAAATCTCCCTGCCGACCTTTATGTAATTGAATGGAATCAACCATCCTGAAGGTACATAAGGTGTACCCCAAACTGTATACATTATACCGGAGGTGAATGTAGCTGAAAAAGATTTTCCACTTTTTGTCAGCATCATAGCATCCGGATAAACCATTCGAGAATCCCCATAGTCTGTATTCCAAGACAAAGAATCTATTCCATCCGAAGTAATCTGTTCCTCCACATACCGGACCAGAATCTCATAACGACCGTCTTTCAAACGCTCTCCGTTTCCCTCTTCCACAATCTGCATATAAACACCTGTTTCCGAGAAAAGGACAAACTGGTTTTCATCCACATTGGTCGTAGAATCCTGTTCCTGGAACTGTTCAAAGCTGATCACATTGATATCTTCCCGTTCAATAAATCGCTTGATAGCTTCTCTCTCTTCTTCTTTCATTTCAGCATAGGTCTTTCCATTATTGCAAGACTGGAAGACCAGCCCTAAAAGAAACACAGATGCGAACAATATACCTAATTTCTTCATTCTAAGTTCTGTTATTTTCGGGCAAAATTAATAAATAAGCCCCTAACTTTTATATTGTTTGTATGCAATTATACTAAAATAACTATTTTTTTGCCAGAAGCAGTTCCTCGTACTTCACCAAAGCCTGTTTAAACAGGTCGATGGCTTCATCCATTGTTCCATAAAACTCCCCACCGGATGCATTCAGATGACCACCTCCATTAAAAAATTCGGCAGCCACTTTATTACAAGGGAAAGCACCTACAGAACGCAGGGATACCTTTATCATATTCTTTTCCGTATCCTCACGCAAGAATACGGAGAAAATAATATTCTTTATGGAAAGTGGAATATTCACAAACCCTTCCGTATCTCCTTTTACATACTGGAATTTACTTTGCTCCTCTTTTGTCAGCCAAACCAATGCCGAATTGAACTGAGGAAATACTTGCATCTTGTCGTACAGCACATATCCCATCAGGCGTAAACGCCCTTCAGAATACGTATTATAAACTTTACGATAAATCTCATCCTTATCAATGCCTTTCGAAAGCAGTTCGCTGATAATGAAATAAATCTCACGGTCATTAGAATTATAAGTAAAGCCACCTGTATCGGTCATCATCCCCGTATAAATACATTCAGCACCTTCCTTGGTGATATCCTCAAAATACCCCAGACGGCATATCAACCGGAAAACCAATTCCGATGTAGAAGATATTTCAGGATGAGAAATAATGATTCTACAAAAGGCTTCCGGATTAAGGTGATGGTCAATCATCATTTTGCGTGCCGGAGACTGAGCCACTGCATCCGCCATCGCATCAATACGAGACAATGCATTGAAATCCAGACAGCAGATCACATCCGCCTCATTCAGCAGCTTATTGGCAAATTCAGTATATTTATCGTACCGGATTATATCCTTGGCTCCCGGCATCCATCTCAGAAAATCCGGAAAAGCATTGGGAACAATGACATTCACCGTCTTTTCCTGTGATTCCAAGAAATGCCATAATCCTAACGAGGAGCCAATGGCATCACCATCCGGTGACACATGGGTAACAATAACTATTTTATCAGCTCTTTCAAACCATTTTTCGGCATGGTCTATATTAGCCTGTGCAATTACTTTTGATAACATATTCAATCTTTTTCTTTTGAAATGGCAAATTTACAAATTAATTCTTTATTCACAGAAGAATACGGTAAGAACCTTTCGGAGACATATCAATATAATCCAATCCCAAACCTCTACACTCGTCCTTTAACAAATTCAATCTATACCCACCGAGCGAAGCATCCAGTATGACCGTCCTTATTTTAAATATTTTTTGTAATGGGGCAATTTTTCCTTTAAAACCTTTACACAAGTACATATAATCAATATCCAACAAACTATCAACCGATCTGCTCCGCCAGCGGTTATCCACCAAAACACATATATTCATACCTTTATAATGATAAATGCTATCCTGTTGCCAAACATCTTTTTGAGGGGAAACTTTTACTTGCGAATGGGCCAGGATTAACTGAAAAGACTCCTCTTTCATATAATATAGACAACCTGAAAATCCTATAAAAAGATTGATTCCACACAAAACAGTAATCAACGATTTCCGTGAAGGAGATAACAGATAAGATAATACCACAAACAATAATACATAAAGAATACCAACCTGAAGCAAAGACAAATGTATATCGCCGGAATGTGATACAGGCAAATCCCCCACCCATTGCATACTGTCATTCAGCAACCGCAACACCCCGTTCAATCCTTTTACCACCCATATATGCAATACCGTAAAAGGAGACAAGACAAAACTTGCTACCGATCCATAAATTATAACAAGCACTAAAGGTGCCACTATCAGATTGGCCGGTAAAAAATAAACAGGAAAATAAGCGAATTTATAAATAACCACGGGAGCTGTCCCTAACTGTGCCGCCAGCGAAACTGCCACTATCCCCCAAATATAACGAGGTACAGGATGACGCACCCGCCAATACCGGGAAATGACAGGATAAATAAACAAAATTGAAAGTACAGCCAGAAATGACAACTGGAACCCGGTATCAAAAAGATAAAAAGGATTGTAAAGCAGCATAAAGAATGCCGCTACAGACAAGGTATTCAATGACAAAGTCCGTTCTCCTGCCGCACGCGCCGCTGTCATTAACATACACATCACCACCGCCCGTATAACCGAGGGAGGCAAGCCCACTAAAAAAGCAAATGTCCATAACAACAACACAATAATGCCACACTTTACCCATCGCAGCAGGCAACTTCTATCCAGCGGACGCAATATCCAACACAATAATCCCCACAAAACAGCTATATGCATTCCTGACAAAGCCAAGATATGGCTCACTCCCGCCACTTGATAAGTTTCACGTAAATCCTCACTCAGTTCCTCTTTATAGCCAACAGTCAAAGCCGACAATACGGCAAATTCATCTCCCGAGAATCCCCACTTCCGATAACTGTCCAGTATTTTCTCTCTCCATACACCTGCCCGCTGTTTCCATGTCAATGCCGATTTCTTGCCTGTCCATTGCCAATACCCCGGAAAGATTACGGCCGTTCCGCTAATTTGCTGTCTGAAAAGATAAGCCGCATAATCAAATTCTCCCGGAATCACCTCTCTTTCAGGAGTAGAGATACGTGTATAAAAGTTCAAATGGTCTCCACATCGTAAATTTACAGAAAGACTATCTTTCATAATATAGACTAGTATCATACGATTAACAGGAACCATCCCCCTCTCAGACATTTCTTTATCTATCCGCAATTTACAGAGATATGTTTTTGCCTTTTCTTGCGGAACATCCACTATCACCCCTTGATACATATTCTTCCCTGATGACCATTCATAGTCCACCCGTTGCCATTTTTGCTGTAGCAACAATGCCCCTACACAAAATAGAAACATAAAAACCATGCCTCCAAATAACCATCGGGAAAGGTAGCCTTGCCATTTCATCAATACAATCAAGCCAATCAAGCACCCCAATATTCCCGTGCCAGAAACAAGCACAGGCAAGGCGCCTTGAAAAAAATGATCGGATACAAAAATTCCGGCGACTAGAGGTATAGTCAACCGGAACATGGAACAAAGCTTTACAGCCGCTATATTTCGCACTTTGTTTTTAAGCTCAAAGAGATTTCAACCGATGTATCATGTCTGACATATCAGGAGCTTTGAACACAGCATTTCCTGCCACCAGCACGTCCGCTCCAGCCTCTACAAGCTGTCTGCCGGTTTCCAGGTTCACTCCCCCGTCAACCTCTATCAATGCCTGCGAACCTGTATTCGTTATCAATTCACGTAATTCCCTCACCTTATCCAGGGTATGTACAATAAATTTCTGACCACCAAAACCGGGATTCACACTCATCAGCAACACCATATCCACGTCACGGATAATATCGGCCAACATAGCTACAGGAGTAGAAGGATTCAATGTGACAGCCGCTTTCATTCCGGCATCCTTTATCTGTTGCACCACTCTATGCAAGTGTACACAGGCTTCATAATGCACATTCATCATCATTGTTCCCAAATCTTTCACTTCTTTAATGAATTTCTCGGGATTAACAATCATCAAATGTACATCCAAAGGTTTTTCAGACAACTCGGCTACATATTTCAATACAGGAAAACCAAAAGAAATATTCGGTACAAACACACCATCCATTATATCAATATGCAGCCAGTCGGCATCACTACGATTTATTTGTTCTATATCTGCCTGTAGATTAGCAAAATTGGCAGACAACAAAGAAGGGGATATCAGAGGTCTATTCATGGTTCACTGTTCTTATTCTTTTTATACAGAACAAAGATAACCATATTTTATATAAGAACAGTGAAAAAGTTCATTTTATTTCGGCAAAGTAAACCGCACACCCAACTGTATATTAAAATTAAAAGGATGTTCCTTGCGAATCGTATTTACATTACTGCCGTCATCAAAGTAATAAACAACTCCCGGCTCCGCATAAATACCCAATTTCTCCGTAATCTTAAACTGCGCACCTGCCGCTGCGGACAAAGACCATTGCAAAGGTTTCACTTTGACATTTTCCTCCCCTCCCGAAAACTGTTCATCTTTTCCTGCATTTGATGTAGAAACACTGCCGATAATGCTCCGCTTTCCAGACACACATTTTTCTACCGCTCCACCTGCCGAGGCATACACTTCAAACCGCTTGTTACTCCATATATTCCGGTTCACTTTCAGAGGAATACCCACATAATGCAGTTTCTCTTCCCAACCATAATTGTTTTTTTCGGTTCCCGAACGTGTTTCGGATGAAAGCTGGGTATAAGTCACCCCGGTTTCTACAGCCCAATCATCACTTAAATCAAAACGAAGGGAAGCTCCAAAAGTAACAGGCATACGATATTTTATATCAGACTGCGCATCCTTTCCTTCCGACAAGTTATTGAACTGAACCAGCTTATCAATTTCAGCCCTTGTTTCCACTCCATAAGCGCTATTCATTGTTGCATTCCTTGTGCCATTAGGCAAAGGCAAATATCCATCCATACTAGTCGAGGATGAAAAGGTTCCATTACCGGTAGAAAGTCCTACCGACCAGTTTCTGTCCTTCTTTCTATAAGGAGCCACGTAAGCGTAATTCGTTTTGGCAGCCGAATAGGAAGATCTGCCGGCCTGTTTCTGCTGTTTTTGTTCCACTATAACAGATTCCTCTTTCTGCTCTTCAATATAATTTTCCTCTATTTGTATCTCTTCCACCTCTTTATTTAGCAAAACCTCCTGTTCGGCAGCCAATGCCTCTGCCTTAGCAACCCCACCAACTTTTACATGTTGTTTTTTCCCAGAGCGGGCAGCAGGAACTACCAAGGCCATAGGTTGCTCAGGAGTGATTGATCCCGGCACCAACTCATCGGGTTCGTGCATTACATTCAACTCTGCCGACTGTTTCTCCAAATAGTTTGCAGAAGGTGACTGCCAAAACCATACGGTCAATGAAGACACAACCACTAACAAGGCAACAGCTGCTACAGCCTGCCAGCGGCGCCACATCGGAATTACTTTCGGAACCGTATCCAGTTCCTTTTCCAACTGTTCCCAAAGATCAGCAGGAGCCGGTTCCGAATAGCCCTCCATCCGGGTGCGGAAATTTTTTATCCATTTATCTTTTTCTTTCATTCCTATATCCTCTTTCTATAATCATTTATTTTTTTCATCAATAAGGTTTTGGCTCTGTATAATTGAGATGATGAAGTATGTTCTGTAATTCCTAGCATTTCAGCAATCTCCTTATGTCCCTTTTCTTCTAATACATATAAATTAAAGACCGTTCTATATCCATCCGGAAGCTCTTTAATGAATTGCATTAAAACAGATTGGGGTATTTGCTCAAAATCATCCTCATCTCCATCTATCACATCGGGCAACTCTTCGACTATCACTTCCTGATTTGTAGAAGCTTTCTTGCGAAGATAGCCCAGTGCTTCATTTACCATAATACGTGTCAGCCATGCTTTCAATGACCCCTCTCCTTTATAAGTAAACTGACTGAATGAACGAAATATATTCAAAAATCCATCATGTAAGACATCCTGTGCCACTTCCCTATCACCTGTATAACGAACACAAACGGCCATCAATTGCCCGGCATAACGCTCATACAATTGCTTGCGTGCAAGGTTATCACCCTTGCCGCAACGTTCCACCAATTCTGTTTCATTCATTGTTTGTGACACTTCTTTATTGGATAAATGATAAGACTGCAAAAATACTGCATCCGGAAGAATAAAATTTTTGCTTAAGCAGATTTAACATTTTTACAAGCAGTAAACTTACTATCTTCGCATTTAAGCCATAGAAACAATTCTAGAAACAGAGAATATGAGAAAATATAAAGCGACAGTTATTGTTATAATTATGGTAATGCTGATTCCATTTATACAATCTTGCCTGGATGACTATGATGATGACATCTACGACATGCAGGCAGGAATGCCTTTTAACGCCGCTTTAGCAACCGTAGTGACCCCCAGCGAAATACCCGGTGAAGCAATGATAGAAAGCGATAATGATGGAGTAGCATACGTAGTGAATCCCGATAAATTAACACGTTTTGAAACAAATAATCCGGGGCAACGTATTTTTTATACCTATATAAATGCAGACAATCCGACCGGAGATGCAAGTAAGAAAGGACCTTTTATTTCTATAGATTACTTGCAGAAGATTTTAACCAAACGAATGGATACATTAAAAGAAAATGAGGAAGATATTTACGGACATGATGGAATCAACCTCATCACTCCCATTATGGGTAAGACACACCTGACCCTTATGTTCCAAATATTAGGTTTCAACTCTAATATCAAACATCGGATCAGCCTTGTAGCCACAGAAGGAACTGTTCCTGACGCAAACGGATATATGGCCGTAGAATTACGCCACAATGCCGAAGGTGACAGACAGGAATATCCGAGTTCCGGTTATGTATCCTTCCCTTTATTGGATGTTCCCGGATATAAAGAGGGTAAGCTACAAGGATTTAAAATAAAAATGAATACCATTAACAATGGCGAAGAAACCGTTACAGTAAGTTATAATAAAAGTAAATCTACAAACTTTCCGTTCATACAGAAAGGTATATCCAACACAAAAATTAAATGATTCTTAACAACTCCTTGTCTTATTGTAACGAAAAGGCTGTATCCGAAAATCTTTCGATACAGCCTTTATCATTTATTCTACCTTATTATTATCCGAAGTTCTGTAGCCTCTCAAAAAATCAGCCACATTCATACGTTTCTTTCCTGCCAGCTGCAAAGTAAGCACATTAATAAAACCATCTTTTACAGCCACCTGAAAATAGGTCTTCATATCCGTACGGATATCGCCTATATTCATCTCATGGGAAGCAAAAACTTTCTCCGTTTCATATATTTTTAAAACCTGACGTGTTCCATCAGCCACACACAGTTCGGTCCATGCAGCCGGATAAGGAGACAGCCCGCGAATAAAGTCATAAATCTGCTTCACACCTTTATTCCAGTCTATACGGCAAGTCTCTTTAAATATTTTCGGTGCCGGACGCAACTCCGTTTCCTGCCGGATCAAACTTTCCTGAGGAACAGGTTTCACACTTCCATTCAAAATAGCATCCACGGTTTCCAAAACCAAATCTCCCCCCAAATACATCAGCTTATCATGTACTATTTCCACATTATCCGTATCAGCAATAGGAACGCGCACCTGTTGGATAATCTCACCGGTATCTATCTCATGTTTCAAGAAAAAAGTCGTAATACCAGTTTCCGTATCTCCGTTTATCACCGCCCAATTTATAGGAGCAGCTCCTCTATATTGAGGTAATAAAGATGCATGCAAGTTAAATGTGCCCAAACGCGGCATATTCCATACTATTTCGGGAAGCATACGGAAAGCAACTACAATTTGTAAATCGGCTTGTAAAGACCGGAGTTCCTCTATAAAAGCCTCATCCTTCAATTTCTCCGGCTGAAGTATCCTCAGACCTTGAGAAACAGCATATTCTTTCACCGGACTAGGTTGCAGCACACTGCCATGTCGTCCCATCGGTTTGTCGGGCATAGTTATCACACCTACTACATTGTAGCCTCCTTCAACCAATCTTTTCAGGCTCTCCACCGCAAAATCGGGAGTACCCATATATACGATCCGCAAATCTTTCTTTTCCATATACTTACATTATTTAATCTTCAGAGAAATCAACCAACACCTGCCGGTACGAATTAAATATTTTGGACTTGGAAACAAACCCTTTGTATTTTCCCTCTTCATTAATCACAGGCAGGTTCCAGGCCTTTGTATCATCAAACTTCTTCATCACTTCTTCCATTGAATCAGTAACATTGATCCGTGCCGGAGGAGAAATCATAAATTTTTCCACCTTGAAACGATGGTATAATTCCTGACGGAACATAATATTACGGATATCATCCAATACCACAATGCCCAAAAGTTCTCCATTGACATCCACTACCGGAAACAAATTGCGTTTAGCCTGCGAAATGACTTTAACCATTTCACCTAAATCCATATCAGGACGCACTTTCTCAAAATCAGTTTCAACCACACTGTCAATATTCATCAGAGTCAATACGGCCTTGTCTTTATGATGCGTTATCAATTCACCTTTCTTAGCCAAACGCATAGAATAAATACTATGCGGCTCGAATATCATAATGGTAAGATAAGAGCTGACAGATACCATCATCAGCGGAAGGAACAAATCATACCCGCCAGTCAGTTCTGCAATCAGAAAAATACCAGTCAGCGGAGCATGCATTACTCCCGACATCAATCCCGCCATTCCCAACAAGGCAAAATTTTTCTCCGGGATATAAGGACCTACATGCAGTTCATTACAGAAATGAGCGAAGATGAACCCGGTGATACACCCCAAGAACAAACTGGGAGCAAAAATTCCCCCGCAACCACCACCGCCATTCGTTGCACTGGAAGCAAAGACTTTGAAAAGTACAATCATGGCCAAATAAACGAGTAACAAATTATCGAACCCATAAAAGATAGAGTTATTCATTACTGTATTCCAGTCATGATTGGTTACGCCATTCAGCAATAAATTAATAGTATCATATCCTTCACCATACAATGGAGGAAACAAGAAAATCAATATGCTCAGCATTGCACCGCCTATAGCCAGCTTGATATACGGATTACTATATCGACGAAATATATTCTCCACAGAATTCATAGCCCGCGTAAAATACAAAGAAACCAACCCGCACGCAATGCCTAACAGAATTGCCGAAGGAATGCGCTCCATCAGAAACGGTTCATCCATATGGAACTTGAACATGGCATCGGGACCGGTAAGAATATAAGAAACAGTAGCTGCCGTGACACAGGAAACAAGAAGAGGCAACAATGATGCCATCGTCAGATCAATCATCAAGACTTCCAAAGTAAAAACCAAGCCTGCAATAGGAGCCTTAAAAATACCGGCCACAGCACCTGCCGCACCACACCCCACCAACAGCATCAGGGTCTTATGCTCCATCTTGAATACACTTCCCAAATTAGAACCGATAGCCGATCCGGTCAGCACAATCGGAGCCTCTGCACCTACGGAACCACCAAAACCGATAGTAATGGCACTGGCTATCACAGACGACCATGTATTATGCCGCTTGATGCGGCTTTGGCGACGGGATATGGCATATAATATTTTCGTCACCCCATGACTGATGTCATCTTTCACAATATAACGAATGAACAATCCGGTAAGAAAAATACCAAAAACCGGATACACCAAATACAACCAGTTGACTCCTGTAGAATCAAAATTTTCAGTCAGAAATTCCTTGATCCATTCTACTAGAAACTTCAGAAACCATGCGGCCAATGCCGTAAAAATACCAGCAAGAAAACTTAATATAAGAATAAAGTGTTTCTCTTTTATCTTCTTTTCGCGCCATAAGATAAAGCGCTGTAACCAACTTTTCTTATTTTCGTCTATAATTGCGTCCATTCCTTTTTTTTACTCTCTAATAATCTTCACTTCTCCCCCTTTACCCAGTTTGATAATGCTGGATGGTTTGGGATGCCCCACTTCATCTTGTCTATACTCCACAATATAGTCTACAGCTTGTTTTACTTCTTCACTGATTTCACTGAAGCTGGCAGGTGAAGGCTGACCGCTGATATTGGCAGAAGTCGACACAATAGCTTTACGAAACCGGAAACAAAGTTGTTTGGAGAATTCCTCAGCCGTAACACGAATACCTACACTGCCGTCCTCAGCCAGCAAATTCTCAGCCAGATTACGTGCCCCATCATAAATAATAGTCAATGGTTTTGTGGTAAACTCAATCAAATCCCAAGCTACCGCAGGTACATCACTAACATAAAAATTTACTTTTACCGTACTGTCCACCAATACAAGCATCGCCTTACTGTCAGCACGCTTCTTTATATCATAAACTCGTTTCACCGCCTCCGGATTAGTTGCATCACAACCTATTCCCCAAATAGTATCAGTAGGATAAAGAATCACTCCTCCCTTCTGCATCACTTCACAGGCTCTCTTCAAATCCTCTCTAAAATCTCCGTTCATATCGTTTTTTATTATTTGGTTCTCATTTTAACAAGTTGCAAATGTAGCAAATCCTCTTGATAATGACGAGTTAAACCCGAAAAAAAGATACCTTGATTGTTTTCCGAAACAGTCAAGGCATCTTGTCCACACAATAAGGATACTAATTCTCCCTTTATCTTCTATTTTAAAACAAAGTATTCGTATCCTCCACCAGCCTGCCCATAGCCCAAGCCGCCCGGATATTCAGTTCTCTATCCAAAATCAACACATCGGCATCCATATCTTTCTGCAATGCCCCCTTCCGGTCATCCACTCCCATAATCCGTGCCGGAGTTTCAGAAGCCATCCGCACGGCATCGGCCAGCGGAATACCAGCTTTTACCATTGTCCGTACCAATACATCCATGGTTGCTATGCTACCTGCCAATGAAGAATGATCAGCCATTTTGCATACACCATCTTCTATAATCACATTAGGATCTGTTATTTCCATTCCATCAGCGGCGGCATATGCCAAAGCATCCGTAACCAAACAAGTTTTTTCCACTCCCTTCAACTTATAAGCCAACCGAAGAATAGTAGCAGGTAAATGGATACCGTCGGCAATCAATTCAATGGTCATTCCGTCTGTCAGATAAACACTTTCCACTGTCCCTTCGTATTTATATTCACGACATTTATGGAATCCCGGCATACCGTTATAGAAATGGGCAGTATGAGTAAACCCAGCTTCAAACGCAGCTTTTATCCCCTCGTATTCCGATTCTGTATGTGACACAGCCACTAATATACCTTTTGATTTCAAATAGCGGGCAAATTCCAACGCGCCCGGAAGTTCAGGTGAAGCGTCCCAACGCTTGATGCAGTCAGTACTTTCCAATAAAGAAGTATATTCCTCTTTATCAGGATTCTTCAATTTCCCGGCAAACTGCTCACCTGCTCTTTTCGGATTCAGATAAGGGCCTTCTACATGCAACCCCAACACAGGACTGTCCTTCTCGTTCATCAAGGTTTCGCACACAGTTACCGCCTTACGGATTTCTGAAAAAGAAGAAGAAGACAAAGTTGGGAAAATACTGGTCGCCCCATGCTTCTGATGCGCTTTTACAGCTGCGCGGAACGCCTCTTCCGTACATTCATTAAAATCGTGACCACCACCGCCATGAGCATGCATACACACATATCCGGGTACAATATACATCCCTTTAGCATCAATCAATTTTGCACCGATCAGTGCCAGGTCACAGTTAGTCACTTCCAATATTTTATTATCCCGTATCAGTACAGAGCCTTCGTCCAGCCAACCTTGCGGAGTAAAAATCTTGCCGTTAATAATTTGAGTCAACATGATTAGCGAGTATTAGATAATATTTATTCAACGTTTTTTTGTAACAACAAAAGTAAACACTTCTATTGAAAAAGAAAAGTAAAACCTTTATTATCTTTTTTGTTTCTTCAATGAGAATATAGGCAAAAACAAAAATATTCCAAGTATAGACATAACTAACCCGCCTATAGTACCTGCTGCCAAAGGGAACCAGAAAGCCTCTTTTCCATCTCCCACCATAAAAGGAATAAATCCCAGAATAGTAGAAACGACCGTCAGAAAGATAGGCAGAATTTTCGAATTCCATGCCTTGGTGAAGGCACGTACCGGTAATAACAGAGGATACCTTTTTCTTATCGCATTATATTCATTTAGAATATAAATACTGGCATTTACTGTAATACCGCAAAGTAATACAAAAGAAGCAAATCCCCCCTGATCAAAATTCAGTCCGAAAAGATAAAACGTAAGGAATACGCCGATATAGGATATCGGAATAACAAAAATGATAGCCAAAGGCTGTTTCAAGGAATTAAACAAAATAGCCGTCGTAAAGAAAATAATGGCGATTACAATCAACAGCAATGCGTATTGCTTGTTATCTTTCTTATTCCATGACCAGTAATCCTGCTCATTTTCGGCTGTATATCCCATAGGCAATATCTTATTAAATTCTTCCAAGTCTTTCTTCAACAGTTTTTTTCCTTGTTCGGAAGAACCGATATATTCATATTGCAGACAAAGCCGGTATTGCTGGTTTTCTTTAGCGACTTTCTGAGGTGACTGTCCCTTCCGGACAGTAGCGAAATCAGCCAGTTTATAAGAACGGCCATCAATAAAAAAGGGTATATTGACCAATCCCCATACATCATATCGTTGTCCCTGAACCGATGAAAGTTTCAATTGCTCCGTCTGACTGTCAAACAACACGTTACCACAATAAATATCCCTTCCGAAAACAGGGCGCAAAGCGGCGAACAGCTGCGTGGCTGTAATATGCTCTTTCGCCATCCTCAACCTGTCCAAATCCAGATAGAACTCGCTATAATCATCTTTCCACCAAGAGAACTCCGAATTTACCGTAACCTCTTTAATACGACGGTGTAATAACAACTTCTCTTTCAGCTGTTCTGTCCAATAAGAAAGTTCGTCATAATTATATCCATACAGTTTCACACGGAAACTTCCTGCACTCTCACGCACATCGTTACTGAAGCCCTGATCCTGCAAACCATATACACTCCAGCTACCACCTCCCAAAGTCAGTGCCTTACTGATTATATTAGCTTTCAAAGTATACGGGAATCCGCTCCGCTGATTTTCTTTTGTAAAATAAATCTGGATATTAGCCTGACGCGCATTATAGATATACGTCTGAAACTGCCTGATTTCCTTGAAATCGCTCAGATAAGTTTCCATCCTCTTAATCAGCACATTCATCTGCTCCAATGTACTGCCATTAGGCAACGTAGCATAAACGGAAAGCACCACTTCACCTTCATCACGATTGAAATAACTTCCCTCGTATACTTTTTCCGCAAAAAGACGGAGGCTGCCACCTAAAGCCTTGTTGATTACCGGCTTTACCTTATCCTTGAAGGTAGGATTATCAAATACCTTATTATAATATTCCACCCATTTACCTTCTCCTTCCATCTTCTCGGGCAGCATAAATACAGGCAGACCGAACCCCAGCAGCAATAATAGGCAAGCTATCACCCTGAAACGGCATAAATAATAAATCACCCCTTGATAGAAACGGGTAAAATAGACAGTCAACCGTTTCATAAAAGTGGGTCTGAGCAGAAAACGTCTTCTTTTTCTTCTCTTTTTCTTCTCCAAACCTATTTTATCAATCATGGACGGAACAAAGAATAATGCAACAAACAAAGATACTGCCAGATTGATAATGACCACCGCTGCAAAATCCTGCAAGTTCAGACGTATCTTCTCATCCAGAAAGAAAATAATAACCAATGCCCCGATAGTAGTCAGCGTGGCCGCCAGTACAGAAACAAACGCCTTCAGATTGCGGCGATGCAGAATATGGTCTGTCATCACTATCGTATTATCTATCACCAAATTCAATGAGATGGTAATACCCGCCAATGAATAAAGCTGCATTTCCAGACCAAATGCATAATAAAGAATGACGGCAACAGATATATTAACCGCCAGACTGGTCACAATCAGGAACAGATAACGCAGATTTCGTGTTATCAACGCTACAAACAGCAATAAAATCAATACGGTCAGTCCGGTACGGAAATAAATCTTATCCAATTCTTTCTGAATATATTCCGTAGCGTCATAACTGATATGTACCTCATAGCCCGGAGGCATCTTCTGTTGCAACTCACCCATAAGGTGCTTCACTTCCCCACTTAAATTTAATTGATTGGCAGTTTCCTCGGCCGTGATATACAGGTAGACAGAATTCAGCCCGTTTATCCGGTAATAACTTTGCGGTCGTTCTTCCACATGCCTTACCTTTATCAGTTTATCCAGCGTAACCATCGTTCCATCTTCGGCTTGCAGTTGAATGGCTCCCGGTTCAAATTCCATTTCTTTTTCAGTAGATGTACGTACCAGTCTGATCCACTCTCTGCCCTCCGCACCTTTTTCAATAGAACAGATCCCCAGAAACTCTTTTTCATAATGGCGGTTAATGGCCCGTTGCACAGCCTGCAGTGTGATTCCCAAACGTGAAAGCTGGTCACTGTCATACTCCAACTGCCACTCCATAGGTGTAGCTCCATTCAGTTCCACTTTATAAATCCCCTTCAACTGTCCCAATACCGGCTTGATATTCTCTTCCGCATACTGCTGAATCAAAATAGGATTGGCAGGCGCATTCAGTGTATAAGTAATAAAAGGTCTGGATGCCTTATCATCCGAACGTCGCGTACTGATTTGAGGATAACTCACCCCCTCGGGCAGCTGAGGCCAGGTCTGTCTGATGATGGTAGACACTTCAAAGCGGGTAACGTCAATATCCGCATGCTTGTCCAGTTCCAAAGAAATTGAGCCGCTGCCGTTATCCGAAGTAGAGTTCACCTTCCTGATTCCCTTTACTCTGGCCATCATCGCCTCCAGTTTACTGGTAACCTCCGCCTCAATAACCCGTGACGAATTGCCGGGCATACTGAAAGAAACAGTCAGACCGGGCAAGGTACGCGACGGCGCCAGCTTAACCGGCAACAGCGGTACTAATACCACCCCTATCAGTGACAGGCAGACAAATGTCACTATCAAGGTAAACGAGGAGAGGTTACGCGGATTACTCATCGATAAATACCTGTATTAAAATCAAACTTGTCCGCAAGGGAAAAACCGGACTCAAAATCGTGCAGCGTCAGTTTACGTATCTTATAATAATTCAACCAATAATTCTGCAAAGCCGAAATATAATTTTTCTGCGCCTCCTGCTGGCGGTTCAACGAAAGAGTAAGACTATTCACATCCGCCTTTCCGATGATAAAACGTTGGCGTGTCTGCTCGTATGCCATTACGGCAAGATCCAAAGCCTCCTCCGCACTCGCAATCAAACTCTGCTGAATATTAAAATCATTCACCGTCATAATCACCTCTTCCTCCACACTCAGTTCTTCCTGACGGGCGGCAATCCTCACCACATTCAGATTATTTCTCGCCATATTATATTTACCCTTTCTCACCCCCCAGTCAATCAAAGGAATAGAAACACTGACAGAAACCAAGTCCTGTTGCAAAGGATGCCTGTAAGCATCTCCCAGTTTATCCGCCACCTGGTTAAAGCCCACACTGGCATTAAAGCTGGCATTGAAACGGGATTCTTTCTTTGTCTTGTCCACATTCTGTTCCGCTTCCAGCACATTCTGCCGTTGTTCCAGGAAAGTAGGATTATTCTCTTTGGCCCGCATCAACGCATCATCTACGGGAATCATCTTTCCTGTGGGACGTCCCGGTATATCCAATTCAATCACAGTATTCTTATCCAGGTTCAGAAAGGAAGCCAATGAAAACATAGCGCGTTTCAAAGCAATCTGCGCATTCTGCAACGTATTATGCGCATTCACTTTGTCCAGCTGCAATGTCAGCAAATCGGCACGTGATATGGCTGCTATCTTATGACGCTGGAGTCCGATGCTATAAAGGGTATCACTGGACGCCACATTCTCCTCCGCCAAGCGGTAATCCGCCTGTGCCATAGCCAACGCAAAGAAATAAGTCACCGCTTCTTCTGAAACCATTTCCGTGTTATAAATGAATTGCTTCTTCACCTTTTCATACTTCAACGGCTCTATTTTCCGGTCCCAACGAAAAGCATTATATCCCAACAGGCTCTGTTGATATCCCACACGCACAGGGATACTGGAATACTGTGTAGACTTTGAGTCACCGAAATTACGCATAAAGTCCAGTTCCGAATCAATATAGAAAGTACCGCCCGTCCAATCCAGATTCTGTTTGATACTCAATCCACCCGATGCGCTGAACATCTGTTGTTCACGATATACATCCATATCCTCATTCGAATCATAACGCTGGGTGATATAGCGATAATATTTAGCCGGAGTCAGATCCAGCGTAAGACTTGGCAAACGGTTCGCCTTGTAAGTACGATATTCCCAATATCCCGACAAATAAAGATTCTGATATCTGAAAGCGGACAAGGAACTATCATTCGCAATCTCTATCGTGCGTTGCAAATCCAGCTTCACCACCTGCTGCGCCTTTGCTCCGAAAGACAACAGCATACACCCCACCATCCATATGCTAATGTACTTCATTTTTGTCATGTTTTCTATAAATAAACCAATATATTAAAGGAATGATAAACAAGCTGACCAAAGTTCCCACCACCATAGAGCCAATCATGGCAATAGACAAAGGCTTCTGCATCTCCGACCCCATATCCGAGGTAAACAGCAACGGAACCATTGCAAAGACAGTTGTCAGCGAAGTCATGATAATCGCTCTCAACCTGCGCCTGCCCGCTGTATGAATGGCTTCCACCAAAGGCATCCCCGCTTTCCGTAATTCATTGATGGCATCCATTTTTAAAATAGAGTCATTCACCACAATACCACAAGTCACGATAATGCCTATGGCAGACATCAAATTCAACGTGTGACCGAAAACCCATAATGCCAGCAAAGCAAAAGCCGTATCAATAGGAATTTCCATCAAGACAATCAGCGGTTGCAGGAAACTCTCGAATTGCGCGCAAAGGATAAAATACATCAGCAACAAAGAAACAAAAAGAATCACAGTCAATTCCCCCATCATTTTTTCATTCGAAAAGAAACTACCCGAGAAATCCACTTCCCATTCCTTTTCCTCACTAACCACCTCTTTTACATTCCGCATCAGTTCCGGTGCATCCTTCACATCATAAAAACTTAAAGGAATATATTCTCCGTTCTTTCCCGCCGTAATACTCTTCAAATCTTCGGCGGGCACTACCGTCACCAGATTATTCAAAGGAATATGATTCACCTCTCCGTTACCATCCGCCATCGTCCGCACCAAAGTTTCACTTAATACACTATTTACACTCTTTTCCTCTCCGGCAATACTGATAGGCAGATATTGCTGATAAGAGCGTAAAACGGAAACCTTGTTTTCTTTGAAAGCCGTGCGGAGCACCCGCGTCAATTCATCATATGATACGTTATACAACAACAGTTTTTCTTTATTGATTATCAGATTCATCTGATTCCGGAAAGCGATGCCCGTCGGAACATTACCCGCCACCCGCGTAATTTCCTTTTCCAACCGCTGCAAATGCTCCGCATCCGGTGCCTGCGACTTATTCGCCGTATGGAGTTCCGCTACCACATCCGCTTCTCCTGTCACAAACAATTTTTCAAAGATTGTTTCGGGAGGTGAGAAAGTAACCACAGCCAACGGATATTTCTCTCTTATCTCCTTCTCTAATAATTCCTGCAATGAATAGATTCCGGATGGCTTTTCCGTCTTGAAATAAAGTTCCGCTTCGGTAGACGAAAGTTCACTGCCCCCGTTCAATATATAATCCTGCATACCCACATAAGCAGCATGCTCCGTTACCCGGTCGTCCACCTGTTTCATTAAATCATCCACCCGGCGGTTGTTCTCGTCCACATGGATATTCTCATTCCACTCTATCCTTGCCACCAGTTCATTCTGGTCAATCTGCGGCATACGTTCTTTTTCCATTACATAAAAAAGAAACACACACAGTGGAAGGGTTGCCAGCGTGCCGGTCACACAAAGCTTTTTATGTGAGAACACCCAGTCAATCCCTTTATCATAAAAGCTTTCCAGCCACTCATTTTTCAGCAGATTGTCAAAACGTCTGGAAAGAAATCCCTTACTGCGGATACCGACCTTATAAAACAACAGATACAATACGGGCAGCAACATAATACCCGTAATATAAGATATCATCAATCCCACCGTGATAGAAAAAGCCTGATCCATAAAAATAGCTCCGGCTATGCCACTCATAAATATCAAAGGCACAAATACCGCAATGGTTGTAAGGGACGAACTGAGCATCGGCGTGATCATTTCCGTCGTGCCCACGGCACACGAACGTTTCAGAGAATACCCCCGTTCACGATACTGCGAAATATTTTCCGTTACAATAATGGCGCTGTCTATCATCATACCTACTGCCAGAATCAAGCCCGAAAGTGATATCACATTCAGCGACACATGACAGAAATAAAAGAAAAAGAATGTGATTACAATAGAAGTAACCATGCTGATGCCTATAATCAATGGTGAACGGACATCCCCCAAAAACAGCACAGCTACAATAAAGATAAATAAAAAGCCCAAAGAAAGGTTTTGCTGTAGATTTGAAATGGTGTAGTCCAGCAATTCCGTCTGGTTACGGCTTACGCTGAATTCAATATCCGGATACAGAGAAGCAAAATAATCGGTTGTTTCTTTCAGCTTCTCTTTCATGGCATCCATATTCTCATCGCTCTGCTTGATAATAGCCAGAGTTACCGCCCTTTTTCCTCCGGCAACGGAACGGCCCATCTCTTTTTGCGAAACTATATCGACTTTGCAGAGCTCCTTCAACTGCATAATGCGTTCCCCTTTGCGGATATAGATATTCTTCACATCCTCCGGTGTACGGAGCAAAGTGGCTATGCGGATATTATATTCATAATAACCGTCCCTCACCAGCATGCTTCCCGGTTCTACATTATTGGCGGAAAGTGTATTCTCTATATCCTCCACACTGATGCCCGTCATGGCCAATTTTTCTTTATCAGGAATAATTTGCAGAAGACGTCCCGGCACTCCGGTTATATCTGCCATGGCCACCTCGGGCAACTGTTCGATACGGCGTTTCACCACATTCTCTGCCAGTTCGCACAATTCCAGAAATTGTTGCTCGTTGGTTTCCTGATAAGCGCCGTCGTTTTTCAAGGTCATATTGACATAAAGTACAGGAATATCCGTTGCACTTGCTTTGATAGCCTTGGGACGTGTCACTTCCTTGGGAAGACTGTTCATAGCAGCATCTATCTTCTCATTCACCTCTATAAATGCCAGGTCGGTATTCACTCCAAAGTCAAATTCCATACGGATAACGCCCGCGCCGTCGCGGGTTTCACTTTTTATTTCTCTCAGTCCGGCTACTTGCAGCAACTGTCTGCGCACAGGGGTAACCACTGTATTCTCCAGTTCACGCGCCGATGAATTCTCACCCGTTACCTGTATGGTAATCTGCGGTATGGCAATATCGGGCAGCAGAGATACAGGGAGCGAAAAGTAGGTCACCAACCCGACAATAAAACAGGCGGTAAAAGCCATCAGCACAGCAATGGGACGTTGCAATAAAAACTTAACCATACTTCTAAATTAAAAATTGAAAATTAAAAATTAAAAAATCAGTGTTGGTGATTCTTGTCTGTCATGAAGCAAGCATACTATTTCAATTTTTAATTACTTTCACCGGCGCTTCATGAGCCAGATTCACATTTCCGGTAGTTATCACCTCCATGCCTTCTTCCAGTCCGTCTGTTATGGTATATTCCTCCATATTCTCCAATCCCGTATGCACATAGTTCCACATAGCTTTACCCTCCTTCAGTGTAAATACCACTTGTTTGCCGGAACGTAGTACAACTGCCGTTTTGGGGATAACCAGTTGTTCGCCCACAGAACGCTTCACGCTTACCCTTACATTCATGCCGTCAAACAACTTATTACTACCGTTCACCCGCGCCATTACACGGACCATCCCATTCTCGTCCACCAGCGGATTAATCTCGCTGATGCTTCCCTGTCGTACACCTGCTGCCGAGGCATACGGAGTAATCTCCACCTTATCCCCCACTTTCAGTAACGGCAGTTCATTTTCAAGTACGGTGAAATCCACCTCCATATTTCCGGTATTGATTACCCGGCAGAAAGGCTCGGAAGTTTTGGGCATATTATATCTCTTTTCAAAGAGGTTGGCAATCACTCCTTCAAAAGGAGCTGTCAACGTAGCTTGTTCCATATCATATTGGGCAGATTCATATTGGGCTTTGCTCTGCTCATACCCGCTTTTTACTTTTGCCAGTTCCAGCACATCAGCAGGTATCGCCTTCAGATTATCGGGAGCATATCCTTGTCCTATTAACACATCCTGCATCTCCAAGGTAGCCTGTGCCAGACTATTTTTATTCTGTACCAACGTATTGTTCAACTTAAACAAATCCAATTGGGCTATTTTTTGACCTTTCCGCACTATATCCCCGTTCTTTACCCAGATATTTGCCACCACTTCCGAGGTACGGAAATACAGGTCGGCATAATCCTGTGCCGTCACTTTCCCGTTACTGATCAATTCATGGTTGAAGACCTGTTTTTTCAAAGGCATCACCGTCACTTCATTGGGTAAAGAAGGAAGAACTGTTTCCACCCCTTCTTTTTCCGTTGTTTCCTTTTTTTCTCCCGAACAGGCAGTGAAAGAAACGGCTAATAATAAGCCTGATGCAAATATGTGTAGTTTCATGGTCATATTTTGTGATTTATACAACAAAGGTAGTAATAATCGGTGAGATATGGAAAAGTAGAGCAAAGTTATTGAGAAATAGGCTTTTTAAGAAAATAGCTTCTGCAACTGAATGACGGAAAAAGCCAAGTCTGAACCAAGTTAGGACTTCGCTACGTTACCGATTCGTTACCCTGCATAATTGGTGGTATCGGAACTTAGGAAGAATAGAGAAATACGCTATTATATAGTGAGTTACTGACAACTCACGCAACAATTCCGGTAACGGATGATAGTTGCACCGTTCCTCTGCGATTTGCGTATCGACGAAGGACTCTTCACCAAGTAATTTTGAAACCAAAAAAGTTCAGAAAGATGAAGAGTACATTTTCAGTTATCTTCTACCTCAAACGGCAGGTAGTGAAAAAAGACGGTACAGTGCCCGTCATGGGACGTATCACGGTGGACGGAAGCCAGACACAATTCAGTTGCAAGCTGACCGTCGATCCGAAGTTATGGGACACCAAAGGCGGGCGTGTCATGGGCAGAAGCACGGCGGCACTTGAAACGAACCGCCTGCTCGACAAGATGCGCGTGCGCATCAACAAGCATTATCAGGAAATCATGGAGCGTGACAATTACGTCACGGCGGAAAAGGTCAAGAATGCCTTTCTCGGACTTGAACACCGCTATCACACGCTGATGCAGGTATTCAACCGGCATAATGAAGACTACGAGAAGCAGGTGGAGGCAGGTATGAAAGCCAAAGCCACGCTTTCCAAGTACAAGACAGTGTACAAGCACCTGCAAGAGTTCCTCAACATCCGCTACCATGTGAGGGACATCGCCTTGAAGGAGCTTACCCCTGCGTTCATCTCCGACTTCGAGATGTTCCTCCGCACGGACAAGCATTGCTGTACCAATACCGTATGGCTGTACGTGTGCCCACTGCGGACGATGGTGTTCATCGCCATCAACAACGAGTGGCTCACGCGCGACCCGTTCCGGGAGTATGAAATCAAGAAGGAGGAAACGACCCGCAGCTTCCTGACGAAAGACGAAATACGGCAGTTGATGGAAGGGAAACTGAAGAACGCCAAGCAGGAACTTTACCGCGACCTATACCTGTTTTGCGCATTCACGGGCTTGTCCTTCGCCGATATGCGCAATCTCACAGAGGAAAATATCCGAACCTACTTCGACGACCATGAGTGGATCAACATCAACCGTCAGAAAACGGGCGTGGTTTCCAATATCCGCTTGCTTGACATCGCCAAGCGGATTATCGACAAATACCGGGGATTGTGCGAAGACGGCAGGATATTTCCCGTTCCCCACTATATGACCTGTCTGTACGGAATACGTGCCGTTGCCAAACGTTGCGGCATCACGAAGCATATCACGTGGCATCAGAGCCGCCATACGGCAGCCACGACGGTGTTCCTCTCCAACGGCGTGCCCATTGAAACGGTGAGTTCCATGTTAGGACACAAAAGTATAAAGACCACCCAGATCTATGCGAAGATAACCAAGGAGAAGCTCAACCAAGACATGGAGACCCTTGCCGCCAAGTTGAACACCATTGAGGAATTTACCGGATGTAACATCTAAAAAAGAAAGCCATGAAACGAGGAATCATTATCATAAAGGACAAGAAGGTCAGCGTAACCGGTAACGAGGTATGGATGACCGCCACCGAAATCGCCGGGCTGTTCCACGCAGGCGTTCCGGCAGTGAACGCCGCCATCAAAGCCGTCCGCAAGTCGGACGTGCTGAACGACTACGAGGTATGCCGCTACATGCGGCTTGAAAACGGTTTGTATGCCGATGTGTATGCCCTTGAAATCATCATCCCCATCGCCTTCCGGCTGAACACCTACTGCACGCACGTGTTCCGCAGGTGGCTGGTGGAGAAGGTTCTTGCCAAAGAAAAGCAGCAGGCATACGTGATGCTCATCCACAAGGCCAACGGGTATTGCTGAACACGCACGGACATTGACAATGCCGACAACAGAAAGAGGAAACGGACAGCTCCACGACCGGGGTTGTCCGTTTCCTCTTTGTGCATACAGCCGCCTTATCTCACCCTTTCAGCGGTTTTCTATAATTTGCTTCCAACACTTCGCGCAGTCCCGATTCCGGATAAAGCACCTTTCCTGCCAGCAGGATAAAAGGCAATATCCTGTTGTTGCGGTATTCCTGCAAAGTCCGGCGGCTGACGCGCAACAGTTCCGCCACTTCCTTGTCCGTCAGATACCGCTCCCCATCCAATGGCGGACGGTAACTTTCCAAAAAATCGGAGAGCCATTTGGATTCCTTCCGCATCTTTTGCAGCAAGACGGCTACCGATTCACAATCCATCGTGATAACATTGTTGTCTTCGTTCATAATCATATCCGTTTTAAGTCAGACAAGGCTATCTGTCAGTGGGGCAAATCGTACCGATAAGCGGGATGAGCCTTTTCACATCTTCCGGCTTGTAGTAAAAACGGAAGCCGATTTGCGAATAACCGACAAAGCCCCTGTCACGCAGTTTCTGCAACGTGCGTTGGCTGATTCTCAACTGCCCGCAGACCTCTTCGCCCGTGAGCCACTTGCCGAGCCTTTTGGCATCCCCCTTGCGCTGCAAGGCGGCAACCTTCTCCACGAAGGCATCCGTTTGTGCCACCATTTCCTCGAAGGTCTTTTTCTCGATAGATACTATTTCCATATACAAAACGATTTTGAATTTGCCGCAAAGGTAACGGCACGGGCTGAAACGCCCATCGGTTTTGTCTGAATGGCAGCTTGTTGCGCCGATTGTCCGGGTTGCGGAGCCTTTTTCATAAAAATCTTACGTGAGTCACGTAGTGAGTTGTTAAAGCCGCCCTTTTCCATTGCCGAACTTTGCCGCAGAAACAATAAAACAAGCGCATATATGAAAGTGATAACGATTGAAAGTTCCGCATACCGGACTATGCTGGAACAGATAGCGGAGATAGCAGGATATGTCCGCGAAGCGAAAGAAGAGCGACGGCGGAAGGAGGCGGAAACGAAAGACCGCCTGCTCAATACGGCACAAGCCGCCGAACTGCTGAACGTGAGTACCCGTACCCTGCAACGGATGAGGGACGACCATCGCATAGAATATGTGATAGTACGCGGCACTTGCCGCTACCGCCTCTCCGAAGTGCAAAGACTGCTGGAAACAAATACCGTCAGGAACAAGGAAGAAACGGTGGAAGCCCTGCTGCACAACTATTCGCTACGCACGGGAAGCAAGAAAACCGACAAAGGAAGGAGGAAATGAGCTATGGAACTGCTTACCCGCAACAGTTTCGAGGGATGGATGCAGAAAATCCTCGAACGCCTCGACCGTCAGGACGAGCTGCTGCTGGCTATGAAGGCGCAGGGGCAACAACCGCCGTCCCTGTCCGAAGGCATCCGCCTTTTCGACAATCAGGACCTGTGCATGCTCCTCCAGATCAGCAAGCGCACCCTGCAACGCTACCGCAGTGAGGGCGCACTCTCCTACAAGACCTTGGGCAAGAAAACCTATTACAGCGAAACGGACGTGTTGGACTTCCTTTCCAAACATGTGAAGGACTTCCGGCAGAACGACATCGAGTTCTACAAGGCACGCATCCGCAATATGTTCAATAAATAACCAATTAAAATTTAATCAGATGGCAAAGAAAAAAGACGAAAAGGACGTGCTGATTGTCCGTGACGAGAAGACGGGCGAGATCAGCGTGGTAGCCGGACTGAATGCGGACGGCACGCCCAAGCGCACCCCCGCCAAGGCGGAGAACGCGCAGAGTTTCCTGCAATTCGACCGGCACGGAGACGTGCTGGACAACTTCTTCAGGAACTTCTTCCGCCAGTGCAAGGAACCCAGCCGCTTCGGATTCTACCGGGTTGCGGCAGAGCAGGCCGACAATCTGCTGGAAGTGATGAAGGAGCTGCTGAAGAACCCCGAAGCCTACAGTGAACTGCTTGCACCCCACAAGGTGGACACTTCCGGCTACGAGCAGGAAGTGCAGGATGAACAGCAACAGCAAAAAGAACAACAACCCGATCAGGAAAATAAAGAAAATCAGGAAGAACCTAAAAATCAAGAAGAAATGGAACAGAAACAAGAACAGAATCAGGAAGCCCCGCAGCAGACGCAGGGCAGACAGGGCTACCAGCCCATCGACGAGAACAAAATCAACTGGCAGGAGCTGGAAGAGCGTTGGGGCGTGAAACGCGACGAGCTTGAAAAGTCCGGCGACCTTCAGAAGATGCTCAACTACGGCAAATCAGACTTGGTGAAGGTCACGCCCAATTTCGGCGGCGAGGCATTCGAGCTGGACGCCCGCCTCTCCTTCAGAAAGGACGGCGAGGGCAATGTCAGCCTTGTGCCGCACTTCATCCGCAAGGAGCAGAAACTGGAAGAATACAAGGAACACAAGTTTTCTGATGAAGACCGCAAGAACCTCCGCGAGACGGGCAACCTCGGCAGGGTCGTGGACCTCGTGGACAGGGAAACGGGTGAAATCACACCCTCATTCGTCAGCATAGACCGCAAGACGAATGAAATCACGGATGTCCCGACAAGCAAAGTACGCATACCGGAACGTATCGGCAAGACTGAAATCACCAAGCAGGAGCAGGACATGCTCCGTGCCGGGCTGCCCGTGCGTGACAAGCTCATCGAGCGTAACGACGGCAGGAAGTTCGTCACCACCCTGCAAGTGAACGTGGAACAGCGCGGTGTGGAGTTCGTGCCGGGCACCGGCAGGTCGCCACGTACCGCACAGACGCAGGAAGCCAAGGAGAATCCCACCCAAGCACAAGCGCAGGCGCAAGATACGGAAAATGCCGCCGGTACGAACAAGGAGCAACGCCGCAACACATGGACCAACGAGGACGGCAGCATCCGCCCCATCAGCAAATGGAGCAATGTCAGTTTTACAGACCAGCAGAAAGCCGACTACGTGGCGGGCAAAGCCGTGAGGCTGGAGAACGTGACCGACAAGCAGGGCTTCCATGCCACGATGTACATCAAGTTCAACCCGGAAAAGGGACGCCCGTATCGCTACGACACCAATCCCGACAACGCGCAGCAGGTCGCCCCAAGCAACGAGAGCCGCACGCAGGTGGCCGTGAACAACGAGGGCAAGACCAACGAGGCGACCAAGAACCTGAATGAGCCGTTGCAGAAGGGACAGACCACCCCCAAGGACGACAGCCAGCAGCGGCAGCAGGAGAAACCGCAGAAGAGAACGGGCAAGGGCATGAAGATGTAATATCCCCAAGCCCGCCACTAAATCCAAAAAATCCGAAGTAAGAAAAAAATAATCAAACAACAAGAAAAATGAAGACAATCATTGCAGAAAAGCCCAGTGTGGCACGTGAAATCGCCCGCATCGTGGGTGCGACAAAGAGAGAGGAAGGTTATTTCGAGGGAGGCGGCTATGCCGTGACATGGGCGTTCGGACACCTCGTCCAGCTCGCCATGCCCGACGGCTACGGCATACGCGGCTTTGTCCGTGACAACCTGCCCGTCATCCCCGAAACCTTCACGCTCGTCCCCCGTCAGGCAAAGGCGGAGAAGGGCTACAAGCCCGACAGCGGCGTGACGGCGCAGATAAAAGTCATCGCCCGCCTTTTCAACGGAAGCGAGCAGATAGTCGTGGCGACCGATGCAGGGCGCGAAGGAGAGCTTATCTTCCGATACCTCTACCACTATATCGGATGTTCCACCCCGTTCGTCCGCCTCTGGATAAGCTCGCTTACCGACAAGGCCATCCGGGAGGGCTTGCGAAACCTTGAAGCGGGCGACAAGTACGACAACCTCTACCTTGCTGCTAAAGCACGAAGCGAATCCGACTGGCTCGTGGGCATTAACGGCACGCAGGCACTCACCATCGCCGCCGGACACGGCACATACTCCGTCGGACGTGTGCAGACCCCCACATTGGGAATGGTGTGCGAACGCTATTGGGAAAACCGCCGTTTCACGCCCGAAGCCTTCTGGCAGCTCCATATCGCCGTGGACGGAAATAATGACGGAACGGTGAAATTATCCTCTTCCGGGAAATGGAAAGAGAAAGAACCTGCGACAGCACTATATAATAAGGTAAAGGAAGCAGGCACAGCCACCGTCACGAAAGCCGAACGCAAGGAGAAAACAGAAGACACACCGCTTCTGTATGACCTGACCACGCTCCAGAAGGAAGCAAACGCCAGACACGGCTTCACGGCGGAGCAGACGCTTGAAATCGCACAGAAGCTCTACGAGAAGAAACTCGTCACCTATCCGAGAACGGGAAGCCGCTACATCCCCGACGACGTGTTTGCCGAAATTCCCAAACTGCTTGCCTTCATCGGTTCGATGCCCGAATGGAAAGGCAAGGTGCAGGAGAAAGCCGGACCCACACGACGCAGTGTGGACGGCGGCAAGGTGACCGACCACCACGCCCTGCTTGTCACGGGCGAGAAGCCGCTGTTCCTCTCCAAAGAGGACAACACCGTCTATCAGATGATAGCCGGACGCATGATAGAGGCTTTCTCGGAGAAATGTGTCAAGGACACCACTACCGTTACAGCGGAGTGTGCCGGAGCGGAGTTCACGATAAAAGGCAGTGTCATCAGGCAAGCCGGATGGCGTGCGGTCTATGGCGAGGAGGACAAGGAGGAAATCTCCATCCCCGACTGGCAGGAAGGCGACACGCTGACACTGAAAGGCTGCTCGATCACGGAGGGAAAGACCAAACCCAAGCCGTTGCACACCGAAGCGACCTTGCTTTCGGCGATGGAAACGGCCGGAAAGGAGGTTGAGGACGATACGCTCCGTCAGGCATTGAAGGACTGCGGCATCGGCACGCCCGCCACCCGTGCGGCGATTATCGAAACGCTATTCAAGCGAGGCTACATGGAACGCTGCAAGAAATCGCTCGTACCTACCGAGAAAGGACTTGCGCTGTATTCGGTCGTGAAGACGATGCGCATTGCCGATGTCGCCCTGACAGGCGAATGGGAAAAGGAACTGGCACGCATCGAGCGCGGGGAACTGCCCGCCGATACCTTCCGCAAGGAGATAGAGACGTACACGAGGGAGATTACCTCGGAACTGCTTTCATGCGACAAACTCTTCGCCCACAAGGATTCCGGCTGCAAGTGCCCCAAGTGCGGAACGGGAACGATGCAGTTCTACGGCAAGGTCGTCCGTTGCGACAATGCGGAGTGCGGACTCCCCGTGTTCCGTCTGAAGGCAAACCGTACCCTCTCCGACGAGGAGATCAAAGACCTGCTCACCGACGGACACACGAAGCCGCTCAAGGGCTTCAAGAGCAAGCAGGGTAAGAGTTTCGATGCCATCGTTGCCTTTGACGGGGAGTTTAACACGACTTTCGTGTTCCCTGAAAAGAAAACGACAAAGAAATTTTCAGGACGGAAGAAATAGTGCTAACTTTGCCACTGGTTCAGAGTAATGGATTGTTCTTCGATACCGGATTACACTCATTCTTTGGATTTAGTGGTGGCACTCGGAGGGATACCGGGTGCCTTTTTCTTCTCCTTTCAGACGATTATCCCAATCATTATCAATCCACTAAATTCCAAAGCAATGAACAACAAGAAAAAAAACGAGGTTCAGACCGATTTTTCCTATTATGGTCTGTACCTGCTGGACTACCTCCGCAACAATAAGTTTGAACAGGCATCGGATACCGCCTTTATCCGTGAGCGTGCCGACCGCGCCGCCGAAGCGTATGAGCGTGCGCGGCTCGAAGGTTATCCCGCCGAGGGTGCTCAGGAGCTGGCAATGAACGTCCTGCTGCGCGGACTTCACTACTCCAAGTATGCCATCCTCCGCGAAGTCGTGGAAAGCGAGTTTGCCGGTGATGTGCCGGAGGATAAGCAGGAAGGCTTCATTGCCGGACTGCTTCCGCTCGTCGATGCGGTGTTCTCCATTTACAACCTCTCGGACGACAACTTCGCCCTGTCGCCCGGCTATGACCTGCTTCGCACGGAGCTGACGGGAGCCGTCGTACTTTACATCGAGGAGTATGGCGTTTAACCGCAAGCAGAGATTACGCGACAACATCGAGGCGATACGGACGGCATTCATCCTTGACAGGGAACAGCGTACCCCCACCGCACGCGAAAGGCTGCTGCTGGAGCGTTACTGCGGCTTCGGAGGGCTGAAGTGCATACTGAACCCCGCCAAGGAACTGACGGATGCCGTCCATTGGGCGAAATCAGACCTCGAACTGTTTGCCCCTACGGTGGAGCTGCACAGACTGGTGCGCGAGAACTGCCGTGACGAAATGGAATACAAGCGATACATGGACGCGATGAAGCAGTCTGTACTGACCGCCTTCTACACTCCGCCGGAAATAACCGATGCGATTGCCGACGTGCTGCACGGGCACGGCATACGCCCCGACCGTGTGCTTGAACCCTCGGCAGGCGTGGGCGCATTCGTGGATGCGGTGCTGGGCTACAAGCCGGATGCCGATATAATGGCATTTGAGAAAGACCTGATGACGGGCAGGATTCTGAAACACCTGCATCCCGATCAGAAAGTGCGGGTGCAGGGATTCGAGAAGATAGAAAAGCCGTTTACCGGCTACTTCGACCTTGTCATCTCCAACATTCCGTTTGGTGATGTGGCGGTGTTCGACCCGGAGTTTACGGGCAGCCACGACCCTGCAAGGCGTTCCGCCGCGAAGACGATACACAACTATTTCTTTCTGAAGAGCCTCGACACGGTGCGCGAGGGCGGCATTGTGGCGTTCATCACCTCGCAAGGGGTGCTGGATGCCCCGTCCAACGCGCCCATACGCGAGTATATGATGAAACATGCCAATCCGGTGGGTGTCGCACGCCTGCCGAACAATCTTTTCACGGACAACGCGGGTACGGAGGTGGGCAGTGACCTGATCATCCTGCAAAAGAACAGCGGAAAGAAACGGGAACTGTATGATTATGAGGAAATGTTCATACAGACAAGGAAGACCCCAATCGGCAGTTTCGAGAACGGATATGTCGGCAGCATCGGCATGATTCCCCATTCCGACCTGATAAGAAGTACAGACCCTTATGGGAAACCTGCCTATAAAATCATGCACCGGGGCGACATTGAACAGATGGCGGAGGACTTGCGGGAGCATTTAAGCATTGAAATGCTAAAGTTTGACAAGAAACTGTATGACAGGCACAGTCTTCATCCTGCGCAAAGTAAAAGCGCGGAAAGTGAAATTGTCGCCACTCCCGAAATACAGCCGCATATTGAAAATGTAACGAACTCCGAAACGGTGGCAAAACCGGAAGAAGTAACGCCACAGCCCACAGACGAAAAGCCGGAGATAGAGCCACACCGCCCGATGAAGCATTCGGACGGTGTGCAGCTCTCCCTGCTTGACCTTTGGGGAATGACCGAAGAAGTCAGCAAGGAGGAAACTTCCAAGAAGAAAAAGGCAGCGAAAAAGGAAAGTGCCGCAAAGCGTACCGAGTCCAAACCGAAAGTGCAGGTTACACCGAAGGTTACGAATATACCTCCGCATACCACCTCTGTTTCTCCGGCTGAAAAGAAAACGGACGAGAAAAAGGAAGTGGAGGAAGCGGATAAGCAAAGCGATCCAGACGACATCTATGCTTCCATTAACTGGGAAGACAATCCGCCCATCAACGGTTTCTATGAAATGATGATGGATATGACACCTGAAAAGCGCAAGGCTCTTCGGCAAGTGGCGGAACGGCACAGGCAGGAACAACCGAAAGCACCCACCGTACAACAGGCGGAACACGATACGGAGGTGAAAAAGCAGAAGGAAGTCTTGGATATGAAACCGCGTCCCTATCACCGCACGCCTGAAATGCACCTGCGTGAAGGGTCGCTGGTGGCAAACAGGGCACGCGACATCGGGTATCTGAAAGACATCACTCCCTACGGTGCGACATTCCAGCCGCTCGGACTGACCGGTTATCAGAAAGAAAAGGCACTGCTGTATGTATCAGTCCGTGACGCATACGAGAGGCTGTACCGCTATGAATCGAACAGACACGAGGCAAATCCCCAGTGGCGTGAACACCTGAACACCTGCTACGATGAATTTGTCATGCGCTACGGCAACCTCAATGCCAAGCAGAATGTGAAACTGGTGATGATGGATGTCGGCGGACGCGATGTCCTTTCGCTGGAACGTGCGGAGGGCGGCAGGTTTGTGAAGGCGGACATCTTTGAACGCCCCGTATCCTTCGGGGTGGAGTCCGCCGTGAATGCCGGGACACCGGAGGAAGCGCTTGCAGCATCGCTCAACCGGTTCGGAACGGTCGATCTCGATTATATGAGGGAGATAACCGACGGAACGGAGGAGGAACTGCTCCAAGCCCTGAAAGGGCGCATCTTCTACAACCCGCTCGTAACCGGTTACGAAATCAAGGACAGGTTCATCGCCGGGAACGTGATAGAGAAGGCGGAACGAATCGAAAATTGGATAAATGCCAATCCCGAAAATGAACATATGCCTGAAGTGAAGGAGGCACTGGAAGCATTGAAAGAAGCCGAACCGCAGCGGATTGAGTTTGAAGACCTCGACTTCAACTTCGGTGAACGATGGATTCCCACGGGCGTGTACGCCTCGTATATGAGCCACCTGTTTGAAACGGACGTGAAAATCGCCTATTCCGCCAGCATGGACGAGTTCTCGGTGGCTTGCGGCTACCGTACCATGAAAATCACGGACGAGTTTCTGGTAAAGGGCTATTACCGCCACTACGACGGTATGCACCTGCTGAAGCACGCCCTGCACAACACCTGCCCCGACATGATGAAGTCCATCGGCAAGGACGAACACGGCAACGACATCAAGGTGCGCGACAGCGAGGGCATACAGCTCGCCAACGCCAAGATTGACGAAATCCGGGGTGGGTTCTCCGAATGGCTGGAAGAGCAGTCTCCGCAGTTCAAGGAGAGGCTCGTGACGATGTATAACCGCAAGTTCAACTGTTTCGTGCGCCCGAAGTATGACGGAAGCCACCAGACCTTTCCCGACCTCAATCTCAAAGGGCTGGCAAGCCGGGGAATCAAGAGCATATATCCCTCGCAGAAGGACTGCGTATGGATGCTGAAGCAGAACGGAGGCGGGATCTGTGACCATGAGGTTCTGCGCCCATAAGGGCATATAGTAAATGTAGGTTTAGCAACCTACCCGGCAAGGGTTTTCAACGCCGGTCATTAGCCAACTTATCCACTTAGCCGAAAGGCGGTGGGGAGTGTCGCATGTTGGAAACGGCATAAGTCAGCTAACTATCGTGCTGCTACTGAATGTCTAAATGAAACGATGGATATGAGGATGAAGACTATACTGTTTGAACGGCAGTCCAAGTGGTTAGCTGGTAAACTCTGACGGTCATTATATGATAAGATAGTTACAAACGTCAGATTGCAATACTTCCACTTTCCGACTTCGAGTGAGAGAGCCGAAAACCGATTGCAACACAGCCGCGATAAGCGGAAAAGGACGAAAACCGCATCCGACAATCCATCACGCTATGTTACTATATGTCTAAATGGGGATTGCCTAAATGGGGAAACCCACATGGCAACAGAGTCTCCGTAGTAGTCCGAGCAAGGGAAAGCCTTGTACATGGCGAAGGGAGACAGTGTTATTATTAATATGTTTAACGAAAGATGTGTGAGACATTATGAGAAATTCTGAGAATGTATTAAACAGTCTGGCTGGGCACAGTCAAGACCCGAATTACAAGTTTGAACGGCTTTACCGACTGATGTACAATGAGAACTTGTATGCGTTAGCCTATCAGAAGATTGCCTCCAACACGGGCAACTGTACGAAAGGCGCAGACGGTCAGTCCATAGACGGAATGAGCGTAAAACGCATATACAACCTCATCGACAGAATGAAAGATGAAAGCTACCGACCCTATCCTGCCAAGAGGGTCTATATTCCGAAGAAGAACGGCAAGAAGCGTCCCATAGGCATACCTGCCTTTGACGACAAACTTGTGCAGGAAGTCATAAAGATGGTGCTTGAAGCCATATACGAGGGGCATTTTGAAAAATGCTCGCATGGTTTCAGACCGCATCGCAGTTGCCATACTGCATTGGCTTCCATTTCGGAAGGGTTTGACGGGACACGATGGTTCATTGAGGGGGACATCAAAGGATTCTTTGACAACATCAACCATGATGTCATGATAGGGATTCTTGGTGAACGCATCAAGGACGAGAGGTTCTTGCGTCTTATCCGTAAATTCCTGAAAGCAGGATATTTGGAACAATGGGAGTTCCACGGAACCTACTGCGGGACACCGCAAGGAGGTGTGCTTAGTCCAATATTGGCAAATATATACCTTGACAAGCTGGACAAGTACATGGTGGAATACATTTCATCATTCAATATCGGAAAGGCAAGGAAACGTAATCCCGAATACAAAAGGATTGGCAGCCGAAAGGACAAACGTGTAAAGAAACTGAAGAATGAGAGAGACAGGCAGAAGATAGCGGCATTGCGCATGGAGATAAAGAAACTCCACCGTGAAATGCAACAGCATCCTGCCACTCTTGACATGGACGGGAACTTCAAACGAATGAGATATGTCCGCTATGCCGATGATTTCCTGATTGGTGTAATCGGAAGCAAGGAAGACTGCTTAAAGGCAAAGGAAGACATCAAGAACTTCTTGCTTGATAAGCTGAAACTTGAATTGTCCGATGAAAAGACCCTAATCACAAACGGTCACGACAGGGCGAAGTTCTTAGGTTATGAAGTCACCATCCGCAAGACGAACAAGACGAGAAAGAACAAAAAGGGGATTGCTATCCGTTCTCTCGACCACAAGACCGTACTCTTACTGCCTTTTGAGGTGATGAGAGATAAACTGATGGGTTACAAAGCCATGAAGATAGTACGGGAAAAGGGGAAAGAAAAATGGGAATCCACTTCACGTCCTTACCTCAGAAGTAATGATGACCTTGAGATATTGACCCGATACAACTCGGAGATACGAGGTATTTACAATTACTACTGTCTTGCCAACAATGTCAACATTCTGAATGATTTCTACTATATCATGAAAGAGAGTATGTATAAGACATTCTCGTCCAAGTATGAATCGACAGTAAGGAAGATAATCAACAAATACACAAAAGATAAAATCTTCCGAGTACAGTTTGAGGACAACAAAGGCAGGATGCACGAGCGTACGCTCTATCATGGAGGGTTCAAGTGGAAGCCAGAAGCGCGGATTGATGATGCGCACCTGCTGCCCAGTTACCGTGGGACACAGAGTACGAGCCTTATGGCACGGCTCAAAGCCTGCGAGTGTGAATATTGCGGGGCTACGGACAACCTGAAAATGGTTCATGTCCGCAAGCTCAAAGACTTGAAGGGCTTGAAGGAGTGGGAACGCTTCATGATTGCCCGTAAAAGGAAAACATTAGCTGTTTGTGAAAAATGTTATCGTAAAATTCATGGAAAGAAATAGACTGACAATAACTACGGAGAGCCGTATACATGGAGACGTGTACGTACGGTTCGGAGGCGAGTATGTTGAAACCTGCCGTTCTTCGGAACGGCAAGGCGCAATGTGCTTAGCCAGTGGAACCGGTAAAACGCTGATAATGTGCATTGCAGCACATGAAATGAAGCGGTTGAAACTGGCGCACAAGCCGATGATTATCGGCTTGAAGGCGAATGTGGCGGAGATTGCAGCCACCTATCAGGCCGCCTATCCGAACGCCCGCATCCTGTATGCTTCGGAAAAGGATTTTTCGACCGCCAACCGCGTGCGTTTCTTCAACAACATCAGGAACAACGACTACGACTGCGTTATCATGAGCCACGACCAGTTCGGGAAGATACCGCAAAGTCCGGAGCTGCAACAGCGCATCCTGCAGGCGGAGCTTGATACGGTGGAGGAAAATCTGGAAGTATTGCGTCAGCAGGGCAAAAATGTGTCGCGGGCGATGCTGAAAGGGCTGGAGAAGCGCAAGCACAACCTTGAAGCGAAACTGGAAAAAGTGGAATACGCCATCAAGTCACGCACGGACGATGTGGCGGATTTCAAGCAGATGGGCATCGACCATATCTTCATAGACGAGTCGCACCAGTTCAAGAATCTTACGTTTAACACGCGGCACGACCGTGTGGCGGGATTGGGCAACAGCGAGGGTAGCCAGAAAGCCCTGAACATGCTCTTTGCCATCCGCACCATACAGGAGCGGACGGGCAAGGACTTGGGGGCTACGTTCCTTTCGGGCACGACCATCAGCAACTCGCTGACGGAGCTGTACCTGCTCTTCAAGTACCTGCGTCCGAAAGAGCTGGAGCGGCAGGACATCCGCTGCTTCGATGCGTGGGCGGCGATTTTCGCCAAGAAGACCACTGACTTCGAGTTCAACGTGACGAACAACATCGTGCAGAAGGAGCGTTTCCGCTACTTCATCAAGGTGCCGGAGCTTGCTGCCTTCTACAACGAAATCACCGACTACCGCACGGCGGAGGATGTGGGCGTGGACCGTCCGCACAAGAACGAGATACTGCACCACATACCGCCCACGCCCGACCAGGAGTATTTCATCAAGCAGTTGATGGAATTTGCCAAAACGGGCGATGCGACATTGCTGGGCAGACTGCCGCTGTCGGAAACGGAGGAGAAGGCGAAGATGCTCATCGCCACCGATTACGCCCGCAAGATGGCACTGGATATGCGCATGATAGACCCGAACTACGAAGACCACCCCGACAACAAGGCGAGCCACTGCGCCAAGATGATAGCGGAGTATTACCACAGATACGACGCACAGAAAGGCACGCAGTTCGTATTCTCGGACTTGGGGACGTATCAGCCGGGTGAAGGGTGGAACGTGTACAGCGAGATCAAGCGGAAGCTGACGGAGGACTACGGCATACCGGCCGGCGAAGTCCGCTTCATTCAGGAGTGCAAGACCGACAAGGCACGCAAGGCGGTGATAGATGCCATGAATGCCGGGACGGTGCGTGTGCTCTTCGGCTCCACGAGTATGCTCGGAACGGGCGTGAACGCGCAGAAACGGTGCGTGGCGATCCATCATCTTGATACGCCGTGGCGCCCGTCCGACCTGCAACAGCGTGACGGGCGTGGTGTCAGGGCCGGCAACGAGATTGCCAAGCACTTTGCGGGGAACAACGTGGATGTCATCATCTATGCGGTGGAAAAGTCGCTGGACTCGTACAAGTTCAACCTTCTGCACTGCAAGCAGACTTTTATTAGTCAGCTCAAAAGTGGGGCGATGGGCGCACGTACCATTGACGAGGGGGCAATGGACGAGAAATCGGGCATGAATTTCTCGGAGTACATGGCGTTGCTCTCCGGTAACACCGACCTGCTCGACAAGGCGAAACTGGAGAAACGCATCGCATCGCTTGAAGGGGAACGCAAGTCGTTCCACAAGGGCAAGCACGATTCGGAGTTCAAGCTGGAGTCCAAGACCAAGGAGCTTGGTGGCAACACGGCTGCCATTGAAGCCATGACGGAAGACTGGAACAGGTTCCTTGCCGCCGTCAAGACAGACAAGGATGGCAACCGCCTGAATGCGCTCAGAGTGGATGGTGTGGATTCCACCGACGAGAAGGTTATCGGAAAGCGTTTGCAGGAGATTGCAAAGAACGCCACTACAGGCGGACTGTACAAGCAGGTCGGGGAACTTTACGGCTTCCCCGTCAAGGTGGTCAGCGAAAGAACGCTCAAAGAGGGACTGGAGTTCACCGACAACCGTTTCGTGGTTGAAGGAAACTACAAGTACACCTACAATAACGGGCATCTGGCGATGGCTGACCCGGTTGCTGCCGCACGCAATTTCCTGAACGCGCTGGAGAAGATACCCTCGGTCATTGACCAGTACAAGGCGAAGAACGAGGTACTGGAAAAGGAAATTCCGCAGTTGCAGGAGATAGCCGGCAAGGTGTGGAAGAAGGAGGACGAACTGAAAGGATTGAAATCCGAGCTTGCCGCACTGGACCGCAAGATACAACTGGAGCTGGCTCCACCGATACCGGAAAAGACGGAAGAGTACACCCCTAACGCTGCACAGACAGTCCAAGCGGTACAGAAACAGGAAAATCCGCATAAGGATTTGGTGCAAAACCATATCGTAATTGGAAGTCCCGGATTGACCGCCCCAAAGGTAAATAAGGGACTAAAAATTTGATGTATTGTAATAGCAAAAGGAGTTTACAATTTGGGGGTTGTAACTCCTTTTCATGTTTATGGCTGTTCCATTAAAATCATTTCATTCGGTTTTCCAATGCCTTCTTTAAGTTCTCCTGTGGTATGAGTCCCAGCTTTTTGCGGATATGTCCCCGATGTGCGGTCACATTGTTTTCCGTTTTTCCAAGTATCTCACAAATCTCTCCAAGTTTCTTTCCCTGCAAAATCAGACGGCATATCTCATGTTCTGATGCGGTCAGTTCTGGGAAAACTTTCGCTATTTGGTCAATTTCTGTCTGTTTCTCCGTGAGATAACAGGATACGGTATTGATAATATTCCGTTGGGAACGTTCACCTATCAGCTCGAGAAGCCGTTCCGTATCTTCGGAAGTCGGTTTGTCTTTCTTGGAAAATTCCACATAAGCCTTGACCTGTTGCTTGTTCATACGTAGTATATGTAACAATTCAGCTTCATCCTGTTTCAGATTCCGGTTTTCCTGCTGCAATTTTTTCACTACATAGATTAGCCTTTCGCCCAGCACACAAATGGTTGCAAATACCAAAAGATAAAGAATGTAGAAATTCTTTAACGAAGGGCTGTCGGTTATCAAGATACATAAGGTGTACATACTCATGCAAATTATACATAGAACGATCGGAACGAAGCGCAGATATGCAACTACAGAAAGCATAATGAGCACACCGGAAAGAACGAGATTGCCAACAATCAATTGCATGTGATAGGTGGAAGGATTGAATGCGCAATTAAGCATTTCCCCTAAAATTTCCAATTGGGTGACTATCAATATTGCTGAAAGGGCTACTTTTAACTTAAGCCTTTTATAGCAATAAAGGATGAATATAATGATTCCGATTATCAGATTTGACGTATTCATCCAGAAATAGATTCTGTCGGTCGGTCCTGTGAATCCCAGCAAATTCAACGGAATCCCAATAAACAATATGATGGAACCATACAAAAATACGGAGAAACGTTGGTGCTCCTCCACCGTGTCGTTTGCATGATATAGCTTGCTTTCCAAATAACGGAAAATCGCTTGCGAAAAGTGCTTTATAACAGTAAGCCGCATCGTTTTATGGTTTTTTATGGTGTAAATATAGGGAATTTTCTTGATTTTATGGTTATTTGAGGTGGTGTTTATTCTGTTTTTTCCGTTTTTTGCTTTTCCTTTGCAGGAATTAAAAGACTAATAGTATGATAGAAGAAATGGAAACATACCTTATGGGTCGGTCTATAGATGGAATCAGGACATCAGGCAGATCAACTGTAGTTCCGGTACAAAGCCGTATCCTGTCATTATTGTGTATGTTTTCCATATTATTAAGCAATTATAAGATTAGCCGCTTGCATTTGTCAGGAATTTGTGTAAACACACACACACACACACACACACACACAATTCAGGCGCGTTATGTTACAAATTTTTTCTTGAATATCAAAGAATTGGCGGATTGTTCCCCGCCAATTTATCTTCTGCTTATTTTAATATTTCGTCTTTTCTATCCTGTTCCAGTCAGAATAGGATAACCGGATTGTATCCGTCTGCCGCAGGCATATCCAAGTTTTCGGAATGCTTGCAGCAGGCGGATCGTGCTTTCTTGGAAATCAAATAACATATCCCATATATGAGAAATACAAAACAGAAAACAATCACCGCCTTTATCCTGATTTTCCTGTCATGTATCCAGCCTGTAACAGCACAGGAAAAGACAGACACAGCCTATCTGTTCCGCTTTGTGCCGGAGAAAGATATGTTTTACGTACCTTGGCACGACAATGACAAGGAACTGGCACGGCTGTATAAATGCGTGGAGCAGTACAAAACAGAAATACTGGATGGAAAACTGCCGCTTTGGGTGGACGGCTACTGCAACTCCATGCAAGACAATAAAGAGAACCTTAATATGGCATTTATTCGGGCCAACCGTGTAAAATCCGAACTGATAACACGCAAAGGATTGACGGAAAGATGCTTTATCACTCACAACCATGCTTCCGACGGTGATTTTGTAACGGTCAGGTTGGTGGTTCCAATAACAGCTGTCCCCACAATAAAAGAGCAGGAAGAACAAAATACTGATACGGTAACCAGACAGCCTGAAGAACAGACAACTGCTTCCGTGCAGGATACTGTAACCGTATCTCCCAATCTTCAGGGAAAACAGGAAGGATACATACCGGAAACTCTTCAGAAAACAGGTAAAGAGTACGCCCTCTCCTTGCGTGCCAACCTGCTGCGCTGGGCGACGCTGACTCCTGACCTCGGTATAGAGTGGCGCATATGTCCATCGTGGAGCATTATGGTAAACGGTTCGTGGACTTCATGGAGCTGGAACGGTAAAGACCGCCGCTATGCCCTTTGGGAAGTGGCTCCTGAAGTACGCCATTATATAGGCAAGCGGAAAAGAGGCTACATCGGTGCGATGTTCAAAACGGGCGAGTTCAACTACAAGCTGTCTGACACGGGAAAGCAGGGCGACCTGACGGGCGGCGGCATCACCGGCGGCTATCAACTGCGGCTGAACGACGCGCTCTCGATGGATTTCAGTCTGGGAATCGGCTACCTCAATGCCGACTATGAGAAATACAAGGTAATTGACGGTGTGCGCGTGCGTCAGGGCAAGGAAAGCAAGGACTGGTGGGGACCCGCCAATGCCGGTGTAACATTAGTATGGAAACTATTCTAAAATAGAGAGTTATGATGAAAGTAAGACGATATATGACAATGGCAGGCATGGCGGCATTGCTGCTGACCTCCTGCGTGAAGGACGACCTGTATGATACGCCCCACCCGGACAAGGGTGCCGTGGTCATCACCACCGACTGGACGGAAGCGCTGGCGGAAAGCACCGTGCCGGAAACATATCTGTTACGTATGGACGGTGGCGAGGCGGTGCAGGCAGATGAAAAGAAACTGTGCTATCCCGACCTGCTGACACCGGGAAAGCATACCTTATTGGTGTATAACGAGCCGGAGGGCATGACCGTGGAAGGAAATATAGCCACCGTGCAGATGCAGGACGGTATGCTGATACCGCTGCCCGGTTACTTGTTCTCGGCAGAAAAGGAACTGGAAATAGTGCAGGACGACACGCTGCGCGTCACCGTGCCGATGAAGCGCAGGCTTTGTCCTATCGTGCTGAACCTCACGCTGGGAGGCGAAAACACGGAGGATATCGCTTCGATAACCGCCACGCTGGGCGGCATGGCGGCTTCGGTGGATTTACGGACGGGAGCGGCAGGTAGCGAGGCTGCCACGGTAACGCTGGATATAAAACAACAGGTAGAAACCAAGGCACGTGCCTACACCGAGGGCAAGCTGGAAATGCGCTGCCGTGTGGTGGGCGTGAACCCGGAAGAACGCCAACTGCTGACCATAGAGGTGAGGATGGCGGACGGCTACGTGCAGACCATCGTGTCCGACCTGACAGAGTATCTGAAAGATTTGAACGCCGATATGGAGCCAATAGAACTGGAAGGAACAGTGGAAGCACCGCAGGACGGACATTTCAGCGGTACGATAGAGAAATGGGAAACCGTTTCCGGCGGAGATATAGATGCAAATTGACAACAAACGTGAGTATAAATGACTAAAAAGTAAAAAAAATGAAGAATTTTAACAAGGTAATTGCAGCCGCAGTCAGCACCCTTATGCTGACAGCCTGCCACAATGAAGACGTAATACCCGGAGGGGCAAGCATACAGGACATGGCGCGTTTCAGTGCCACCATTGCCGGACCGGTCACACGTGCCTACGACACTTCGTGGGATGCGGATGATGAAATTGGTATCAGCGGAACAAGCGGTGAGGTGCAGTACACCAACGTATGTTATTTCACATCAGGAAGTAACGGAAACTTCAATCCGAAAGATGAAAGTGAGAAGATCTACTTTCAGGACAACAACGAAGTGACCTTTACCGCCTATTATCCGTGGAACGACCTGAAAGGCGGTACGACGATTACTGCCGACACCCGGCAACAGGCAGAGCAGAAGCGTTTCGATTTTCTCTGGGCGCAGAAAGAAGGAAGCAAAGCCGCCCCTGATGTGGCTTTCTCTTTCGCGCACAAGATGGCAAAGGTGGTGCTAACCGTGAAATGCGGTGCTGATGTGAGCTATGACGAGGTGAAAGCTGCCGTATTGACACTGGACGGCTTCAAGCACGAAGGCTCGTTCGATGTGACGACCGGTGTGGCAGAAGCAACCGGAAGCGAGAGCTTGCAGTGGAAGTTTGCAGGCAATGCGGAAACCGATGTGAAAAACAATGCCCCGTTCAAGTGTGACGATACCAATCAGACTGTTTCCTACACCCTGATACTCTTTCCGCAGACATTTGAGGCGGCTTTGCCGTTTACCGCGGAGCTGACCGGCAAGCAGTCGTTTACGGCTAATCTTGACTTTACCACAGCCAATGCGGAGATTGACAAGACAAATGCCAAAAACGAATGGGTGGCAGGTCGCCAGTACAACATGGGCATCGTGTTGAACAAGACGGGCATCGAGGTGGAAGGCTGTACCATAGCTCCGTGGGAGGAAGTTCCGGGAGGTGATTTCTCAGCTGAATAATCAAAAATAATCGTATCAATATCAAATCTAAAAAAAACAGAATCAAATATGAAAACAAGTAATTTTTTGTATGTAGGAATGGTTGCATTGGCTTTTGCAGCATGCAACAACGAAGAAGTGATAAACGATGGTCCGGTGGCAGCGCAGGTCAGTGCAGGCATTGAAGGCGTGCAAACCCGTGCAGCAGGAACAAGCTGGGACAGCAACGACCAGATCGGTATCAGTTGCACTAGCGATGGGAAAACAAACTATAAAAATGTGCTTTATACCGTCAGCAACACAGCCAACGGCACCTTTGCAAGCGCCAATCCCATCTATTTTCAGGACCTGGAGGAAGTGACCTTCTCTGCCTACTACCCCTATTCAGCAGACGGAGGTAAGATAACCAAAACCATAACGGCAGCCGACCAGGAAGCGGACGCGCAGAAGAAGATAGACTACATGTTTGCCAGCGGAGCGAAAGCGAGCAAGCAAAACCCGGAGGTAAAATTCACGGAAGAAGGAGATACCGATGCCCGTTTCAAACATTGCATGAGCCAGTTGAACTTTACTTTCAAAAAAGGAGCGGATACCGACCTGACGAATATGACCGATTTTACCATCAGCGGATTGAAGATGGCGGGTACATTCAACACTGAGGATGGAACGGCATCTGTTACAGAAACGGTACAGGCTGCGGATTTGGCGATTACCCATACACCGTCTGCAAGCGACACATACACCCGTTCGCTGATTCTTTTCCCACAGCAGGTAACAAACGGTAAATTCAACCTTTCACTTACCTTGGGCGGAGAAACCTATAAGACGAAACTGTCTGTTCCCAACAGCGGAACAAACTTCGTTGCAGGCTACAAATACTCCTATACCATTACGGTAAACAAGACGGCAATCGAAGTAGGTCAGTCCACCATCGAACCGTGGAACGATGGCGGCGATGGCAGCGGAACTGCCGAGATGTAAAACAGAGAGCCACCGCCATGCAAAAAGCGTCAGTCATGGAGAAATACCTATAGTATAAAGGTGCAGTGTTACGGGCGGGGTCGCTCCCGCCCGTAACACAAATAACAACCGTAAAATTGAAATAGAATAAAGATGATGAAGATTTTTTTGACCTTGAATAGCATTTTTCTGACAGCTTGCTGCCTTGCGACAATGACTGCCTTCACTGGCTGTAAGGATAGCAATGACAAGGACAGCGAAACCGGCATCCTAAGACCCATCGCCGAGCATATTACTGGCAAGTGGAACATGGAGAAGAGCCAAAAGAAACAGGACGGCAAGTGGGTGGAAGACCCCATTCCCGAAGGTGAGGGACATATCTATACCCTCCGCACGGACGGCACGGCGTTGAGTGCGTTTACAGCTCCCGACGGCTATACGAAGCTCAACCAGGGCGAATGGAAAGTGGACGAAGCGACGGGCAAACTGACGCTCGGCACGATGACCGTCGATGTGCTCAGTCTGGACGCGACATCGCTTGTCATGGGGCACGACGAAGCCCGTGACTCGGAGACGGGCGAAATAATGGAGGGAGAGTTCCGATGGACGTTTGCCCGCATGGACGAAAACCAGAAAACATTGGCCGAACAGTTGGTGGGCAAATGGATTCTCTCAAAAAGTTACGAGAAGAAAGGCGGCAAATGGGTGGAAAATTCCAACGGACTGCCCGACGAAGGCTGGCATCAGTACCGCGCGGACGCTACCTTCACCGCCTATTCACGCACCGGCGAAAATGAATTTACAAGCGACACGAAGTGGGTGGTGAACTGCACCACCGGGACAGTGCGCTGGACGGCAGAGAACGGACAGACCTCCACGGCAGACATTGCTATTGAAGCCGACGGAACACTCTCTGTGTTCTATGCCAACAACTTTGACCCCGTGACGGGACAATCTGTTGCAGGTGAATACAAGGATGTGATGGTACGAGCACAGGAATAATTCTGCCATCCCGTGCAGCAGCGTAAGGCACGGAGATATACCTATAATATAAGGTGCATTGGGCGGAGTCGCTCCCGCCGGTGGCACAAACAATGAACAACTAAAAATCAGAAATATGAAACGTAGATTATTACGACACAAGTTTTCCTTATGGATAATAACCGCCTTGGCTTTGGCTTCTTGCTCGCAAGACGAACTGACGGAACAAGACACGGCTTTGCCTGATGGAATGTACCCGATGACCTTTACCGCCGTGCAGGTTGCACCGGAAAACACGCCACAAACCCGTGTGTCGGACAACGGGAATACCAGTTCGTGGAGCGTTGGCGACCAAATACAAGTGACGGTGGCGCAGGGCGACGCGACGCAAGAGTCTGTCTGCACGCTGGACGCAAGCGGAAACATCACCGAATACAACCCGCAACTCTACTGGCAGAACACCAGCGATGCCACTATCAATGCGTGGTATTCCAACATCGAAGGGCAAAATACGGGGACAGGGAACACCGTCAGACTTGATAATCAATCAAGCGGACTTGCCTACGTGCTGAAAGCGGAAGAAACCACTGCCAAATATACAGACCGGAATATTGAACTGAAATTCTCCCACCAGCTTGCCAAAATACGGGTGGAACTCGCGGGCGAAAAGGCTGGAAGTGTGAATGATGTCAAGATAGAGAGCTACACTTCCTGCACGAACACGAACGGAACGGTAAGTACCGACGGGGCGACTGTCGGTGAAATTACCATGTACCATCTGAACGGCACCAACATCTACGAAGCCAATGTCGTACGGGGGAAAAAAATAGAAAAATTCAAGCTGAATGGCGGCAGTTGGGTGAATTTATCTGCAACGGTCACCCCAGAGAAAGCGAAGGTACACGAGATAAGCATCACGGTGAATCAGAAAATTCCAGAGATTACAGGCGGTGAAATCACCAAGCCGGGCGACTACATCATGAAAGGCAATATCACTGAAAGCGTAACTTTGAATGCCAGTGGCATCAACCTGACACTTGACAATGTGCAGTCAAAAACCGATGGTGCCCCCATCATCATAGGCAACAACGCACAAGTGACGCTAAATATATCAGGAACAGCTAATTCCCTCACTTCCACCAATGGTAATGGCATCGAAATAAGAGAAGGTGCAAGTTTGCTCATTACAGGAAATGGCATGAATTCGAGCAAACTTGTTGTGAACGCATCTGATAATACTAACCCGGACACGGAGTTGAAAGCAGGAATCGGTCCATCCACAGGAAATGTTTCGATAAAGATGATTAACATTAGTAACGTGCATCTGGTTGTTTCTGGTGGCAGAACAGGGAACAATGGAAACGGACCTGCCGCTATCGGTCTATGCTCGGTGAACGGTACGTACAATCAATCATGCGAGGGCATATCTATCACAGATTCAAAGATTGAAGCGACAAGTTATGGAGGAGCTTGCATAGGCACAGGCTCTGTTTCAAATGATAGGTATACTGGAGGTGAATACAAACTTGGTCCGATAACTATAACGAGTTCCCAAATTATAGCTACTGCTAATTCGGATTCTGGTTGGGGGCATTCAGGTGCTTGTATCGGTTTTGGTTATATAGGTTCTGATGCAAATGGTGTGATTGAGAATATCACGATAACTAAATCTACGCTCAAACTTACCGTGGGGAACAACAATGCTTATAAAATTGGACGAGGTGACATTGAGAATAATGCTACTTATAGCATCACTAACGGCATCATTGTCGATGGGCAGAATAAAGGCAACGAAGGTTGGAATCCTTGACAAAAGGATTTGCCTGAAGTGAGTAGGAAACGAAACATAATCAATTAAAACGAGCACCCGCCTCGCAAAACCGGGTGGCGGAATCCGAAAAGCCGGCAGAGTAGGAACAATAACACCAAAACACCAAAATTATGGGGCTGTTAGGAACAATTTTTTCGGTTATCCCGACCGTTGCCGGTGTCATCGGCAATCTGTTGGGAGCGAACAACAAAGACTACATCAAGCTGAAGATGTATCAGCCGTCGGCAACGAACGACGAGCCGAATGTTTATTTTGTCAAGACGGACGACGACCGCATCCTGTTGTATAACTCGTGCGGCTATCCCATCCATGTGTCGATGGAGAATGTCGGGGTGGAAAGCGACAAGGGCTATATCCTTGAGGATTGCGGCGGAGGACTGGATGTGACAGACCTCATCGCATCTCATTCAGCCAAATACGAGAACGCCCTGCGCATCACGGCAAACGTGGAGGACACCCGCACGGACGGGGTACAGACCGTATCGCTGACCTATTCTGGAAAACTGGACCGGGACATAGAAGGTGCTGTCTGCATAGGCGAACACGTCAGTGTGGAAGCGATAGACAGCGACTTTATGCTGATAGTCCACTCCGGTTGTACCCTGAAAGAAATCAGCTCGTTGAGCATAAAGGGAGAAGGCAACGAGCCTGCACGTATATATAACAATGTGTCGCCCGATGCCGTCATTCCGGCACTACAAGCGAGCATCAACGCAACGGAAGAGGAAGAATCGAGTGTTATAACTTTCCCAAACGCCATTGCTCCGTTTGAATATTCTGATGTGCTGGACGTAGAAGTCCGACTGCTCTGTGAGGTGGAGGAATCGGCTAATAAACTCCTGAAGCCGGAAGACCGGAAACTCCGCATGGCAAACGAAGCGTGGGATTTCCTGCGGAAAGGTTGTTGTGTAAAAGAATGTTGAACCTAAAAAAATGAAGTTATGGGATTTTTACAAGAATTCGTATCCGTCCTGCCATCCATAGCCAGCGTGATAGCTCCTTTGTTCGGCGCAAACAAGAATGACTACTTGAAATACGCATTACACAATGGCGAGTCGGTCTATTTTAAGAAAGACGAAAACGGGGAAATTTGCTGCTGCAATCCTTTCCGCGAACCGATTTCGCTGGTTTTTCCCGACAAGAACGGTGTGGGTGGTGAAAGCGTCAGCATCGACAGGAGTTCATCATTTCCGGTGACACAGATGCTTACGGAACGTGCAAAAGTGTATATTGATGACTTCCAGATAGAAAAAGGTGGTATCAGTGCCGAGAAGAACCAGCTTGGAGAACCACAGATGGCAACCATATCCGCATCGGGAAAAGTGCCTAACCAGAATGACACCACCAAAATAGGGACATCCCTGTTTGTGAAGATAAACGGGGACGACCTTACCATACAAATCAATCCTCTGTACAAGTTGGAGGGTATTCTGAGTCTGGAAATTTCGGGGGACGGTAACGAGCCTTGCCTTTTGTTCAAGAATGAGGAAAACAACGGCTCCACACCTGCTCCGGTGATGAAAGGCGAGCCGTCCACAATCGAAATGAACTTTCCGGGAGCGTTGAGCACGTTCAAGGATTCAAATAACGTTTTTGTGTCGGCAGTGGCACGCTGTTCATACGGTGCAAACGGAGAAATGCCCGATGAACTGAAATGCCGGGGCAGACAGATGACGGAGAGTGACTGGGAGTTCCTGAGAATTGGTCGGTGCTTAAATGGATAAATGTATGGAAAAAACATTAAGAATCATTACGTCCGAAAGATATGCGATGTCATTTGTCGATTTCATCAACCATAAAATGAAATTAGGTTTTAGCGTACCTATCGTTTTTGTAGAAGCATTTGGCAATGACCCTTTGAAAATAAAGGAATATGTTATTGATAAATATCATGAGAATGAAGACCATCCGTACTATCTTTTATTGGGAGGGGATTTGGGTATCGTACCAAGTTTTCAAGTCGATTACCCAAGCTCGAAAAAACGTAACCGCGATGGGAACTATGCAGTCATCATAAAGGATAAAAATCAGGAATTACATGAAAATCCTACAATAGAGAAATGGATATGTAGTGTAGGACGGCTTCCAGGAAGCAATGAAACGGAAATTAAAGATATGTGTGACAATATTATAGCTTACGAAAGTCAAAAAATAAATCATGCTACTTCTTTTTTAGAGATTGCCACCACACAACCAAACTATAATTTTATGGCTCAACTTATCAATAATTTGAACATTTCCAAAAAGATGTTTCTAAACAACATAGACAAAATATCTACAGAATTAAAAAATGTGATAATAAAAGAACTGCCGCAATATGAAATGGTTTGTTACAACGGACACGGTGGAAGTGATACATGGAATTTGAAATCTGGAATTTTTTATCAAGATACGGACATCCCCTTGCTAAATAAGCATCCTCATATACTTTCATGGGCTTGCAATACTTGTAACATCGTTAAAGCTAATAATCTGGGCGTGTCATTTATCAAAAAGGGTGCAATCAGTTTTCTTGGAGCTTGTTGTAAAACGTTTGGCGAAGATAATAGGAAGATGAATCGAACTATTTTACAGGAATATACAAGTGAAAATTGCCCGGAAACACTTGGAGAACTATATTTCAATACTATTTCTAAATACGCGAAAAGTAGGGAAAGCTTAAAATATATGCTGCTGGGAGACCCTACTCTTAAAATTAAATAGCCATGATTATGGAAACGAATAAACTATTCAACCTAATACCGGACGGTGAAAACTTTATCAAGTCGAATTGTCCAAAACTATATGCCGCAATGAAAGAAACGGCAGCCCCTGCCATCCGTTTGTGCGCAGCCACTCCGAAAGAAGACGCAGATGCATATGCCGGATTTCAAGACGTAACCGACATACAGGACATTTCGTATGATTCCGACAAGAAGACGTTAAAGGCTCAGTCTGTTGCCGGATTCAGAGAACGCAAAGGGGTAATTGCCATCGTCAGCGAAGTGTTCGACAGCGTTACGGGAGAATCCATAAAAGGCTCTGCCGTGACGACTTATAACGCTCATTCCCTTGTATGCAATGTGGACAGCCAACAAGGTGAGAAAGGGCTGACAAAAGATTCCCGTTTCTTTGTCAGAAGCACGTTCTACTGGACAGAAACCGACAAGGATGGAAAAGTGGTCATGCAATCTCACGAAGTCAGACGGGATAGCGGGCTGATTTATGACGAAGGCGAACAAATTGTAAAAGACATCACGGTGCAATTTCCAAATACATTGAAACCACGCGACTATACCATCATATTATATAACCGAACAGCCGAAGTACATGTAGATGACCCGGACAAAGTATATCCTGCAATCAAGCCCACAAAAGACAACAAGCTACCGTTCTATATACCGTTTATTGGTTCGGTCAGCGTAGGTACGGGTAAAATTTTGGGCATAGACAGGGAAAAGTCCTCAATCAAGTTGCAACATCCCGAATATAAGACGGAAGTTATATTCAACAAGGACAAAAGCAATAACTGGAAAGATATAAAATGGAAATATCTGAATAATAATACATGTCTGGAATGGGAGTTTCCGGAAAACTGGAGAAATGAGCTGGATTTGAAAGACCTCAGTATCAATTCGGTTTTTGATTTCTATGCCTATCTCGTTGTGAACGTGGACCTGATGGGTGCAGGAATCTCTATACCTGTCCCCATTACAATAGGCAGCAATGTGGAGCATGGCTATACAAGCTGTAAGATAAAACAGATATTCCTGCAATGGGGATGTCTTGGTGAACAGACTCTCATTGCAATGGCAGACGGCAGCCAGCGGGAAATCCGGGAAATAAAAGTCGGCGACATGGTCTATACGGGAAAAGGAAATGTCGAAGTCATCAACATATATTGCGGAATGGAACAGGAAATCATCTGCATAGAGACAGAAACCGATAAGCGGTTGCTGCTGACCGGCGGACACCCTGTTATGACGGAAGAGGGCTGGGTACGGGCAAACGACCTCAATGCGGGTATGTGTATCATTACGGCTGACGGAAAAGCGGAAAAAATGAAAGGGCTGTATATGATGCCATATAATAAGAAGGTGTATAATCTCGAATTGAAAGAGAATGATTTGCAATTGATAGCGGAAGGCATTATCGTGGGTGACTTTATGAAACAGAACCATATGGAGGATTGCTGCAACAGGAAAGAAGAACCCATTAAAGGGCAGGAAGAACTGGCAGCTGAATTTCAGATTCTGGTAAGTGAAATCAACAAGCGTAGAAAATGGAATGAATAGGTAGTTTGTCTTGACTTCTCCCATGAATTTATCAAACAGAAGCATCCTCGAAATATCCCGAAAGACACAGCACCTTTCGGGATATTTTTAATTCTTAATAATGAACAAACAAATAAACATATCTTTGAAAAAAAGGGTTTTGGCAGGCTATATCATTCTTATAGCAGTCATAGCCAGCATGACATCTATTCTGCTGCACGAAAGGGATAGACTCCGAAGAATTGAAACTGAGTCGGAGAAAATCCGTTCCGTGCGTCGTGATATAAATACCGCCCACCGTCATATCACAAAACTTGCCACACTGGGAGAAAGTGTAATCGCATGGAAAGAAACAGACTATAAAGAATATGTCAAAAACCGTCTATGGACAGACAGTCTGCTGCAAACGTTGAAATCTCATTGCCGGGAGTATGTGCAACCCAATCAGATAGATACCCTGCGTCATCTATTAGCTGAAAAAGAAACACACCTGCTGCATATCATGCAGAATATAGAACAACAGAAAGAAAGGGAGAATATGCTGGCAAACCAGCTGCCGGAAGTAGCAAGACGGGCGACAAGAGTTCGAACCGTCGAAAAGAAGAAAAAAGGAATAGCCGGATTCTTTGGCGGGAAAAAGGAGGTATGGATAATGCCGTCCACCAAAGAACTGTATGCTTTCAGTGACAGTCTGATAACCATGCAGCAACGACAAGCACAAGAAATGGATACATACGCCGACAGCCTACGTGTACGTAACCGGGCATTGAACCGGACACTGAACAAACTGGTAAGCGACCTTGACAAGCAGGCATACCTCTCATTCAGCAAGAGGGAACAAAAAATAGAGGATACCCGGAATGAATCATTCAGACTGTTAGCCATAACCCTGTCGTTTGCAGTCATCCTGCTGTGCCTGTCCTACCTTACCATACACCGTGAGATAAAGCGTAATGTCCGTGCAAAAATAAAGCGGGAGGAACTAATCGGAAAATTACAGGAAACCATCAGGCAGAACGAAGAACTGACGAAGGAAAAGCAGAATATCATGCAGACCATTACCCATGAACTGCGCTCCCCGCTGTTTGCCATACGAGGCTATGCCAGCCTGATGGAGAAAGAGCACGACCCGGAGAAATCCGCAAAATACATGCGGAGCATCCTCCAATCCTCCGACCGTATGAGGGGGATGCTCAACACGCTGCTTGATTTCTTCCGGCTGGACTGCGGCAAGGAGCAGCCCAACCTGTCCCCATGCAGGATTTCCTCTTTCACGCAAACGCTTAAAACTGAATTTACACCCGCAGCCATGAACAAGGGACTGGCTTTGGTGGTGGAGAACCGTTCGGATGCCTTTGTCATAACGGACAAGGAGCGCATCCTGCAAATAGGAAACAACCTGCTGTCAAACGCCGTCAAATTCACCGAGAACGGGCATGTATCACTGCTGACTGAGCATAGGGATGGGAAGCTGGTCCTGACAGTGGAAGATACAGGTACGGGCATGACTGACGAGGAGCAGCAGCGTGTGTTCGGAGCGTTCGAACGACTTTCAAATGCCGCCACGCAGGACGGTTTCGGGCTGGGACTCTCCATCGTGCGCCATATCGTGAAAATGCTCGGCGGCAATATCCGTTTGGAGAGCGAGAAAGGGAAAGGAAGCCGCTTCATCGCAGAAATACCCGCACAAATCATCGCGGAGACACCCATGCCGGATGTGGAGAGCCGCGCCCGCTGCGCCCCGATGTACCGGGATGTCATTGCCATAGACAATGACGAGGTATCGCTTCAGATGATGAAGGAAATGTATATCCATGAGGGTGTGCGTTGCGACATCTGCACCAACGTGGCAGAACTGGTGGAGATGGTACGCAGGAAAGACTACAGCCTGCTGCTGACCGACCTGAACATGCCGGAGATAAACGGCTTCGAACTGCTGGAACTGCTGCGTTCCTCAAACGTGGGCAATTCAAGGACCATTCCAGTTGTCGTGACGACCGGTTCGGGCAGTTGCGACGCGGAGGAACTGTTGGCGCACGGTTTTTCGGGCAGTCTTTTCAAGCCGTTCTCGATTTCCGAGCTGATGGAGGTAACCGACCGATATGCAATGAAAGGGGAAAGATCCGGAAGACCGGATTTCTCATCACTGCTGTCCTGTGGCAACGAAGCCTCCATGCTGGATAAACTGACAACGGAGACTGAAAAGGAGATGCAGGCACTCAGGGATGCGAAATGCCGTAACGATCTGGAAGGTCTGAACGCCCTTACGCATCATCTGCGCAGCTCGTGGGAGATACTCCGTGCAGACCAACCGCTAAGGGTACTTTACAGGCTGCTGCACGGTGAAGGCACTCCGGACAATGAAGCATTGTTCCATGCGGTGAACGGCGTACTGGAGAAGGGCGCGGAAATTATCCGGCTGGCGAAAGAGGAAAGGAGGAAGTATGGTCAAGGATAAGATAACAGTCATCGTGGTAGAGGACAACATCGTGTATTGCGAGTTTGTCTGCAACCTGCTGGCACGGGAGGGGTTCCGTACCGTGCAGGCTTACCGCCTTGCAGCGGCGAGGAAACTCCTGCAACAAGCCTCCGGCGGGGATATAGTGCTTTCCGACCTGCGCCTGCCTGACGGAAACGGCATAGACCTGTTGCGGTGGATGCGGAAAGAAGGACTGGCACTGCCGTTCATCATCATGACCGACTATGCCGAGGTGCATACCGCCGTGGAGAGCATGAAGCTCGGTTCGCTGGACTACATCCCCAAGTTGCTGGTTGAGGACAAGCTTGTCCCGCTGCTCCGCAACATTCAGAAAGAACAGGACGGCAGACAACGGCACATGCCCGTGTTCGCCCGTAACGGTTCGGCTTTCCGAGCCGTCATGAAGCGGATAAAGTTGGTTGCCCCGACCGAGATGAGCGTGCTGATACTCGGCGAGAACGGTACGGGCAAGGAGCATATAGCCCATCACCTGCATGAAAAAAGCAAGCGTTCCGGCAAGCCCTTCGTGCCGGTGGATTGCGGCTCGCTCTCCGTCCAACTTGCCCCGTCTGCATTTTTCGGGCATGTCAAGGGTGCATTTACGGGTGCAGACACCGCCACGCAAGGATATTTCCACGAGGCAGATGGCGGTACGCTGTTTCTGGACGAGGTAGGCAATCTGGCGTTGGAAACGCAACAGCTGTTGCTTCGTGCCATACAGGAACGGCGGTACCGTCCCGTAGGCGACAAGGCGGACAGAAGTTTCAATGTACGTATCATTGCCGCCACCAACGAGAATCTGGAGAAGGCTGTAAGCGAGAAGCGTTTCCGGCAGGATCTGCTGTACCGCCTGCACGACTTCGAGATTACCGTCCCTCCGTTGCGCGACTGTCTGGAGGACGTCATGCCACTGGCGGAGTTCTTCCGCGAGACAGCCAATCAGGAACTGGAGTGCCGTGTGGAAGGGTTCAGTTCCGAAGCCCGGAAAGCATTGCTGTCACACCCGTGGCCGGGCAATGTGCGCGAGTTGCGGCAAAAAATCATGGGAGCGGTATTGCAGGCACAGGAAGGTACCATCAGAAAAGAACATCTGGAACTTGGCTTGGCGGAAACATCCGCTGCCGCCGGTTTCGCCCTGCGCAACGATGAGGAGGAAAAGGAACGTATCATGCGTGCCTTGAAACAATCCGGAGGGAACCGTTACACCGCCGCCAAAATACTGGGCATAGGCAGGACGACACTCTATAAAAAGCTGGAAGAGTATGGCTTGAAGTATAAATTTGGGCAATCATAGCCCGCATTTCACTGGAAATGGCTATATTTGCATGACATATTAGAAGGTAACGGCGTTTGGGAAAGTCCATCCGCCGCATATATATAACATAAGACCGCAAGGCGTTTCGAGCGAAAATCTGGTAAATTGACACTACGGAGACGATTGCGTGAAGCTTATGCTATGCCTACGCATAGCGTGCATTCACGTACTCTCCGTAAAGGCTTTACCAGAGCCGTCGCTTGAAAGTAGTGTGTTTGCACGCTGCTTTTTTGCCCTTGCCGAACGAAACGAAAGGGAACGATTATGGGAAAAGTTCAGGTTCTTGCCGTCCTCTCGATGGACGGGTGTCTTGCTTCCGAGTTGCACGGCAAATCGTACAAGGGTCTGTGCCTTGACAGTTGCGGCATCAACGAAATAAGGGAGAGCGCCCTTTATCACATCACACCGGATTATTCCATCTCCACGCTGGAGGAGTGGAGGAAATATGAAACGGACACCTGCTATCTGGCGGAAGCCTCTCCCGAAAAGACAGATTATATCAACGGACTATTGCGTATGCAGGTGGTGGATGAAATCATACTCTATACCGTTCCTTTCATAGCCGGGACAGGGAAGTATTTTTTCCGGTCTGCCTTGCCACCTATCCAATTGACGCTTGTATCACAGAAGAAATTTCCCAACGGCGTAACCTGCCATATTTATCAACGTATGGCTTCCGAAAAAACAGTCTGAAAAACAACTTGCTATCCTATTATTAAAGTACCGAAAAAGAACAAATGTTCGGAAAGTGAACACTTCTGTTTGACTGCAAATCCTGCCGAAATATAAATATTTATTTTAATATTATTGATAACCAACATGTTATAAATAAGGCACCGGAGATTCTGTCCGTTTTGACGCACTTTTTGCCGTTCATATTCATGTGCGCACATTAACAGCAAAGTGTTGAATTTCAAAATTGACAGGATATGAATTATTTCTTATTGGCGGATACCGAGTTCTTCCGCCGTATCAATGAAGCCGGAGACTGCAATATGGAAACGGCATATATGGCTTTTGCCAACCAAGTAATCGAACTGTGCGGCAGCATGAATACGAGCCATGCCATCATCGCGCTGGCTTACATTGAAATCGAGTTGCAGCACCATCCCATGCATATGCTTTCCGAAGAACGTAAGGAAGCCGCCACTTATATCGGCAAGGCCCTCTCTTTCGTAAGGAAGATGCAGAAGTTCCTTTCCACACCCCAAGTGCCGCCACTATCCAACCTCCACTCCTCAGCCGAAACACCATCCGACAATCCCGCTCCGCCGCTTCAATGGACGGGCAACGCCATAGACCTTGTGGAACTTATCTACGGCATCTATGAGATGGGCTGCATCAACAACGGTGAGATGCCGCTCAAACAGCTTGCCCCGCTGCTGTACCGGATATTCGGTGTCGAAGCCAAAGACTGCTACCGCTTCTACATTGATATCAAACGCAGGAAGAACGAAAGCCGCACCTACTTCCTTGACAGGATGCAGGAGAAACTCAACGAGAGGATGCTGCGCGACGAGGAAATGGAGCGCATGAGAAGATAGTTTTATACCATATACAAGTCAGAGGATGGCGGGATGCCACCTCTGATTTTTTATAGGCTACCCGTGCCGCACAGATACTTTTCATCATCTATTCGCCCGAAAGTCAGTGAAAAACGCTACCTTTGTACTTACGTTACAGAATTATATATGATTATAGAAGACCTCGATATAGTAAAACGGCTGATAGCCGAAAAAGAAGGCGGGCTGGTGGAGTTCAAGGAAACCACCGGTCAGTTGGAGCGCGGCATGGAAACCCTTTGCGCCTTCCTCAACGGGAATGGTGGCACGGTGCTGTTCGGTGTGAACGACAAGGGAAAGATTATCGGGCAGGACGTGAGCGACAAGACCAAACGGGACATAGCTGATGCAATCAACCGGCTGGAACCTGTGACAATGGTACAAATATCTTATGTACCGCTGCCGGATAATGAGAAAAAAGTAATTATTTTCCGTGTTGAAGATTCCAAACCCAGCCGTCCGTTCTGCTATAAAGGACGACCCTATATGCGTGTGGAAAGTGCGACCACCACGATGCCGCAGACAGCATACAATGAACTGCTGTTGCAACGTGACGGGAACAGATACCGCTGGGAACTTTTAGAAAACAGAAACCTGACCTTGCAGCACTTGGATACCAACGAGGTATTGAAGACAGTCAGATTAGGTATAGAATGCGGTCGCCTGCCGGAAGATACCGGTACTGACATTCCTGTCATATTAGGAAAGTTCGGTTTACTGAAAGATGGTGTATTGAACAATGCAGCAGCCGTGCTGTTTGGAAAACATGAGGACATGGAATATCCCCAATGCCTGCTCCGCTTAGCCCGTTTCAAAGGAACGGACAAAACCGTATTCATGGACAGCCAACGCATTCAAGGTAATTTCTTTCAATTGCTCAATGCGGCAATGGCATTTATTTTCAAGCACCTTTCCTTATCCGGCACAACCGATACATTGGAACGGGAGGAACATTTGACCATTCCCTACAAGGCTATAAGAGAAGGGGTATTGAACTCGCTGACCCACAGGTCGTACAAAGAAGCCGGTGGTTCGGTAGGCATAGCCATTTATGATGACCGCGTGGAGATAGAAAACCCCGGAACTTTTCCACCCGACTGGGATGCTGAGAAAATGAAGTCCGAGCATGAATCGAAGCCACAAAATCCATTATTGGCCAATGTCCTGTATAAACGAAAGGTACTGGAAAGCTGGGGACGCGGCATCGGGCTGATGATGTCTGAATGCCGCAAAGCCGGATTACCCGAACCGGAATACAAGATATGGGCAGACAGTGTTACACTGATATTCAAATGTGAGGTGACGCACCGACCAAGCACCGACCAAGCACCGACCAAGCACCGACCAAGTACCGACCAAGTCCTTGCTTTGGTGAAAATACTGAATGAACATGAGTTGTCCGTAAAAGAAATAATGGAAGCATTGGAACTGAACCATCGCCCCACATTCAGAACAAACTACTTGCACCCTGCATTAAATGAAGGATATATCATTCCATTATATCCGGAACAGCCGAGTCACCCGAAGCAGAAATACCGCCTTACAGAGAAGGGTTTGGAACTGTTGAAACAACAATAGGTATGGCAAAAAAGAAGAAAAATAAGAAGAGTGATGCAGACTTACCGGTAATTATGGATTACGGTATCGGCAGCATATCCGTTTATGACCCGGTTGATATGATGCCGTACAGTGAACCACCCATTACCGAACAGACCCGTTTCAAGAAGCTCGGCAAGGAAATGAAAGCGGAGTTCAAATGGCTGGCAGCTTCCGTCACGGTTGAGTATTGGGAGGATAAACGGCAGATACCTTTCGGCGAGGAAATGTCAAAACTCAGAATACGGCTGCTGAGAATGTTCGCTGAAGAATACGGCATATTGCTGAAAGAAGACACCGAGCTGAAAAATTATCTGCTGACGCTTGTCATTACTACTATCAACAAGCAACTTAAACCTAAAAAGTAAGGAAGGAAAATGAGTAATAAAAAATCCGTAACCCTGTCACCGGCTACGGATTTTTTTATATAACGGGTATATTACTTCTGCTGCAACAGATGTTTCAGGTTCTCGTCATCCGCGATTCGTTCCAGCTCGTCTTTCACGATTTGTTTCACTTCCTCCTTAATGCGCCTGTAATTCGCCTGCACCGCTTCCTTCATGCAGTCATTGCCGTCCTCGTCCGTGAAGTCGGTAATGACGGGTATTTTTTTATAGGCTTTCTCCTCACGCTTCACCTTCTCGGCATCCACGACAATCTCGCAATGGAAAATCTTCTGCTCGA
>ERZ1026915.25-NODE-25-length-72376-cov-11.234717_pt1 | contig 72376 bp, 80 predicted proteins | sample MGYA00519466_ERZ1026915 | MGnify/ENA primary metagenome ERZ1026915 (study PRJEB26926, sample SAMN06164884) | human gut metagenome | biome: ENVO:00009003; feature: ENVO:2100002; material: ENVO:00002003 | host: Homo sapiens | place: USA | collected 2012 ... | reverse complement strand
GCTGATTGGTGTGAGGGTCCACCTGTTCCCATACCGAACACAGAAGTTAAGCTCACATGCGCCGAAGATACTTGTCGGGTGACTGACCGGGAAAATAGGTAGTGCCAACACAAAAGAAACCTGATCTCGATCAGGTTTCTTTTTTAGTCGGTGTTGATTGGCGCGAGGGTCCACCTGTTCCCATACCGAACACAGAAGTTAAGCTCGTGATCGCCGAAAATACTTGCCGGGCGACTGGCCGGGAAAATAGGGAATGCCGACATGAAAAGACTGGTATAGCTGAGGCTATACCAGTCTTTTTGCTTGATCACAACTGTCGCAGATGCACGAACCGGCAGGCCCGAAGTATGGGCCTGCCGGTTTTCAATACTTGGGATACTGAGCAGGATCAGCGCAGGCAGGAAAGCTCCTTCGCGCCGGACATGAGAAGGCCAAGATCACTGCTGCACATATTGAGCGTCATGCCCTGGCTCAGCCACGGCTGCAGCGGTGCTGCTGCACCGAAATGTGCGCCGGAAACCTTGCCGTGCCGCGCAGCGGCGTCGATGACCTGCCGGAAGGCAGCCTGCATGGCGGGATGGGCGTACTGGCCCAGAATGCCGAAATCCTGTGACATATCGTTTGGGCCAATCATCGCGCCGTCAATGCCGTCGACAGCCATGACGGCGTCAATGTTGGATACGCCGAGCTGGGATTCGATCTGGCAGAGCAGAACGGTATCGCGGTTAGCGCTTTGCATATAGGCGGCGCTGTCCTGCTTCAGAAAATCCGTATGCGGCCGGGAGAGGGAAACACCACGGTGCCCCATGGGCGCGTATTTGGCATAATCGACGAGCTGACGCGCCTGCTCCGCCGTTTCTGTGTTCGGCAGCAGCAGTCCCGCCGCGCCAAGCTCCATGCAATGGAGCACGTGCTCGCGCCGCAGCTCCGGGATACGCACCATGCCGGGCAGCTCGATCGCCCGTGCAACGCAGATCATGTCTGCAACCTCTCGCGTGGTGAACGAGCCGTGTTCGCAGTCGATGATGAAGAAATCAAAGCCGCAGGCCTTCAGAATTTTCGGCAGATCGGCGCTTGCGAAGGTCGTGACCATTGTGCCGAGCAGATGCTCACCGCTTTGGATCCGGGTTTTCCATTCATGCAATTTCATGTTTGTGCTCCTTTTCATACAATGCTTGCAGAGATTCCATATGCAGGCGTGCAGGATGCAAGCGCATCATGTCCAGAACCTGCTCACGGGTGGGGATCGCCATGCCGATGGCACCGCGCTTGGTACATACCAGCGTCCCGGCGCAGTTGCAGAAGGAGATGGCGTCCTCCATCCGCACATTTTCCTCGATGCAGCAGGCAAGTGCAGCCGCGAATGTATCACCTGCGCCGGTGGGGTCGACAACGGGCACGTCGATGCCCTCTGCGCTCAGAACCTGCCCGTCGAAGCTGAACAGCGCGCCGTCCTTGTCCCGCGTCAGAACGACAAGGCGGGGGCCTGCTGCGTGCAGTGCGCGCAGCACGTCGCTGATCGCGGTGCAGCCGGTGATGATCCGCGCTTCTTCGAGCGTCGGCTCGATCACGTCAGCCATGGAAAGCATCTGCATCATCCGCTGGCGCATCTGCGCATCATTGCGCAGCTCCTTGCGCAGATTGGGATCAAAGGAAAACAGAACATGGTTCTGCTTTGCCAGCTCGACTGCGCGGAAGCAGCTCTGACGCATACTGTCGTTCAGCTCAAGCAGCATTCCCGGCAGGTGCAGGATCGACGCGTCGGCAAAGACTGCCTCCGTCAGCTCCTCGGGGCGCAGCTGGCTGCCGACGGAACCGTCGCGGTAATAGGTATAATTCCGGCCGGAGGGGAGGTATTCGAGAAACGCAAGCCCCAGCTGACCGGAATCGGAACGGACGACGGCGTCTGTTCGGACGCCCCGCGAGGCGATGGACGACAGGGCAAGCTGGCTGAACGGGTCGGAGCCGACCTTCCCGATAAAGCTGCAGTCCAGCCCGAAGCCCGCGGCGGCGCAGGCGTAAATACCGGACGAGCCGCTGACGGTTTTCAGGACCGTGCCGGGCTGGGACAGCCGCATATCGGAGTCACAGGGAACAAAGTCCAGCAGCAGCTCACCCAGAACGAGTACGCGTCCGCTGCCGGAAGCATCAGGAAACAGGTCTTTGATTCTCATCATGTCGGTTACTCCAATATTAGTAGTATTAAAACAAGCGCGGGTTACGCGCACAATAAACGTGTTAACGGGTCGTTTCTTCGAAAAACGATGAAAAACGGAAAGAAGAAATTGACAAGTCTGCAGGGAAATGATAAAATATTAGTAATAACAAAAGCTGCGGGAGAAACGAAAATGGCGGAGAAAAAACAGAGAAAACCGACGTCTACAGACGTCGCGGAGCTTGCGGGCGTATCGCAGACCAGCGTTTCGCTCGTTCTGAGCGGAAGCAGCCGGGCAACGTTTTCCGAGCAGACCAGAGCGCGCGTCTTTGAGGCGGCCCGGCAGCTCGGCTATCAGCCGCCTGCGCACCGCACCAGAAAGAAAAACGGCAATGACCGGCGGCTCATTCTGGTCCTGACGCCCACGCTGGCGAACCAGTATTATTCCGAGCTGATCCAGACGCTGGAGGATTATGCGGGCAGTCAGGAGTTCCGCGTGCTGGTCTGCAACACGTTCCGCAAGCGGGAGCTGGAAAAATACTATCTGGAGCAGTTTTCCGATAACCGCATCAGCGGCATTGTTTATACGTTCCTGCCCAGCTTCCCGGACGAGGCGGTGCGGCTGTCGGCGCGTATTCCGCTCGTTCTGATCGGCGAGAAGCGCGAGGAGCTGCCGATCTGCTCCATCGAGCTGAGCAACCAGCGCGCAGGCGCGATGCTGGCCGACCATCTGTACAGCCTCGGACACCGGCACGCGGCGTTCATCTCCACGCCGATGGACCAGACGACGCTGGCACGCAAGCAGCGGCTGGAGGGCCTCCGGCAGCGCTTTCATGAGCGAGGAAGACAGGACGGCGTCGAAACCTCGGTCGAGGCGCTTGTCGCGCCGGACAGCCGGGAGGAGGACGGCGTGGGCGGCAGCGTGCCGTTTGAGTACGCGACAGGCGCACGGCTGGCACGGGAGCTGCTGGCGCGGGAGCACCGCGCGACAGCGCTTGTCGGGGCGAACGATATGATCGCCATCGGCGTGATCTCCGTGCTGCGCGAAAAGGGGCTGCGCGTGCCGGAGGACTATTCCGTCTGCGGCTTTGATAATATCTTTACCTCATCCATTATCACGCCGCCGCTGACCAGCATCGATCACCGGCTCTGGGCGCGCTGCCGTTCGGCGGTCGATCAGATCGTCAAGCAGAACGATCAGGGACACGGCGCGGACAAGAGCGCGGTCATGGCGGATAAGATCGAGTACGCGCCGCAGCTCATGATCCGGAAATCGACCGGCCCTGCGCGCACATCAGACTGAGCCTGTGCCTCCCCTCTGCATTGCAGAGGGGAGTTTTTTCGGGCTTCAGTCCGTAATTTCCAGAACAAGATGCTCGATGGCGGTGTGCCGGTGCATATAGATCACGTTGAGACGGCCCTGTGCGTCGCGGCACATGGCAGGCTGGCACTTGTTGCCAGGGGCGGGCGCAAGCGTGATGAGGTTCTGCCAGGTCAGGCCCTCGTCTTTGGAATATGCCAGCGTCAGCGGGCTGCGCTCGTGCCAGTCGGTCTCCGGCGTGTCGTTATAGGCCATCAGGATGGTTTCTTTGTCCCAGCTGATGACGTCCAGCTTGGATTCGTTGTTCAGAATGCCGCAGGGCTTCGGCTGGCTCCAGGTCAGGCCGCCGTCGAGGCTTTCCGCGCGGTAGGACGGCAGCGAACGGTTGCCCGCCGTGCCCCATCCGGCGGTGCCGGGGCAGGTACGGGTGAACAGCAGCAGCCGTCCGTCCGGGCGCAGGCAGATCGCGGGCTCGCGGATGCGGTTGCCGTCGTCCGCGGTGAGCAGCGCGCCCTTTTCCCAGCTTTCGCCGTCGTCATGGGAGCGGTAGATCTGCACGGCGCCGAAATAATACTCCGGCAGCTCGGTGCTGGTGGAGGCGAAGACGATCGTGCCGTCCGGCAGCAGAACGCTGTCGTTGGAGGCGTGCCCGGACTGAATACCGGCCGGAACAGCCGGAAGCCACGTGCGGCCGTTGTCCTGCGTCTTGCGCATCCAGAGCTCGTCGCGGCCGTTGCACCAGGTCGTAAAGTTGACCTCTGTGTCGAGAAATTTTGCGAACAGCAGGATGATCTCGCCCTTGCGGTTTTTCAAAAAAATGGGGTCGTGGCAGCAATAGCGGATGTCGCAGCCGACGGCGTCGGGATTGCTCCAGCTTTTTGCGCCCGGCTCGAGTCGGGAGACCCAGTCCTTGGCGTCACGGCCCATGGGGTCTCCGTTCCACTGCAGAAAGCCGCCGTTCCAGACGGCAAGCAGCGTGCCGTCCGGCGCCATGGTCAGGCTCGGCATATGATAGCACTGCCGTTCGTCGAACCATTCCACGACCCAGTTCCGTTCGATAATAGCTGCATTCATGTGGGTTCCTCCTCTTGCAATGTCAGGCACAGCAGCGCCGCGTCCATCGGCGCGAGCCGCAGATCAAAGGTGAAGCGTCCGTCCGGCTCCTCTGCGTAAGGAATCGTGCGGCGTTCGTTTCGGCTTGTGAGCACCCATGCCCCGGAAAAGCGGAGCGCGCCCATCGCCAGCGTCACGGACGAAGCCTCGTCCATGCTGCCGTTGACCAGATACAGATACAGATCCCTGCCGTCACAGGTGCAGTACGGCTGCAGATACGCCTGCCCGGCGACCATCGGCGCGTCAAGGCGCGATGCAAGCATATCCTGCAGCAGCTCGCGCCGCAGTGCGTTCAGCTGCATGGGCGGCATGTCGCCGGGGCTGGAAAAGCGTCCGAACGGATGGATCAGGACGCGTCCGCGCGAAACAGCATGACCCGGCGCGGCAGGACGGCGGAAGGAATCGAAAAATTCGGTGTAAAGCTCCGGCTGCTCCAGATAGTCGATCTGTAAAACATCGGTGCTGGAAATCACGGCGGAGGCGCGTGCCTGCGGAAGGCCCAGATACGCCTTGCCGTTTACGACCTGCTCATAGGTGTATGCGCCGCTGTTCTGCTTCATCCAGCGGCAGCTGCGCACTCCGGCCAATTCGCCGAGGCCCATCTGGCAGAGCGTATCCACGGCGTCGCCGGAAAGCAGCAGCGTGTTATGCGCAAACAGGTGCGCGATCTGCTCCGGGGTCAGGTTCCGGAAATACTGACCGCTCACGGCCACGACCTGACCGGAGACGCCGGGGTCGGTGCAGTACTGATACGCGATGCCCATCGCGTTTAAAAGGCCCGCAAAATAGACCTCGTGCGGGTACAGCTCTTCCATGTCCGCGCCGTGCGCGGTTTGAAGGGTATAGGCCGAGTCCTCGCTCGTCATCACGCACACGCCGCGCTTTGGCAGTGCGAAGACACCCATGGCGTTGACGGCACTTAAAAACGGCTTGACCGCGCGCAGCATCTGCTGATAGCCGTCGGAAAAGACGATGCCGCTGCCGTTGAGATCGAACAGGTCGATCGTCATGCCCTTCAGGTTCAGCGGCAGACTGCTCAGCAGCTGGAAGCGCGTGAACGCGCGGGATTTGGCGAACAGGGAATAGGGATAGTTTTCAAGCTCGGGATAAACCTCCGTCTCCGGCGGCAGCAGCGCGCGGTTGTGCATGGAGACCATGTTGAACCGCAGCAGATACTGTCCGGGAGCGGTTTCCTGATACGCGGGCAGGTGGATGCGGCTGACGGGCGGCTGCCCGGCGGCAAGACCGCGCAGAATGCCGTACCAGTCGCGGCCCTCCGCCGCGTGGATGTAGGGGACGGAGCTCATCAGGCCGACCTTTGCCGTCGGGCTTGCCTGCCGGACAGCCTGTCCGATGCGTGCGGCAAGGGCCGTCATGGTCTCGCGGTTCACGTCCAGCCAGATCTTCCGGTAGGGGTGCACCGCGCCCGGCTGCAGGATGCCGCGCACGAATTCCTCGCGCGTCAGCTCCGGCTTTCCGGCCCGGCGGGCGTATTCGCGCATATGCGCCGGGCAGAAGCAGCCGCCCCAGCGCAGCGGATCGTGGTTATGCAGGCGGAAATCGTCCTCCACCCACAGAATGTGCGGCGAAAGCGCCGCGTAGCGCGCGTAAAGCCCGGCAAAATAGGTCTGCCAGCGTTCGCACATCGGGCAGACGCACAGATCGGCCTCCCGGCCGTCCATGTCGACCATGCGGCGGAACGGCTGGCTCTGCGGCAGCGTCTTGCCGAGGTCGGCGTGCATCAGACTGTGCCAGTGGTTGACCGACAGCTGCACGCCCTCCGGCGCAAGCGCGGCCTGCACGTCGCAGAGCAGGCGCAGCCAGATGGTTTCCTGCTCCTCCTCGGTCATGTGGCCGGTATTCAGCTCTTCTACGTTACAGAACACGGCCACGTCATCGATCTGCGCCTCGCGGACGAAGCGCCGCAGCGACGCGATCTCGCGCCGGTCATTGAAGCCGGGGTCGCAGCAGAAGCGGAAGCTGTAGCAATAGGACTGATTCATGTTACTCCTCAATGGGCAGATTGTAGAACGAAAGCATCGGCATACGCATACAGTCGCATGGCGTGCACGGGCCGGGGTTGGCGCGCCAGACGCCGTGCAGCACGGCGGGATGCTCCAGAGGACGGGCAAAATAAAGCGTCAGCGTATCATTGCCGGTTTCATAGCGCTCACAGCGCAGAAGTCCCTGCGCATCCTCTGCCTCAAAGGGCAGAAGCGCCGCAGCCACGTCAAACGGATTGAGCCAGTTGCAGATCCGGCTGAAGTGCAGCACAATGGCATCCGGCGCGCTGCGCTCCGCACGGCAGACCTCCGGGGCCTGCCACATCAGCGGCTTTCCGTAAAGCTCGGCCAGCGCGCAGCGTGCGCAGCGCTCACCGATGACAAGGTTGCCCTGTGCGCTGTTGTGGATAAAATCATAAAGCGCGACATCGGACGACGGCAGAACGTACACGCCGGGGATGCTGCGCGCAGCGGCGACCTGCGCCTGCCGCACCATGCCCCACTGCCGGTCGAGCGCCGTGTCGCACGGGGTCATGCAGCGGTTGAGCTGCACGGTGATGACGGGCAGCTCCGGCTGGTTCAGATCGCGGCGCAGCGCGCCGACAAACTGCGTAAAGCGGGCAAGATAGGTCTCCGCTGCGTTTTCGTAGCCCTCGGCCTCGCCCTGGTACCAGAGCATGGCCTTCGGGTGCAGCTCGTAATCCGCAAGCTGCTCAAGCATATTGAAATACAGCGAACCGTTTTCCTCCGGGTTCCACCAGCGCAGCGGCGCGCCGCCGTAGGCGCTCATGACGATGCCGATGGGGTAGCCAAGCTCCCGCTTGAGGAGCTTCGCAAAGTGCAGCCACGGCGTATGGCCGGGGTTGTGGTTCTCAAAGTGTCCCTGATGGACAGAGCCGGTCGTCTCGCCCAGCGGATGCGTCGCCAGATCCCACACGCCGGAATCGCGCAGCAGATGCACGCCAAGCTCCGGCGCGTCCTCTACCGGGTTCTTTGCGCGTCCGGCGGCGTTGCTCTGCCCGGCGACGACGAACACGTCGCCGACGCCGATGTTGTGGATCATATCGCCCCGCGTTGAGGACAGACCGTCCCAGCCCTGATATTCCATATAGGTCTCTACGCGGTACAGTCCGCCCGCCGGGACGCGGTCAAACGTGACCGACCAGCGGCCGTCCGCGTCTGTCCGGCAGACGGTCCACGGGCAGACGCTCTCGCCGCTGCTTTCCAGCGCGATGCGGGCCTTGACGGTGATCGAGCCCTCCGGTACGGCGGAGAATTCCAGCGGCAGCTCAAAGCTCTGCCGGACGCGGTGCGCCGTGCCGGAAAGGCGGATAACGGCGAAGCCCTGCTCGTTTTGCTGGAAGATCTGCCAGGGGGAAGCGCCGCGTTCAATGACGACGCCCTTTTTCAGTTCAGAGCCGTGCAGCTGCATATCTGTTTCTCCTGTCTGTCAAAAGATCGCCGCAGCCTCTTCCAGCTGCGCTCTGCGCTTCACGCCCAGCAGCACACACCGGACGGCGGGCTGCCGCAGCGCCCAGGCAAGGGCGTACTGCGTCATGCTCTGCCCGGCGGCCTTCGCTTCGGCCTCCACGCGCGCAAGCGTCGCGTAGACCTCGTCCGTCATGGGCTTCATCCAGTCGGGCTTTTCTGCTGCGCGGCTGCCTGCGGGCGGCTGCTGTCCGGCGTGATATTTTCCGGTCAGAATGCCGCCCTGCAGCACCTGATAGGGGATCACGCCGATGCCCTCCTGCGCGCACAGCGGCAGAAGCGCGTCCAGCGCGCCGGTGTTGAGCAGGCTCAGCGGCGGCTGGCACATACTGGGCAGCGGGATATTTTCCTCGCGCGCTGCGGCAAGCAGCGCGGAAAGCTGCTCCGCAGAATAGTTGCTTACGCCCCAGGTCCGGATGGTGCCGGCCTTCAGCTCCTCACCGATGGCGCGGGCAATCTCGCCGGGTGCAGTGTTGGGATCGTAGCGGTGCAGATAGTACAGGTCGATATAATCGGTGTTTATCCGGCGCAGGCTGCGGCGCAGCTGGACGCGGATGGCCTCGGGCGAGGTGTTTTCGTCGACGGGGGTATCGCCGACCTTCATGCCGAGCTTCGTCGCGACGACGAAGTCCGCCCGCCGTCCGGCGACGGCCTTGCCGACAATTTCCTCGGCCACGCCGCCTGCAGAGCCTGCGAAGCGGTTGTAGCCCTCGTACATATTGGCCGTGTCGATGAAATTGACGCCAAGCTCCGCCGCGTCATGCACCAGCCGGATCGCGTCCGGCTCGGCGACGGGGCTGCCGAAGGTCATGGTGCCGAGGCACAGACGGGAGACGGAAATGCCGGTTCCCGGTAAAGTTGTAAACTGCATAACAGGTTCCTCCTGTGAAAGTAGAGACGTCAGGACATGGACGCGGCAAGCGCGTTCAGCCCGTCCAGATCGGCCAGCAGCTCCTGCAGCAGCGGCTCCGGCATGGAGCCGGGCTGCCAGACGGCGGGGGCGCGGAAGCATTTTTCCGCATAGCCGAGACTGCGCATCAGCTCCTGAAATGCGTTCAGAATGCCGAACTGCCAGCCCTTGCGCAAAAACTCCGTATAGGCCGTCTGCAGCCGGTTCAGCTCCGTGCAGCGGCCTGCCTGCGCAAGCGTCCAGAGCTTGCAGTAAAACTCCGGCAGCAGATTGATCCACGTGCCGATGGAGCCGTCCGCGCCGTAGAGAAGGCCCGGAACGACCATTTCGTCAAGCCCGGTATAGACGATCTTCTCCGGATAATCCGCCTTGATGCGGCGGATCAGGAAAATGTTCCAGTCGCTGACCTTGATCCCGGCCACGCCGGGCAGATCCAGCAGCTGCCGCAGCTGGTCATAGTCTGCCGAAACGTGCGTCAGACCGGGAATGTAATAGATGAAGACCGGCGCCTGCGCGGCCAGCGCGGTGTAATACGCAACCGTTTCGCTCCAGCCGCCCTGCGGCGGGACGGACGCGACCGCGTCCGCGCCCAGCGTCATCGCGTGCTCCGCCAGCTCCAGCGCGTGCCGCTGAAGCGTCTGGCCGACATGGACGATGGTCCTGCGTCCGGCGGCCTTGGTCTGCGCGATGGTCAGCTCCGCCGTCCTGCAACGCTCGGCGAACGTCAGACGGCTGCCGTCTCCGGTGCCGCCGCAGACATAAAAGCCGGTGATGGGCGCGCGCAGCAGCCGCGCCAGATTTTCCTGCAGGCTGTCGTAATCGACGCCCTCATTCGATGTGCAGGGCGAAACAACGGGGCAGACGATCCCGCGAAGCGCTGTAAAATCAGCCAAATCCGCTTCCTCCCGGCGCTCAGCTGCGCAGCTCTTCAACGGCGGAGATCAGGCTGGAGCACAGCGTGTCGATGACAGTGTCGTCCATGCCGCACCACCACGGGAAGGAGAACGAGCCGTCCCACCACTTGTCGAGCACGGGGCAGTCAAACTCGCCGCAGCCCTTGCGCTGGAACAGCGGGTAGCGGTACAGGGGATAATACTGCACGATGCAGCGGATGCCGTATTTTTTCGTCATCAGATCGAGCAGATCATCGCGCGTTTTGCCGCAGGCGCTGCCGTCATAATGCATGATGTACTGGTGCACGACATAGCGGCTGTTTTCCGGGCAGCGGGAGAAGGAAATCTCAGGCAGACCGGCAAGCTTTTCGCGGATCTTGCGGTCCTGCTCGATCAGGGTGTTGTTGTTGGCGATGACGCTCTTGAGCTCCTCCGTGCCCAGCGCGCACTGCGCTTCGCCGATGCAGAAGTTCTGCGGCCAGCGGTCGTCCAGGAAGCTGTCGACGCAGCTCATGGCCGGGGACCAGTAGCGCTCACGGTCAGCCGGATACGCGCAGCAGCCGTTGTGCCGGATGCCGGGCGCGGCAGCGGCGTCCGCGTCGTCTGCGCAGACGAACATACCGCCCTCGCCGAGCGTCGTCATGGTCTTTGCGGAGTGGAAGCTGAAGCAGCCGAAATCGCCGAACGTGCCGACGTGCTGGCCGTCAATGCGGCAGTCGAGCGCCTGCGCGCAGTCCTCCACGACCTTCAGACCGTGCGCTCTTGCGATGGGGACGATCTTTTTCATGTCGCACGGCATACCGAGCAGGTGCACGCAGACCACAGCCTTCGTTTTGGGCGTGATCTTGCGGGCGATATCGTCCGGGTCGATGGTCCAGGTATCCGGGTTGATGTCGGCCCAGACGATCTTCGCGCCCAGATCGCCGAAGGGGATCGCGGAGGCGCAGAAGGTATAGGCGGGGATGATGACCTCGTCGCCAGGCTGGATATGGCAGAAGATCGCGGCCATTTTCAGCGCGCTTGTGCAGTTATTGACGGCAAAGGCGTGCTTCGCGCCGGTAAAGGCGCAGAAGGCCTGCTCAAACTCGACCATGTATTTGCCCTGCGTCTGGCCGCAGGCCTCACGCATGACCTTGACGACTGCGTCGATCTCTGCTTCTGTATAGGGATGCTGCATGGCGGGGCAGGTCACGCGGAAGCCGTCAACGGCGCCGCGGCCGGATGCATCACCGAGCATAGTTTTGTTGGACATGGAACATTACCTCCTGAGTGCGGAAAAATAGTGGATAAGAAATTTGAATAGGCATCAGGCAGCCGTCGTGCCGGCCTTCTGATGGTCAAAGCCCGTGTGCGGGCGCAGGATGCGCGCGGGTGTGCAGGGGGGGATCCCCCCTGCACATCGGAAATGGAATGTGGTTAGCCGCCGTAGGTGGTGCGGGCGGTCGCGACAGCGTCGTTGATCATCGTTTCGAGCTCGGCTGCACCGGCAGCTTCATAAGCGGCGGCATAGTCGCCCCAGGAAGCGTCGATGTCCAGCTGACCGCCGATGAACTGGGTCAGATACTCATTGGTGATGGTCGTGAGCTGGTTGATGATATCGGTCGCCTCTGCGGGCAGCGCGACCATGTTGTAATAGGCGGGCAGGGGCTGCACGACCTCGTTGACAAAGCCGGAGATGGTGTCCTTGGCCTTGCTGACGAGCGCGGCGTCCTCTTCGGTCGCCCAGGAGTTGGAGAAGTCAACGGGATGGGAAACGGCGTCCCACCAGCTCTGGTTCTCAAAGTCGCAATAGTACTCGACACCGCTGAACATATAGCTGAACCAGACGTACTTGCAGCGGCCGTCGCCGTAGCCGTATGCGCCGTCGATCGCAGACCAGTAATCGGAGCCGACGCTGGTGTTGAATTCGCCGTTCACGCAGTTATGCAGCAGATCCTGGCCTGCGTTGGAGGCAAGGAACTCGACCAGATCGAGAACACGGTCGGGATACGCGCAGGAGGTGGGGATAAAGTAGTGGGAGTTGATCCACGTGCCGGTGGAGTAGGTCTTGCCGTAGCTGCCGTTGGAGGTCAGAGCCTGACCGACGGCCAGATCGTCGATGGAAGCGTCCGGATGGACGGCGAGCCATGCGCTCTTGAAGAAATCGCGGAACTGGCCGGGATAGCCGAAGCCGAAGTTCACAGCGCCCAGCGTACCGTTGCCGAAATCGGCATACGCGTCGTCAAAGTCGCCCTTGACGCCGATGTTGGCGTCAAGACCGCCGTTCTTATAAAGCTCAGCCAGCTGCTTGACGACGGCCTTGCTCTGCTCGGAGACGGCGCTCACGGTCCAGTATTCGCTGTCCGTGCCGGCCTCGCCGGAGAGGATGGTGCCGGTGCCGGCGCCTCTGGGAACGGTGATGCTGGTGCCCTGCGGCAGAGCCAGCGTCGCGTCGATCTCGTTCCAATTGGTGAGCTTGTCGTTGCGCGGCCACCAGCCGACATAACCGGCGGAGCCTGCGGCCTCGCAGTAGGTCAGGAACTCATCGACCGTTGCGGGGACCTTGCCCTCGTTGACCTCGTCAAGGATGGCCTGGTTGTAAACGGGAACGCCGCCGAAGGAGGGATCTGCAAAGGCGGCCACGGAGTAGATGGCGTAGGAGGCGGTCTCATCGCCGGTGTAGAGCTTGTTGTACGCCTTCCATTCCTCGCTGTTCATCATCTTGTAGAGCGTGGGATAGCGGTCGGGATCGGCGTTGACGATCTCGCCGAGGTTGGTGACGAGGCCGTCCTGCACCCAGCTGGCGATCTTGTCGCTCTCGCCCCAGGTCGGGAACAGATCGGGGGCGCTGCCGGTGAAGAGCTCGGTCTGCATACGGTCGTCGAAGCCGTCCGTGCCGGTGTCATATTCCAGCGTCACGCCGACGGCCTGCTCGATGGCGGCCTTGATGGGGTCGTTGGCATAGCCGTCGAGATCGTCGAGGTTGTTGCCGAACTGGGCAAAGCGGATGTTGACCGTTTCGCGCGTGTCGGCGGGTTCAGCCGGGGTGGAATCCTCGGGGGTGGTGTCAGTTGTCTGCGCAGGCTCCGTGGTGTCGGCGGGGTCCGACTGCGCGGGCTGCTTGGCGCAGCCGGTGAAGCAGGCCATGACCATGACCAGCGCCAGAAGCAGGCAGAGCAGGGTGGTGTACTTTTTCATTGTGATCCTCCTTAGTTTTTATAAAACCGCGCGGTTCCCGCGCAGAGTTTCAAGATCATTCCTTCACGGCGCCGAGCGTCATGCCCTGCGTGAAGTACGGCTGGATAAACGGGTAGATGATGATAATGGGGAGCGTCGCGCAGATGATCGTCGCCATGCGCAGCGCCATGGGAGGCGGCAGCGTGAAGCCGAGGCTGGCCGCGCCGTTGCGCACCTGATTCATAAGGCTCTTGTCCGTCAGCATCCGGTGCAGCACCCACGCGAACGGCTGCAGCTTCGTCTTGTTGCCGATGAACATCATGTAGCTGTAATAGTCGTTCCAGTTGATGACCGCGATAAACAGCGTCACAGCCGCGATCATGCCGCGCGAGAGCGGCATGACGATGCGGAAGAAAATGCCGACCTCGTTGCAGCCGTCGATCATGGCGGCATCCTCCAGCTCGCGGGAGACGGAGAAGGAGAAATAGTTCCGCATGATGATGAAATAGGAGATATTCAGCGTGCCGGGCAGGACCATGACCCAGAAGTTCCCGGTCAGGTGGAGCGATTTGTAGAGCATATACTGCGGGATGAGGCCGCCGGCAAAGAACAGGTTGAAGACCACAAGCGCGTTGATGAGCTTCATGCCGCGGATGTGGACCTTGCTGACGGCGTAGGCCATGGCGGACGTGACCAGCACGGAAAGCGCGGTCGCCAGAACCGTCTTGACGGCGGAGACGAGCAGGCTGTTTGTGTAGACCTTGGTGCTGAAGATCTGAATATAGTATTGCAGATCGATGCCCTTGAACCAGAGCATCAGACCGCCCTTGACGTATTCCTCATACGGCATGACCGATGCGACCAGGCAGTACCAGAGCGGGTAAAAGCACAGCAGGCCGAACGCGACGCAGAAGATCGTCACGGCCACGTCGTAGAAGTTAAAGCCCAGCCGCATGAACATACTGCGGCGCAGGGAAGCGGGTTTCTTTTTCATGCGCGGCCCTCCCTTTAGAAAATGCCCATGATATCGAGCTTGGAAACGAACTTGTTGGTGATCAGCACGACGATCAGGCCAAGAACCTGCAGAACCAGATTGATCGCCGTGGAAAGCTCGAAGGACGTGCCGCCGCCGAGGCTGATGCGGTAGATATACGTGGAGAGCACATCGCCGGTGGAGAGCACATAATTGTTGTACAGATTGTAGATCTGGTCAAAGTTCGCGCTGAACAGGCTGGACAGATCCAGAATCAGCAAAATCACGATGGTCGGCAGGATCGCGGGGATGGTGATGTGCAGCATCATCTGCAGCCGGTTGGAGCCGTCCATCTTCGCCGCCTCGTACAGAGCCGGGTTGATCGTGGACATGGACGCGAGATAGACGATCGTGCCGTAGCCCGCGTTCTTGATAATGTTGGAAATCACGACGATCGCGCGGAACAGATCGGGCCGCGTCAGGAAATTGATCGGCTCGCCGCCGAAAAACGTGATGACCTGATTGATCACGCCGCCGCTGCTGCCGGAGGAAGACGGGTATTCCAGAAACACCTGCACCAGACCGGCAAAAATGACCCAGGACAGGAAATACGGCAGATAGGCCGCCGTCTGCACGCAGCTTTTGACTTTTTTCAGGCGCAGCTCATTGAGCATGAGTGCGAGGAAAATCGTGAACGTCGTCTTGAATACGATGTTATAGCCGTTGATGATCAGCGTGTTTTTTGCCGCGCGCCAGAAATTGGCGTCGGCGATCATCTCGCGGAAATGCTCAAGACCGACCCACGGCGAGCCCCAGATGCCGAGATTTGCGTGATAGTCCTTAAAGGCCAGCTGAATGCCGTACATGGGGCCGTAATTGAACACGATCATAAAGACAAAGCCCGGCAGGACAAGCAGATATAAGAACCAGTAGCGCTTCAGATAGGCCAGCAGCTTCTGGAATCGGGTGCGCTGACTGCGGACACCGGGGACGTCAGGCGGATTACGCATAGGACCACTCGCTTTCGAAAATTAGTAATAATTAAATGAGGAAATGGGCGGAACGCCCCAATCCGAAATGATCAAAGAAGAAAAAAGGATTGATATTTTCTTCTTTTTGTAGTAGTATAGCAACAGAAACGATGCAAGTCAATAGACACATTTCATAATATTTGATTGGATTATTATTCGTTTACGACTAAAAAATTCGCATATTATTAGTAATATTTAAAAAACAATACGTGCAGACAGGAGTGTGACGCATATGACAAAGAAGCTTGCCTTTCTCGGCTACGGCCTGCGTTCGAAAACCATGCTGCAGGCCTTCCGGGAGATCGAGGCGGATATTTCCGTCGCCGCAGTCGCGGACCCGCGCTGGGAGCAGATCAAAGAGGAAAATGCCGGAGATCCGCTGTTCGCTGAAGCGCGGTATTTTGAAAACGCGGACGCGCTGCTGGGGGGCTGCGAACCGGACGGCGTATTCATCGGCACGCGCTGCCCGCTGCATACGCCGCTGGCGGTCGAGGTCCTGAAGCGGGATATCCCGCTGTTTCTGGAAAAGCCCGTCTGCATCAGCGAAGCGCAGTACCGGACGCTGCGTGAGGCCGCAGAGGGAAAGCTGGACCGGGCCGTCGTGTCCTTCCCTCTGCGCGTGGCGGATATCACCGTCCGCCTGCGGCAGCTGGTCGAAAGCGGCGCGCTCGGGCGCGTCACCATGGTGCAGGCCGTCAACAATGTGCCCTACGGCAGCGTGTACTATCACAGCTGGTACCGCGACCCGAGCCTGACCGGCGGGCTGTTTTTGCAGAAAACGACGCATGATATCGACTATATCTGCCACGCCGCCGGGCTGACGCCGAAGCGTGTCTTCGCGCACACCGAGAAGCTCTATTATAAAGGAGACAGGCCCGCCGGGCTGCACTGTCCCGACTGTCCCGACTACCGCACCTGCGTGGAGAGCAGCTATGTCGTCGGCAAGCTGCGCGGCGAGGACGTGCAGGGCGATTGCTGCTGCTTCGCCGTGGATACCGGCAACGAGGACGTCGCCTCGGCCATGTTCCTGTGCGAAAGCGGCGCGATCATCAGCTATAATCAGAACTTTACCGTCAAGCGCACGGCGGCCAGACGCGGCTGCCGCATCATCGGAACAAAGGGCAGCGCCGAGTTTGATTTCTATACCGGTGTCATCCGCCATGACGACTATGCATTCGACCAGACCGCGACGATCCAGATCCGGCCCACCGGCGGCAACCACTTTGGCGGCGACCGGCGGCTGGCGCAGGATTTTATGAACCTGCTGGCGGGTGGAACGCCGTCGTCGGATCTTCTGGGTGGTCTGCGCAGCGCGGCGTGCTGTCTGGCGGCCAAATGCTCTGCCGAAACGGGCCGTCTGACCGAGATTCTGCTGTGAGGAATGCATATATGGAACTGATTCTGACGCTGGACGTCGGCACGACGTCCGTAAAAGCCTGCCTGTTTGACCGTCAGCTCCGGCAGACGGCGCTGACGAGCCGGGAATATGCTCTGCAAACGCGCGGCGTGTGCGCCGAGGTGGAGGCGCAGGTGTATCTGGACGCGGCAGCACAATGCATTCTGGCGCTGCCCGCAGAGGCCCGCGCAAAGGTCTGCGCGGTCGCGCTGACGACGCAGGGCGAAACGCTGCTCTGCGTGGACAGGCAGGGAAAGGCCCTGCGGCCCGCGATCGTCTGGCTGGACAGCCGGGCGGAGGCGCAGGCGGCGCGGCTTGCCGCCGCGCTTGACCGACAGCGCTTTTACGAGCGCACCGGCCTGCCGGAGCTGAGCGGCGCGCTGCCGCTGGCGAAGCTGCTCTGGCTTCGGGAGCAGGAGCCGGAGAGCTGGGCGCGGACCGACAAATTCCTCCTGCTGGAGGATTATCTGATGCTTTGGCTCACGGGCCGGGCAGTCACGGAAAAATCGCTGCTGACCTCCACCGGGTATTTTGACCTGCAAAGCGACGATTACTGGGACGAGGCGCTCGCGCTGGCAGAGCTTGACCGGACGTGCCTGCCGCAGGCGCTTGCGTGCGGCAGCATTGTGGGGCCGGTTCTGCCGGAGGTGGCGGAAGCGCTGGGATTGCCTGCCTCTGCCTGCGTCGTGACCGGCGCGATGGATCAGACCGCCGCGGCGCTGGCCGCAGGCTGCACCCGCCCGGGCACGCTCTGCGAGACGACGGGCACGGCCATGGTCGCCGCCGCGTTTACGGCCCATCCGCAATTTTCCGAAGACCATCATGTGACCATCTACCGCCATGCCATGCCGGGCGCGTATTTGTATCTTCCCATCAGCAACACCATCGGCATGAGCCTGCGCTGGTTCCGCGACGAATTCTGCCGCGATCTGGACGGCGGCTATGCTGCGCTTGACCGGCTGGCGGAGCAGGTGCCGCCCGGCGCGCAGGGCGTGACATTCCTGCCGTATCTGGCCGGGTGCGTCGATCCCGACAATCTGCCGGAGGCCTCCGGCGGCTTTTACGGGCTGCGGCTGTCCAGCACAAGAGCCGCCTGCGCCCGTGCGATTCTGGAGGCAGCGGCCTTCCAGCTGCGCGATTTTCTGAATATGCTGTCTGCGCTCGGCTGCACGGCGCAGACCGTGACCTCGCTCGGCGGGGGAGCGGGGAGCGCGCTTTGGATGCAGATCAAGGCGGATGCCTGCCGCCGCCCGTTCCACACGCTCTCCACGGTGCAGGCCACGTCGCGCGGCGCGGCCATGCTGGCCGCAGGCGCGCTTGGCTGGGCGCTGCATGACGCGGAGGAGCAAACCGTCTATCAGCCGCAGGCGGAAACCGCCGATGCGTATAAAGAAGCCTACGCGGCCTACCGGCGCGTCTATGAGGCGCTGTATTTGCAGAAAGGATGAGAGACATGACACAGAAAAAACCGAAACTCGGCGTTCTGGCTCTGATGCTGGAGGACTATCTGCCGCTGTTTCCTGGCATCGACCGGGCGCAGACGGCGTATGTAAACGAGGTTCTGGACGGCCTGCGGGACGCGGCGGAGTTCGTTTTCCCGCACGCAGCCATGAACCGGGCGCAGATCGAGTCGCTCGTGGCGCAATATAATCATGAGAAGCTGGATGGAATTCTGATCCTGCTGCTGACCTATTCGCAGGGGGCGTATCTGGTGCGTGCGCTGGAGGAGAACCACCTGCCGCTGGCCCTTGCCCTCATCCAGCCGGAGCAGACCGTCCGGCCGGACTTTATCGAGTGGGACTATACGGTCAATCAGGGCATCCATGGAAGTCAGGATCAGGCGAACGTCATGACGCGCATGGGCGTCAACTGCGTCTATTACGCCGGGAACCGCTGCGACGGCTCGTTTGTGCGGTTCGTCGCGGATTTTGGCCGCGCGGCCATGACCGTGCGCGCCATGAAGCGGATGCGCATCGGCGTGATCGGCAAGCTGCCCGGCATGGGGGACGTCATTACCGACGATATGGCGATCTACCGCTTCCTGGGGCCGGAACTGGTCTATGACTCTATCGGGACCGTCCGCCGCTTCTGCGCCGAAGTCGAAGAGGACGCGGTGCGGGCACAGATGGACGCGGACCGGGCCGTTTTTGAGCTTGATCCTACGCTGGACGAGCCGACGCACGCAGAGGCGGCGCGGATGTATCTGGGCCTCAGGGCCTATCTGCAGTCCGGCGGCCTGTCCGGCTATACGCTGCACTACGGCGAATGCGGCGAGGATGGCCGTTTTACGCAGCTGCCGCTGCTTGCGGCGTCAAACCTGCTGGCCGACGGCTATGGCTACGCCGCCGAGGGCGATTCGACTGCCGCCGTGCTGGTGGCGGCCATGCAGACGCTCTGCGGCGCGGCGGGCTTTACGGAAATGTACATGATGGACTTCAAACGCGAAGCGATCCTGATGTGCCATCAGGGCGAGGGCAACTGGCGGCTCTGCCGCGCCGACCGCCGCCCGTATCTGAAAAACAGAGTCCTGTCCGAGGGCGGGCTTTCCAATCCGCCCACGCCGATCTTCACGCCGGAGCCGGGCCGCGCGTGCATCCTGTCGCTGACGCATCTGACGGCGGACCGCTTCCGGCTGGTCTGCGCGCCGGGCGAGATCCTGCCGGACGCGGATCTGCTGCACGTGGATATGCCGTATCTGTTCTTCCGGCCGGACAGCGGCGTGCGCAGCTGCGTGACGGCATGGCTCGAACAGGGCGGCACACACCACGAGGCGCTCGTCCTGGGCGACCGGCTCGACCGCATCCGCCTGTTCTGCCGCCTTTGGAATGTTGAATTTGTACAGCTGTAAGAGCATAAGGGGGAACCGATATGATCAAAAATTTCAGCCGCAGTTTAGAGTCGCTTCTGGGCGCGGAGTATACCTCTGCCGTTTGCCGCGCACGCGCGGCGCTGGCCGGAGAATCGGAGCAGGCGCTTGTGAAGCTCGCGCAGGAGCCGGTCGAATTTTATCCGGATCCGTTTGCCGCGCGTCAGGAGATTCTGATGGAGCAGGTCGGGCGGCAGCTCTGCCCGCCCGCGCAGGCCGTCTCGGCAGAGCCGGGCGCGCCGACCGATAGCTTTGCCGCCGCACAGCACTATGCCCCCGCGCCGCTCAGCGCGCTCGGCTGCTTCCGCCTCGGCGAGGACGGACGGCTGTACTTTGCCGGAAAGAGCGAGCACTATCACATTCCGCTCGGCCACGGCTTCCCGGGCTACGCGCTGCTGGACAAAGCTCGCGCACTCGGCATTCCCAATGCCACGCATAATAATACGCGCGGATATATCACGCGCCTGCTCGAACGCCGCCTGATCGCCGCAGCCAACGGCCGTCCTATGGACGAGCCGCTGCCGCAGACGCTTCTGCAGGCGCGGCAGCCCGGCGTTCTGAACCGCGTGCTCAATCTGGAAACGGGCTCTTTGGCAGTGGAGGCGGCGCTCAAGATGATGCTCAGCCGCTTTGACACGCTGGACGGCTCCGCGCCCGCGTATCCTGACCGCATTCCGGTGTTCCTCGTCATGGCGGACAACGACGGCGGCGTGACCGCCGGATACCACGGCACGACAGTTCTGGCGCAGATGCTGCGCGGCCTGTGGCCGTCGCTCGCAGAAAAATGCAAAGACGCGCTGCGCGTCGAGGCCGTTGCGATCAACGACCCCGAAAGCTTCCGCAGCGCCATCGAGCGCTGGAACACGCCGCCCTATAAGACGGCGGGCTTCTGCCACGAGCTGATCATGATGAATTACAGCGGTACGCGTCTGGATCAGGCATATCTGGCCGGAGCCTACCGCCTGTGCCGCGAAACGGACACGCCCGTGCTCTGCGACGAAATCCAGTCCAGCGCATGGTACGATACGCTCTTCCTGTTCCGCAAATACGGTCTGCAGCCGGACTTCGTCTCCATCGGCAAGGGCTTCCCCGGCGGCCTGTATCCGGCCAGCCGCCTGCTGGTCAGCGGCGCGTTCGACTGCCTGAGCCAGTTCGGTGCGCTCGTCACCAACGGACAGGAAGAGCTGGCAAGCCTTGCGTATCTCGTCACGATGGAATTTGTCAGCCATAACGGCGCGCATATCGAAGCGGTCGGCAAGACCTATCACGATGCGCTGCGCCAGCTTGCCGCGCGCCATCCCGCGCTTTGCAGCGGCGCGGAGGGCGACGGGCATATGAGCGCCCTGTGCTTCCATCAGGTGCCGGACGCGGCGGCCTTCGCCGCGCGGATGAACCGCGAGTTCTGCGTCGACATCAGCGCCCAGACCTACAAGGCCAACTGCCGCCCCGTCGCGCTGACAAAGCTGCCGCTGCTGGTCACGGAGCCGATGGTGGGGAAGCTGATCGCGTGGATGGAGCAGTGCCTGTCCGAAATGGAGGGCTGAGCGTGGAGAAGACCATCAAATTCGGCGTCATCGGCTGCGGGCTGATGGGCCGGGAGTTTGCAAGCGCCTCCATGCGCTGGCTGCATCTGCAGACCGACCTGCCGCGCCCACAGATCATCGCCGCGTGCAGCCGGACGGACAAAAGCCTCGACTGGTTCCGGCGCGTGCCGGACACGCGGTATTTTTACCATGATTATCACGAGCTTCTGGAAAATCCGGAGGTCGAAGCCGTTTACTGCGCCGTGCCGCACGACCAGCATGCGCAGATCTATACCGATATCATCCGTTCCGGCAAGCATCTGCTGGCCGAAAAGCCGTTCGGGATCGATCTGCCCGCCTGCCAGCAGATCCTGAGCGCCATGCGGGAGCATCCGCAGGTCTTTGTCCGCTGCTCGAGCGAATTTCCGTATTACCCCGCCGCGCAGCAGCTCTTCCGCTGGTATCAGGAGGGCTTCTTCGGCCGCGTGATCGAGGCACGCTTCACCATCAAGCACGCGTCGGATATGGACCTGAGCAAGCCCATCAACTGGAAGCGGCAGCTGAAGACCAACGGCGCGTATGGCTGCATGGGCGACCTCGGCATCCACACCCAGCACCTGCCGTTCCGGCTCGGCTTCCGGGTCGATTCCGTGAGCGCGCAGCTGGCCAACCTCGTCCCGCAGCGGCCCTGCGGCGACGGCTTTGCGCCCTGCGAGACATATGACAACGCGATTTTGCTCTGCGGCGCGCACAATGCGGCGGGCGACCGGTTCCCGATGGTGATGGAAATGAAGCGCATGGCCCCCGGCTGCACCAATACGGTGGAATACGAGATCTACGGGCTGGACGGCTCTGCGAAGTTTTCCACAGAGGACGCAAACGCCGTCTGGTACACGCGCAATCAGGGCCGGGAGCAGGCGTGGAGCCGCCTGATACTGGGGCAGAGGACGCTCTTCCCAGTCATCACCGGCGGCATTTTCGAGTTTGGCTTTTCCGACGCCATGCTGCAGATGTTCGCGGCGTTTATCGCCGAACTCTGCGGCGAACCGTGCGCGTTCGGCTGCTTCCGGCCGGACGAGGCGCTTTTGAGCCACCAGCTGCTCACCGGCGCGCTGCGGGCCTATGAAACGGGAAGCGTCGTCCGGCTTGACTGACGCGGAAGGAGGCGGTATGATGGACATATCTTCGGCCCCGCACGCGGCGGATGCCGAGCACCGCATGATCTACGAGCCTGCGGACGCCTTGGGCTTTACGGCGTGGACGGACTGCTTCGACTATCAGAACGGGCGGCTTGGACTGTCCTTTAAGGAGATCCGCCGGGCGCATGACGCGGCCTTTGTGCCGCCGAGACTGGAAATGGGCGAGGCCATCGGCGCGCCGGTGTCCTATTGCTCGGCGGAATGCGGCAGTGCGGATACCGTCTCGGAGCGCGTCTATATGGCCTCCGACGACGGCGGGGAACACTGGTACGAGACGGGCAGGTGCCCGCTGGCCGAAGGCTCGTTTCTGAACGCGGGCTTTGCCGACGGGCGGCTGGTCGGGCTGGACGTGGGCCGCGTCAACGCCGCGCGCACCGGCTGGTGCGACTATATTGCCGTCCGGGAAAGCACGGACGGCGGCAGCACCTGGACGGAAACGGCCCGTCTGCTGGAGGGCTGCGCCGTCTATCTCTGGCGGCTGCGCCGCCTGCACGACGGTTCGCTTCTCGTGCTTGCCAGCTTCTACGGCACGCCATGGGGTGCAGGCTGCGAACGTGCAACGCGCAACACCATGCTTCCCGGCGAAACGTATCTCAATAAGATCCAGACCTTTTTCCTCCATAGTCCCGACGGCCGGAGCTTTTCGGGGCCGCACTATGTCCTTCCGGGCATCGGCGCGCATGAGTACGACGCGGCAGAGCTGTCTGACGGACGGCTTCTGTTCGTGGCGGGCGACGTGCAGGGCACGCCGGTCGGGCGGCAGCTCGTCCGCCGCTCGGCGCAGGGCTTCATCAACGGGCCGCTGCTGCCCATCGGCGCGGGCGCTCCGCCAGAGCCTGCGAAAAATCCGCAGGGCGGCTTCGTCCCGGAAAGCATCGTGTGCCTGCCGGGCGATGTTCTTGTCGGTGCGCGGCGAGGCAAGCCCTTCAGCTGCTCCGGCGATCTCGGCCAGACATGGACGGTGATCGAGGGCGCGGGAAATGGACTCTATCAGCCGTGCATCCGCCTGCTGCCGGACGGACGCGCTGCGGCCTTCGGCCACTGCGGCGCGGACAGCGCGGTCGGGCAGACGCGCATGGCGATCGCCGTCGATCTGTTCCGGCTGGACGGTGCGCCTCCCGCGGGGTGTGAGCTGTCTCTTGAACGCGTGCTTTCTGCGGACGGGAGCCATTACGGCAACGCATATACGGCGCGGCTGACCTGCAAGGGAAGTCCTGTCGCCGGGCGGCGGGTGACGTTCCGGGCCGTGCCGTTCTGGACGGAGGACGGGGCGGTCAATACCCTTGCGCAGGAGCAGGCGCCGATCGGGCTTTCTGCCGTGACAGACGCGGACGGCCTCGCCAATGCGGCCTTTCCCGCGTTTGACGCCGTCCGGGACATTCACTTTGCCTACACCATCGACGCCTTTGCCGAAGCCGCGCCCGGACAGGCATCCTGCGTCAGTGCCAGCCGCTGTGAGCTTGCCATGACGCCGTACCGCCGCTGCCGTCACCCGTACCCGGCCTATTTTGCCGAAAACACCCTCTATCTGTCACCGGAGTTGGAAAAAGCGTTCCCGGACTGCCGCCGCAGGCTTGCGGAGGAAGCGGGACGGGATGTTCCCGCAGTTCCGGACGCGCCGCTTCGGCAGGCACTTTTGGATGCGGGCGTATTGCGGCAGACGGAGGACGGCCTCCGGTGGATCGCGCGCGTACACGGCGCGCAGGCGCTCGAGGCGGTGCTCCCACAGCCGGATGGCGACTGGTATATCTGAAATTCCGCGTATGCGCGGAACGCAAATTATAAACAGGAGAGAGCTGCTATGAAACTTGTAGTATTGGACGGTTATACGGAAAATCCCGGCGATCTGAGCTGGGCAGAGCTGGCCGCGCTTGGCGAGCTGACGGTCTATGACCGCACGTCGTATACCGAGTCCCCGCTGATCGCGGAGCGCATCGGCGACGCGGAGATCGTGGTCATGAACAAAACGCCGATCTCCCGCGCGACGATCGACGCGTGCCCGAATATCCGGCTGATCGCGGTGCTTGCGACGGGCTATAACGTTGTGGATTACAACTACGCGCGGGAAAAGGGCATCCCGGTCGTGAACGTGCCGGCCTACGGCACAGCGTCGGTCAGCCAGTATTCCATCGCCCTTCTGCTGGAGATCTGCCACCATATCGGCCATCACAGCGCGTCTGTCCATGCGGGCAATTGGGCCTCGAATCCCGACTGGTGCTATTGGGACTATCCGCTCATCGAGCTGGAGGGCAAGACTATCGGCATCATCGGCTTTGGCCGCATCGGCCAGGCGGAGGGCCGCATCGCGCGGGCGATGGGCATGCACGTTCTGGCATATGACGTCTATCCGAACGACGCCGGGCGCGCCATCGGCGCGTACGTTGATCTGGATACGCTGCTTGCGCAGTCGGACGTGGTGTCGCTGCACTGCAATCTGACGCCGGAGAACACCGGACTCATCAATAAAGAGAACATCGCGAAAATGAAGGATGGCGCGATCCTCATCAACAACGCCCGCGGCCAGCTGATCGTGGAGCAGGACGTCGCCGTCGCGCTGAACAGCGGCAAGCTGGCTGCCGCCGGGCTGGATGTAGTCTACACAGAGCCGATCCGCCCGGACAATCCGCTCCTGACCGCGAAAAACTGCATCATCACGCCGCATATTTCCTGGGCCCCGAAGGAGAGCCGCCAGCGGATCATGGACGCCACGGCAGAAAACATCCGTGCCTTCCTCGCCGGAACGCCGCAGAACGTCGTCAATCGCTGAAGCGCTGAAAAACCCGCTGCCGCCTGCTCCGCAGGGACAGCGGGTTTTATGCGGCGGGGCTTTTCGCTGCGCCTGCGTGCCGTTTTGCGGCGTTGCAATATTAACAGAAATATGGTATGATGTTCCCACTTACCGGAAGGGGGAACTGCTTTGCTTTATCTGCTGCTTGCGCTGTTTACGGCGGCGATCGTCGCGGTCGATCAGCTGACAAAATATCTGGCTGCGGCCAATCTCGTGGGGAAGACCGTCACGCTCATCCCCGGCTGGCTCCAGCTGCACTACATCACGAACGACGGCATGGCGCTGAGCCTTCTGCGCGGCGCGCGGTGGCTGTTCGTGGTCATGACGGCGGTGTATCTCGCGGTCGTGATCTACGTGCTCGTGAAAAAATGGTTCAAAAAGACGCCGGAGCTGTGGTGCATCGCGGCCATCACCGGCGGCGCGATCGGCAATTTCATCGACCGCATTTCCACCGGTCTTGTCATTGACATGATCTGCATCCCGTGGTTCTCCACGTTCAACGTGGCGGATCTGTTCATCACGTTCGGCGCGCTGGTCCTTGTGATCTATATTCTGACGAAGGATAAGGAGCTGCTGGCCGACAAGCCGAAGGAGCAGAAGAAACCGCATGACGCTGACGCTTGACAGAGACGGCGAACGGCTCGACAGCGCGCTCAGCCGTCTCGTGCCGGAGCTGACCCGCAGCCAGGCCCAGCGCCTGATCGAGCAGGGTGCGGTCACGCAGGCCGGAAGGCCCGTCAAAAAGAACGAAAAGCTCCCCGCCGGGACGGCGCTGGAGCTGGAAATTCCGGAGGTGCACGAAACGCCCATCGCGGCGCAGGACATTCCTCTGGAGGTCTGCTATGAGGACGCGGACGTGATCGTCGTCAATAAGCCCAAGGGGCTTGTCGTCCACCCGGCCCCCGGTCACGCGGACGGCACGCTCGTCAACGCGCTGCTGGCCCACTGCGGCGACTCCCTGTCCGGCATCGGCGGGGAAAAGCGCCCCGGCATCGTCCACCGCATCGATAAGGACACATCCGGCCTCATTATCGCGGCCAAGAACGACTTTGCGCACGCCGCGCTGGCCGCGCAGCTGAAGGATCACAGTCTGGCCCGGACGTATGTGTGCATCGTCTGCGGCAAGATCAAAGACGATTCCGGCACCATCGATGCGCCCATCGGCCGCCACCCGGCCGACCGCAAGAAAATGGCCGTCACGGAGAAAAATAGCCGCAGCGCCGTGACGCACTGGCGCGTGTTGGAGCGATTTTCCGGCTATACGCTCGTCGAGTGCAGGCTGGAAACGGGCCGGACGCACCAGATCCGCGTCCACATGGCCTATCGCGGACACCCGATCCTGGGCGATATGGTCTACGGCCATAAAAAGCCCGAGCTGGGGCAGGACAGTCAATGCCTGCACGCAAAGGAACTCCGCTTCGTGCACCCGCGCACAGGACAGCTCGTAACCGTCTGCTGTGAGCTGCCGGACTATTTTACCGCGCTTCTGGAAAAGCTGCGCGCAAGGGCTTGACATTCCAGTCCCGTTCTGCTACCATGATGCCATCTTCGAAATGAGGTCGTTATGATGTACGTTTCCGCCATGTTCGCGTTTCTCTTTACCTTTACTGGCTTGCAGTAAGGGTAATTTGTGATGCGCAGAAACGAAGTCAGGTTCGCAACGCGGCACAGATTACGCTGTGCCGCGTTTTTTGTTTGTATTTTCTGAAAGGATGGATATCGCTATGGAACTTTCTGATTACAGGACACAGATCGACCGGATCGACGCGGAGCTTCTGCAGCTGTTTGCCGAGCGGATGCAGACGGCTGCGGGGATCGCATCATATAAAAAAGCGCACGGCCTGCCGGTTCTGGACGCCGGGCGGGAACGCGAGAAGCTCGCGCAGATCGTAAAGGCCGCGCCGGAGGATCTGCAGGAGGAAGCCGTGAGCCTCTACCGGCTGCTGTTCTCCCTCAGCCGCAGCTATCAGCGCGATCTGCTGGATGAAAAAACGGCGCTTCCGGCGCTTCTCAAAGCGGCGCTGGAGCAGACGCCGCAGCTGTTCCCGCCCACAGCAGCCGTTGCCTGCCAGGGCGTTGAGGGCGCGTATTCGCAGCAGGCCTGCGACAAGCTCTTCCAGCACCCGAGTGTGTTTTTCTGCGCGACGTTCGACAAGGTCTTCTCCGCCATCGAGCAGGGCCTGTGCCAGTACGGCGTTCTGCCGCTGGAAAACAGCACGGCAGGCTCGGTCAACGCGGTGTATGACCTCATGCAGAAGCACAATTTCTCCATCGTCCGCAGCGTCCGCCTGCGCGTAGATCACAGTCTGCTGGCCCTGCCGGGCGTAAAGCTGTCCGAAATTCGCGAGGTTGTCTCGCACGGACAGGCGCTGGAGCAGTGCTCCGAATTTTTAAAGCAGCTGCCGAACGTTACCGTGACCCGCTGCGAAAACACGGCGGCGGCAGCCCGCATGGTCGCCGGAGCGGGACGGCGCGATCTCGCCGCCATCGCCTCGCCCGCCTGCGCGGAAATTTACGGCCTGCAGCCGCTGCAGGAGCGCGTGCAGAACGAGCACGGCAACTACACCCGCTTCATCTGCATCGCGGCCAAGCCCGAGGTCTATCCCGGCGCCGACCGGACGAGCCTGCTCGTCACGCTCTCCAACGAACCCGGCAGCCTCTATCAGGTGCTGGCCCGCATCTATGGCCGGGGCATCAACCTGACAAAGCTGGAAAGCCGCCCCATTCCCGGCTCGGACGACACGTTCCGGTTCTATTTCGATCTCGAAGCCTCCGTCTACTCACCGGAGCTGCCGAAGCTCCTCGGCGAGCTGGAATCCGTCTGCGAACACGTCTGCTACCTCGGCAGCTATTCCGAAACGGTTTGAGATGACCGGAGTCAGTCTGAACACACGAAAAGGCTCTCCCTTGCGCGCAAGGGGAGCCTTTTCGATAAAGCGCGGCTCCGACGCGTATTTGAGCAGCATCAGCGCGGCGCACAGCAGGATAAACCCGCCCGTGATCCACGCCAGCTGCCCCAGCGGCAGCGCGCCCGGCAGGCCGGAGGCCGCGTCGATCAGCTGCTGCATGAGCCACGTCACGATCAGATTCAGCGTGCCGCCCGTCAGCGCAGCGAACACCGCAAGGGCGAACATCGGGACGTTGCCCCGGAAAAACTGCGCGGTCAGCTGCCGCGCCAGCGGTTTATGCTTCATCGGGATCAAGCTCCTTCCACCATGTCAGTAATTCCGCGTCGTCCAGATCCCGCACGGTCTTTCGCACGCCGTCCATGGCCGTTGCACCCAGATCATCGTAGATCCCGGCGGGCTCGCCGCCGCTTACGAAGCGGAGCGCGTCGCCGCGGTAATCCGGCGCGGCGTCAAACTGCGCGGCGAGCGCCCGCGCCTGCCGCAGAGAAGCGGCGGCTGCGTCCGGCTCCCCGCTGTTTTTCTGCGCACCGGCCAGACACACCAGCATCGATGCATTCACCTTGTCCAGAAAGCACGGTTTGTCTGCGTCCTTCAACCCGCCGAACGTGTCCAGCCCCCATCGAATGATGGCTTCCGTTGCCGCAAAGTCCTGCTGCTTGTAATAGACGTTGAGATAGCCCACCACGATGTTGACAAGATTTGCGCACGCGGTCAGCAGGGCATCGGACAGAAACGGCAGCGCATCCTGCGGCCGGTCGCAGCTGCTCGAAAGCGTCGAGCCGATGATATGGCTGTAAAAGCCGCCTGCGTTGTGCGTTTTCCAGAGCGAGACGGCTTTATCCGCCGCGCCAAGCGACAGCAGCGTCTGCGCGGTTTCTGCGTAAAGCACGGTTTCGTTGATCTGCGGGTCTGTGTTCTGCGGTAAAAGCAGCCGCGCCTTGTCCAGCAGCGTCAGTGCCCGCCGCAGCAGCGCTTCGTCCCCCTCCACGATGCCGAACACGCGGTAAAGTCCCGCGCTTCTGTAGACGATCTCAAAGTCGTTCGGGTATTTTTGAAGCGCCTTTTCCGCCTCCGCAAGTCCCGCGCGATCCTTCTCCGTCCGGTACCGCTGCAGGCGCTCCGCCGTCGTCTGACGGCGGTTGTCCTTCACTTCATAGCCCAGCAGCACGTCGACCGACGTGTCGAACAGGTCGGCCAGCTCGACGATGATCGCCAGCTCCGGCTGGGAAAGCCCCGCCTCCCACTTATAGACCGCGCCGGGCGTCACGCCCAGGCTTTCGGCCAGCTGCTCCTGCGTGAATCTGTGCTGCCTGCGCAGCGCGCGGATGTTCTCCGCAAGTCTGATCTGCATATCCATCCCTCCCGATGCCTCTATCGTATCAGATACCGCGCTGGAATGAAACACACGATTCATATGATTCGGACGGAAATTATCCATACCAATAGTATGGATTTTGGGCGGCACTGCAGAAAAACTTCCTGCGGTGCCGAGGTTCCCGTTGTTTTTTTGCCTGGAATATGGTATGATGAATAAAATTTTCATGCACGGTATGTGCAGGAACCGGGGTGGACATCCCGGAAAATACGGGTACAGGAGGTATTCTTATGAAGTTGTCCAGCAAAGCACTTGCATGCGGGCAGTCCCCCATGCGCAAATTCCATCCCTACGCAGTGGCAGCAGCGGCAGCCGGCAAGAAAATCTATCATCTGAATATCGGCCAGCCCGATATCCACACGCCGGACGCACTGTACGACGCGATCCACAATTTCCGCACGCCGGTTCTGGCCTATGCGGCCTCGCCCGGCATCCCGGAGCTGATCGAAGCTATCCGGAAGTACTATGAAAACATCGGCGTTGGACTGGACGAGTCCGACATCCTCATCACCACCGGCGGCAGCGAAGCATTGCAGATTGCGGCAAACTGCCTGCTGGACGACGGCGACGAGGTCATCGTCCCCGAGCCGTTCTATCCGAACTATCACACGTTCATCACGACCGCAGGCGGCGTCATCCATCCGCTGCACACGAAGCCGGAGGAGGGCTATTTCTACGCTGACCGTGCGCGCATTGAAGCCTGCATCACGCCGAAGACGAAGGCCATCATGATCACCAATCCCGGCAACCCCACCGGCACCTGTCTGACAGAGGCGCAGATGAAAATGCTGCTCGACGTGGCCGTGGCGCACGATCTGTATCTCGTGGCCGACGAGGTCTACCGCGAGTTTACCTACGACGGTGAGCCGCTGCATTCGTTCGGAAAGTTTGACTACGGACAGGAAAACCTGATCCTGATCGATTCCGTCTCCAAGCGCTTTTCCGCCTGCGGCGCACGCATCGGCTGCCTCATCAGCCGCAACCGGGAGTTTATGGCCAACGCCCTCAAATACTGTCAGGCGCGGCTGTCGGTCGCGACGCTCGACCAGATCGCAGCGGCGGCACTCTACTCCGTCGGGCCGGAATATTTCGAGCAGGTGCGGCAGGAATACAAGCGCCGCCGGGATACCGTCGTGCGCAAGCTGCACGAGATCCCCGGCGTCATCTGCGAATGCCCGCGCGGCGCGTTTTATCTCATGGCTGCGCTGCCGGTTGACGACGCGGAGAAATTCCAGCTTTGGCTGTTGCAGGAATTTGAAGACCACGGCGACACCGTCATGTTCTCCGCCGGAGAGCCCTTCTACGCCACGCCCGGCAAGGGCCGCAACGAGATCCGCATCGCCTACGTCCTCAAGCAGGAGGATCTGGAGCGCGCCATGGATCTTCTGGCCCTCGGCATCCGCAAATACAACGAAACGCATTGAAAACCTGCAAAAGCGCCCCGCCTGTCATAAGACAGACGGGGCTTTGCACTGTCCGCAATATGCGGACAAGCATAAAAAACAGCCCGCCGGAGGCGGACGCCTCCGGCGGTGGGTACAGACCCAGTATAGCATAGCCGGATGCGCGGCGCAAGAAAAAAATACAAGCTCGCGGAAATTTCGGCTGGCTCCACAAGAAGCCGCGTTTTCCCGCGTTTTATCTTCGTAAAAGTTTCATTCTTGACGTTTTGCGTGCGCAGCAGTACAATATCGTCCGTATTTTGTTTTTCGCAGAAACTGGGAGTTGGAGGCATACAGGATGAAGTATATTTTTATCACCGGCGGCGTCGTGTCCGGCCTTGGCAAGGGCATCTGCGCGGCGTCTCTCGGCAGGCTCTTGAAGCAGCGCGGTCTGCGCGTGCAGAACCAGAAATTTGACCCGTATCTGAACGTTGACCCCGGCACCATGAGCCCGTATCAGCACGGCGAGGTCTTCGTCACCGACGACGGCGCGGAAACGGACCTTGATCTCGGCCATTACGAGCGCTTCACGGACGAGAGTCTGACGGCGGGCTGCTCCGTCTCGGCGGGCAAGGTCTATTGGAGCGTTCTGTGCCGCGAGCGCGAGGGCGGCTATCTGGGCCGCACCGTGCAGATCATCCCGCATATCACGGACGAGATCAAGTCCCGCATCTACCAGATGGACAACGGAACATCCGACGTGCTCATCACCGAGATCGGCGGCACGGTCGGAGATATCGAGTCACAGCCGTTCCTCGAGGCCATCCGGCAGGTGGCTGCCGAGCAGGGGAAGAAAAACGTCCTGTTCATCCATGTGCCCATGATCGTCGAAATTCCCGGCTCGGGCGAGCTTAAGAGCAAGCCCACACAGCACTCCGTCAAGGAGCTGCTGTCCATCGGCATCCAGCCGGATATCCTCGTCTGCCGCACGAACCAGCCCATGACGGAGGACATCTGCCGCAAAATCGCCCTGTTCTGCAACATGGAGCCGGACTGCGTCATTCCGAACACGACGGCCTCGACGCTCTATGAGGTGCCGCTGCTGCTCGAACGCGAGGGCCTTGCAAACGTCGTCTGCCGCAAGCTGGAGCTTGCCTGCGGCGCGCCGGACCTGACCGCGTGGAGCGAGATGGTCGCGCGTATCAAGACGGCCAGCCGCCATGTATCCATCGCGCTGGTCGGCAAATATACGGAGCTGCACGACGCGTATCTGTCCGTCGAGGAATCGCTGTTCCACGCGGGCACGGCGAATAACGTGATCGTCGATATCAACTGGGTCGATTCCTCGAAGCTGACGCAGGAAAACGCGGAGTCCGTTCTCGGCGGCTGCGCAGGTATCCTCGTCCCCGGCGGCTTCGGCGACCGCGGCATTGAGGGTATGATCGTCGCCGCACAGTACGCCCGCACGCATAAGATCCCCTATTTCGGCATCTGCCTCGGTATGCAGATCGCCGTGATCGAGTTCGCGCGGCACGTGCTGGGCTGGGAGGATGCGCATTCGGCGGAATTCGATGAGTTTACCAAGCATCCCGTCATTGATATCATGCCCGAACAGAAGTCCATCACCCAGAAGGGCGGCACGATGCGCCTCGGCGCATATCCGTGCGTGCTGTCGGAGGGCAGCCGCGCAGCGGCGCTCTATGGAAAAACGGAGATCTCCGAGCGTCACCGCCACCGCTATGAATTCTGCAACGACTTCCGCGATGCGTTCGTCGCCGCCGGACTGGTTCCGACCGGACTGTCCCCGGACGGACGGCTCGTCGAGATCGTCGAGCTGCCGGACCACCCGTGGTTCACCGCCTGCCAGTTCCACCCGGAGTTCAAAAGCCGCCCCGACCGTCCGCACCCGCTGTTCTTCGGCTTCGTAGAGGCCGCAGCCAGCCGGATCTGACCCATATCACACCGCGAGCCGCCCCAGACGGGGCGGCTCGTTTTGCATATGGACTTATCTAAATACGATCTGCGCCAGAACGGCGGGGCGGCCGTCTGCATGGCGGACGGCCATGCGGCAGAGCCGATCCTCCCGGCGGCAGAAGACGCCGAGCGTTTCGCCCTCCAGACATGGGCTTGCATAGTGCGCCTCAATGCTTTTGATCCTGCCGGAGGCAAGCTCCTTTGCCGGCAGGCAGTCGAGCAGGAGGCGGATATAGACGACGTTGTTCATATGCCGCCCCATGTCGATATCCGTCGCGCGGACGAGGTGCGTGTAGATAAGCTCGTCCTGCGTCAGCTCGTCGTGGAAGCGCACGGGCGGCTCGGCAATGGCGGCTGCGTCCGGAAAGGGGAAGTCCGCCGGGAAGCCGGACTGCTCAAAGCGCAGGATCTTCTGCTCCGGGCCGAGAATGGCCCACTGCGTCCGGCCCAGCGCGACGGTCTGTTCGCCCTTCGTCAGCCGGTAACTGCGGAAGCAGCGGATGTCCCGGCCCTCGCATTGCTCCGGCCACGTGCGGGCTGTCAGCTCGTCCATGAGATACGCCGGCTCGTAAAAATCCACCCGGCTGTGGACGGTCAGCCAGAATTCGCCCCGCTTTGCCATGGCCGCGCCGCCGACGCCGATCCTCTCCGCGTGCTCCGACGCGATGCCCTGAAAGATCGTGAACGCCGCCAGCGGCGAAAGCGCCGCCGCGCTGCTGCAAAGATCCGGGGTCAGAACGATCTGCTTTTCAAAAAAACCTGCCTGCATGGCTGCTCATGCCTCCTGTTTGTGTTTGCCTGTATTATATCATGTTGGCTTTCTGTTTGCCAGTCTTGGAATTCTGTAAGAATTCCAGAAATTTTTCGTTGTTTGCCTTGGAATCATGTTGATTTCTGCGCGGGTTTGGAGTATGATAGTGCCATGTTCGAGACATACGTCCGCGGCTTTCAAAAACCGCGCCCGCATTTCATACGCAAGGAGACGTTAGCATGATTATTACGCAAAAGAAGCCCATGGAAGAGCTCATGGCGATGGTCGGCGACGCAAAAACAGTCGCGATCGTCGGCTGCAACAGCTGCGCAACGGCTTGTCACACCGGCGGCGAGCCGGAGGTCGCCGCGCTGGCAAAGGCACTGGAGGCAGCAGGCAAGAAGGTCGTCGGCACGACGATCGCCGATTACTGCTGCATGAACCTCGGTGTCAAGGGCAAGATGAAGCCCCTCGTCGCGGCAAAGCCGGACTGCGTGATCTGTATGTCCTGCGGCGACGGCGTGCAGTGCGTCGCAAAAAATGCCCCCGGCATCCCCACCTATCCGTCCAACAACACCATGTACCTCGGCGAAGCCGTCCGCTTCGGCGTCTGGGAAGAGGCGTGCCACTTCTGCGGCGACTGCGTTCTGGGTCAGACCGGCGGCATCTGTCCCGTGACCCAGTGTGCCAAAAGCCTCGTCAACGGCCCCTGCGGCGGACAGAAGAACGGCAAGTGCGAAGTCAACCCGGAAAACGACTGCGCATGGATCAAGATCTACAAGCGCCTTGGCGAGATCGGCCAGCTCGATAAGCTCGGCCAGACCCGTGAAGACAAGGGCTACGCGAAGTTCAGCTATCCGAGAACGATCAGCTTAAAGGGGAAGAAGTAATATGAGTATGTTGAAAGAGGCTTTTGAAGCCGGTAAATTTGGCGTCACCGCCGAAATGGCCCCCCCGAAGGGTTATGATTTTTCCGAGCAGCTGGAGGCTGCAAAGCTCCTGAACGGCAAGGTTCACGGCGTCAACGTGACCGATATGCAGTCCGCCAGTCTCAAGGCGTCCAGCCTCGGCCTGTGCGTCGCGCTCAAGAATGCGGGCATCGAGCCGATCCTGCAGATGACCGGCCGCGACCGCAACCGTATGGCCATCATGGGCGATATTTTGTCCGCAGCGGCCTTCGGCATCGACACGATGCTGGCTCTGACGGGCGACCATCCCGTCGTCGGCGACTGTCCGGAATCCAAGCCGGTCTATGATCTGGATTCCGTCGGCATTCTGAAAATGCTCACAAAGATGGAGCAGACAAACTGCGACTGCGGCGGCAATGAGATCGCCGGCGGCGCGCCGAAGTTCTACAAGGGCGCTTCCGTCACTCCGGTCTATGACCCCATCGAGCTGCAGATCAACAAGCTGCGCCAGAAGGTCGAAAACGGCGCGGAGTACATCCAGACGCAGGGTATTTTTGATCTGGAGACGTTCAAGCGCTTCCTGGATAAGGTCGACGCGGCCGGTATCAAGACGCATATCATGGCTGGTATCATCCCGCTCAAGGCTGCGGGCATGGCGCGGTATATGAACGAAAACGTCCCCGGCATCGCGGTGCCGCAGGATATGATCGACAAGCTTGCCGCAGCGGCAGCCGAGGGCAAGGAAAAGGGTGTCAAGGGTCTTCCCATGCAGCTCGGCATCGAGATGGCAGCGGAGATGATCGCGAAGATCAAAGACGAGCATCTGTGCGACGGCGTCCATATCATGGCCATCGGCGCAGAAAAGAACGTCCCGGCCATCCTCGAAAAGGCCGGCGTTACGATCTGAGTTTGCTCAGCTATATTTCAGCATCCAACCGTCCAAATGGATTGCCTGAGTTTCGATACAAAACCATAATATAGCAGCAGACGGCAGCCCCGTGTCCGGGGGCTGCCGTTTTGCGTCCTGAAAAATGGGGATTGATGGAATGCCGGATCACAGTTAAACTAGGGTGTATCTGAAAACTCCCAACGCACCCGGACAGCGGGCCTTTTTGCGGTGCGCCGCGTCATTTTTCCTTGAAATACGTCAGTATTCCTGCGAAAAAATGTCTTGCGCAACGCAAAAATCCCTCGCTGCCGGTCACATCATGAGTTTTCAGATACACCCTAGAAACAGAACATAAAGAAAGGGGCTAACCTTGGGCGTTTCCACGCGGAAGCGTCTGATAAAAAAGCCGTGAAGCCCCGGCGTTGAAGCTTCACGGTTTTTGGCTGTACAGGGGGCCTCAGCAGAGCTTCGCGCCGGCGGGGATGGCGTCGTTCAGCATGAGAAGGTTCAGCTTTTCCTCGCCCTTTTCCTTGTGGACGGCGGACAGGAGCATCCCGCATGATTCCTGCCCCATCATCTTTCTGGGCGGCAGGTTGATGATCGCGGCAAGCGTCTTGCCGACGAGCGCCTCCGGCTCATAGAACTTCGCGATGCCGGAGAGGATCTGACGGTCCGTGCCGCTGCCGTCGTCGAGCGTGAAGCGCAGGAGCTTGTCGGATTTTTTCACGCGCTCGCAGGACTTGACCTTGACGGCGCGGAGGTCGGATTTGCAGAAGGTGTCGAAGTCGACCTTTTCCTCCAGCTGCGGCTCGACCTCAACGGCGGGCAGGAGGGCCTTTTTCTGCTCGGCCTCGAGTTCCTCCAGCTCGGCAAGGGCCTTGGCCGCGTCAATGCGGGGGAAGATCGCCTCGCCCTTGTGCACGCAGGCGGTCTGCGAAAGCGCGCCCCAGACGTTGGCCTTGTCCCAGGTCTGGACAGCTGCGTCCGCGCCGATCTGTGCGAAAATTTTCTCGCAGGAGGCCGGGATGAACGGCAGCAGGAGCGTCGTGCAGATGCGGATGGTTTCGAGCAGGTTATACATGACGGAGGCCAGACGCGGCTTGTTTGCCTCGTCCTTGGCAAGCGCCCAGGGCATCGTCTCGTCGATATACTTGTTCGCGCGCTGGATGCACTTGAAGATCTCGTCCAGTCCGTTCTGGAACTGGAACTTCTCCATCTGCGCCTCATAGCGGTCGCGAAGGCCGGAGAGCATGGAGATCAGGCTCTCGTCGGCCTCGCCCGCTTCGCGCGCCTCGGGGAGCGTCCCGCCGAAATATTTTTCGACCATCGCCGTCGTGCGGGAGACGAGGTTGCCGAGATCGTTGGCCAGATCAATGTTGATGGTGTTGATGAGCAGCTCGTTGGAGAAATTGCCGTCGGAGCCGAAGGGGAACGTGCGCAGCAGGAAGAAGCGCAGCGCATCGACGCCGAATTTTTCCGCCAGAATATAGGGGTCAACCACGTTGCCCTTGGATTTGGACATCTTGCCGCCGTCCATGACGAGCCAGCCGTGGCCGTAGACGTGCTTCGGAAGCGGCATACCCATGCTCATGAGCATGGCGGGCCAGATGATGGAGTGGAAGCGCACGATCTCCTTGCCGACAAAGTGCACGTCCGCGGGCCAGTATTTCTCATAATCGTGGTACTTTTCGTTCATGAAGCCGAGCGCTGTGGTGTAGTTGAACAGCGCGTCGACCCAGACGTAGACCACATGGCCCGGATCAAAATCGACCGGCACGCCCCAGCTGAAGCTGGTGCGGGAGACGCAGAGGTCTTCGAGGCCCGGATCGATGAAGTTGTTGACCATTTCGTTGACGCGGGACTTCGGCTGCAGATAGTCCGTCGTCGTCAGCAGCTCGCGCACGCGGCCCGCGTATTTGGACAGGCGGAAGAAATAGGCCTCCTCCGACGCGTCGTGCACCTCACGGCCGCAGTCGGGGCACTTGCCGTCCACCAGCTGGCTCTCCGTCCAGAAGCTTTCGCAGGGCGTGCAGTATTTGCCCTTGTATTCGCCCTTATAGATATCGCCGTTTTCATACATCTTCCGGAAGATCTTCTGAATGGCCTCCACATGATAATCGTCCGTGGTGCGGATGAAGCGGTCGTTGGAGATATTCATGAGCTTCCACAGATCGAGAATGCCCTTCGGCCCGGCGACGATGTTGTCGACGAACTGCTGCGGCGTGACGCCGGCGGCCTTCGCCTTGTCCTCGATTTTCTGGCCGTGCTCGTCCGTGCCGGTCAGGAACATGACGTCGCAGCCCTGCAGGCGCTTGTACCGCGCCATGGCGTCGGTCGCGACGGTGCAGTAGGTGTGGCCGATGTGGAGCTTATCCGACGGATAATAGATCGGCGTGGTGATATAAAACGGTTTCTTGCATACTTCGCACATATATTTTTCCTCTTTTCTGCCCGCTCCGAATGAAAGAGGGGCTGTTACTCTATACTGTATCCTTTTCCCGTATTTTTGTCAACGCTGTTGCGAAATATTTGACATTCGTGGTATACTGACAATGAATCGATTTTTTATCATAATACAGACAGGAGTTCCGATTTTTCTATGATCTCTTTTCACAAGGCGGAGGCCGCCGACCGCGCGTGGGCGCATGAAATCCTGAAACGCTGCGCCTATCCCGGCGCGGAGTACGCGTTCAGCTGTATGTATCTCTGGTCAGATTATTTCGGCGAGCTTGGACGGGCGGGGGAGCGCCTGACCCAGCACGCGCCGTGGCGCGGCCGCGAGGTCTATCTCTACCCCGCCGGGACCGGCGATCTGCGCGAGGCCATTGAGGCCATCCGTGCCGACGCGGCCGAACGCGGCAATCCCATGCGCCTGCGCAGTCTGACGAACGAAACGCGCGCGGAACTCGAAGCGCTCTATCCGGGCAAATTTGAGTTTACCGCCTGCCGCAATTCCTACGACTATATCTATACCGTTGAAGAACTCTCCGAACTGCACGGCAAGAAGCTCCAGTCCAAGCGCAACCACTGCAACCGCTTTGAAGACGAATTCCCCGACTGGTTCACGGCACCCATCACCGATGAAAATCTTCCGCAGTGCCACGAGATGCTGCGCATCTGGTATGAGACGCATGAACCTGCCGTAAACGCGCAGGAACTCGACCAGCTGCAGCTGGAAAAGGCCGCGCTGCAGCGCGCGTTCGACCATTTTGACGAGCTGGAGATGGACGGCCTGCTGCTGTCCGACGGCGAACGCATCATCGCCTTTTCCATGGGCAGCCGCATGAACCGGGACTATTATGACGTCGGCTTTGAAAAGGCGTTCCCGGACGTGAACGGGGCCTACGCCATGATCAACCGCGAGTTTTCCCGCATGATCGCGGAAAAATATCCAGAGGTGCGCTTTCTCAACCGCGAGGACGACATGGGCTCCGAGGGCCTGCGCCGCGCGAAGGAATCGTACCAGCCGACGGTGCTGCTGGAAAAATACACAGCCGACTGGAAGGAGAGCTGAACCATGCGCCTGCGCAAAACGAACCCCGGCGATCTGCCGCAGCTGAAGGCGCTCTGGGCGCTTGGCTTCGGCGACACGGAACAGGAGATCGAGGCGTTTTTCGCCATTTCCTATCCCACCGCGACCGGCTTCTGTGCAGAAGAGGACGGCAGGCTCATCGCCGCCGCCTACGCCCTGCCGCAGGAGCTTGCGTGGGGCGAAAAAAGCTGCCGCTCGGCCTATCTGTATGCCGTGACTACGCACCCGGACTTCCGGCGGCGCGGGATCTGCGCGAAGCTGCTGGCATACGCGGAAAAGGAGCTGAAAAAGCGGTATTTCGACTGCCTGACGCTCGTCCCGGCGACGGACGCGCTGCGCGCGTATTATGAGACGCTGGGCTTCGTCTCGCAGAACGCGGCTTTTTTCGATGAAGGCGACGCGCCGGAGGCACGCGGCGTGTGCGAAGTGCTGACGCCCGCTGAATATGCCGGATTGCGTGAGACGGTCCTCTATGATCTGCCGCATGTGCGCTATGGCCTGTCCGATCTTCGGTATCAGGCCTCCATGTCCGGCTTTTACCGGCTGGAACTCGGCAGCCACTTCGGCTGCGCCTGCGCACATCCGGACGGCGAGACACTCGTCGTGGACGAAATTCTGCCGGACTGCTCTGTCCTGCCCGCGCTTTTGAAGCAGCTTCCGGCAAAGCAGTGCCGCGTACGCACCGTGGGCGGCAGCGCACCATTTGCCATGTGCAAATGGCTTTCGGATGCACGTATGCCGGATGTCTATCTGGCGTTTGATTTCGGATGATTCCGGTTTTATGAAAGGGGGCGCTCGCCTTGGCGGAACCGCTTCTCATCCCCGCCGACGCCGCGCAGCGGCTGCTGGCCGCCGCCAACGGCGACGCTGCGCTGCTGTATCTCTATCTTTTTGAGAACCGCCCGCTTTCGGGCGCGCAGACGGCGCTGCGCATGACGCAGGCCCGGTACGATCTGGCCTGCGCGACGCTCCAGCAGCTGGGGCTCTGGCCGCAGGAGGCAAGAACACACCTCGACGCGTCGCAGGCCCCGGTCTATACCGAGCAGGACGTCATTCGCGAGACGCGCACCAGCCGCGAGTTTGAAGCCATCACCGGTGAGACGCAGCGGCGGCTGGGACGGGTCCTGTCCAATGAAGAATTAAAAATCCTGCTGTCGATCTACCGCTATCTGGGGCTTCCCAGCGAGGTCATTTCGATCCTCGTCAACTACTGCATCCAGCGGCAGCGTTCGCGCGGCATTTCGCGGATGCCGTCGCTGCGGTCAATCGAAAAGGAAGCGTATTACTGGGCCGACCACGGCATCGACACGATGGAGCAGGCGGCGGTCTATATGCAGAACCAGCTTCTGCGGCAGTCGCAGCTGGGCAAGATCCGGGAGCTGTTCGGCATTACGGGCCGCAGGCTGACGACGGGCGAGGAGAATTATATCCTGACGTGGCTCTCGTGGGGCTTCGGCGAACAGGAAATCGGCCTTGCCTATGAAAAGACCTGCATGGCGACCGGCGGGCTGAAATGGCCCTACTGCAACTCCATCCTGCGCAGCTGGCATGAGCAGGGCTTCACCACCCTCAGCCAGATCGAATCCGGCGACCGCGCCCCGCAGCGTAGCTACGCGGGTGCAAAACTCTCGCAGGGCGTCCAGCAGCACAACGACACGCTCAGCGACTTCCAGCTTGCTGCTATTGACCGGATGTTGAATAACAAGGAGGATTGACCGTGGCATATTCTCAGGCCATTGTGCAGCGCGCCATGCAGCGCCTGCAAAGCGAAAACGAGCAGAACGAGCAGTCCTCCCGCGCCCGCATCGCGGCGATCTATGAAAAGCAGCCGCGTCTGGGCGAGATCGAGCGAGAGCTGCGCAGGACCGCCGCGCACGTGCTTGCCGCGACGTTCCGCCGGCAGGGCGACCCCGTGGCCGCCATGCAGCAGCTGAAAAAGGACAATCTGGCCCTTCAGCAGGAGCGGGATTGGATCTTACAGGCCGAGGGGCTGGAGCCGGACGATCTGACCGTCCAGCCGCTCTGCCCGAAGTGCGGCGGAACGGGCTATGTGGGCGCGCAGATGTGCGAATGCCTCCGGGAGCTTTGCCGGCAGGAGCAGAAGAAGGAGCTGGCTGCACTGTTCGGCACGGACAGCTTTGAAAAATTTCGATTGGAACTCTATTCTGACCAATATGACGCAAAATGCCACAGCAGCCCGCGCGAGCTGATGCGTGCAACGTACCGGCGGGCGCAGAGCTATGCACAGTGCTTTCCGGCAGAAGGACAGTCTCTACTGTTTTCTGGTGCGACCGGGCTTGGCAAGACCTATTTGTCCGCCTGCATCGCGCGCGTCGTCGCCGACCGTGGATTTTCCGTCAGCTACGCGCCCGTCGGCCAGCTGTTCGCCGCGTTTGAGGACGACAAATTCCGCCCGCAGCCGGATATATCTCGGACAGAGGCGTTTTTCATCAGCGATCTGCTGGTTCTCGATGATCTCGGTACAGAGATGACCACGCAGTTTACTATTTCAGTGCTTTATCAGCTTCTGAATACCCGTCTGATGGAGAAAAAGCCTGTGATCCTGTCTACGAATCTTGCACCGAGCGAGCTGGCCGCCCGTTATACGCCACAGATTACCTCACGCCTGTTGGGTACGTATTGTCTCTTCCAATTCTACGGCGACGACATCCGATTCAAGCTGAAATGACCCGCCTGTTTCCCAAAGCTTAAAAAACCGGAGCCGCAGTATCGCGGCTCCGGCGTTTTGATGCAGTTCAGATCTTCGGGTGGCCGCACGTCGGGCAGAAGCGCGTGTTCGCGTCCAGAGTTGTGCCGCAGGTCGGGCAGACCCAGCTGGTCGGCGCGTACCGCGTAACCGGCGAACCGCAGTTCGGGCAGAACGCATATCCGTTGTCAACGGTCGCGCCGCAGGTCTGGCAGATCGTGGCGGCTGCAGCCGGTCTTGCCTGTGCAGTGGGTGCGCCGCAGTGGGAGCAGAAGCGCTCGGACGGATCCAGTCTGCTGCCGCAGGATGCGCAGGTCAGAGCCGGTGCGGAAGGACGCGCATAAGCACGCGTATTCGCACGCGCGGGAGTGTAGGCGGAAGCCTTGATATTCGGCAGGAGCTTCATGGGGACCGCGCACAGCACACCGAGGAACGGCCACAGCGTCAGGCGGAGCACGCTGTCTTCCAACTTGCCGTTTGCCCAGATCGTGACGATGATCGCCGCAAGAGCCAGCAGGATCATCACAGCGAAATACGCGATGTCCAGATTCTGCGACCGCCCAAGAACGCGCATGGCCAGTGCGGCAATGCCGAGCAGGAGCGCTGCCCAGAACATCAGCGAGATAACGAACATGATCGTCTTTCCACGCTTGTACTCATCTGAATCGGTCGTGCTCTCACTAATCATCTCGTATTTTACCGCAGTGCGGAGAATGCTGCTGGCATCCGCGCAGATCAGCGCGGCATCGCGGGGCGACAACGCAAAATCTTTGATCGTTTTTAAAATGCGGGTAGCCTTTTTCGCAACAGAGCGCGCTTTGTTGGCCGGAATGTCATAATAGTATTCCAGATCTTCGGCGGAATCCCTAAGGTCATCCAGCGTGTCATCCAGACTATCGATGGCATCCTCGATCAGCGCGTCGGTGTAGGAGTAGTCTGAAAAGAAGCCAAGGCTGTCTGAAGCCGCCTGTTGGAGGTTTTTGATATAGCGCGCGGCGCTGATCCAGTTGAAGAACAGCGTGAAAACGGACACGATGACAAGCAGAATGCCAAGATACTTTGTGTAGGACTTTGTTTTCATACTTCAATACCCCTTATCTTTCTCTTTTTCTGATATTACCGGACGGGCTTGCCGCACTGCGTACAGAAGGCTGCGCCGGGCTTGAGCTTGCTGCCGCAGGCCGGGCAGCTGAACACACCGGCCTTTGCCTCCTGCAGACTTGCGCCGCAGTTAGTGCAGAAGCTGCCTTCCGCGCTGCACGAAGCGCCGCACTTGGGGCAGATCATGACCTACTGAATGACGCGGATGGTCTGCTGCTTGTCGAGCAGCTGCTGCTTTCGCTCCCGAAGGCTTGTCAGCAGAGACGCGATTGGCTCGGATGCGGCCTCGGACGGCAGCTGTTCCGGGGAACACGCCTCGCACATCCGGCAATACGCTTTTCCGATGGACAGGTAAATGCCCTCGATCGCCCGCTCGTCCTCGCTGACGGCGAGCTTCAGCTTCGTGACCTGCGCGGTGTCGCGCGCTTTCTGCGCCAGGCCCTGACCGGTCCTGGACAGGGTCTGGCCGACCTCTTCAAACAGCTCCATCTTTCCTTCCTCCTGTTTCATAAAGATTTCCCAAATTTCTGCTTCTTCCGACTGAGCGGGAAGCGCATATTGCACAAAAGCCGCTGCGCAAATAAGCGGATCCACCGATTTGTATGAACCTGCCTTTTTCGTTATTATAAGCCAAACCGGGCATACTTTTCAAGATGTGTTTCCCATCTTTTTTCCAAAAACAGAAGATGATGGGTTTGCATCCCGGCGGGGCGGGGCTGTCTGCATGAGCAGGAGACGCCCGGATGGAATTATAAAAAACAGGCTGTGCGGCGGCACAGCCTGCTCTCTCTGCGGTGCTGTCAGAGAATTGTCCGGTGTGCGGCAGCGGCATATGCCACGCCGGTTCTTCTGGCGGCTTCTGCAACGGCCTTTGCGACGGCTGGGCCGACGCGGTGGTCGAAGGCTTTGGGGATGATATAGTCCTCCGAAAGCTCCTCATCGGAGATGAGCTCTGCCAGCGCGTGCGCGGCGGCGACCTTCATCTCCTCGTTGATATCGCCTGCGCGCACGTCGAACGCGCCGCGGAAGATGCCGGGGAAGGCCAGAACATTGTTGATCTGGTTCGGGTAATCGCTTCGGCCGGTCGAGACGACCTTTGCGCCGCCCGCCTTCGCATCCTCCGGAAAGATCTCCGGCGTCGGGTTCGCGCAGGCGAAGACGATGGCGTCCCTGTTCATGGTCTTGACCATCTCGGTGGTAACGGTTCCGGGCGCGGAGACGCCGATGAACACGTCCGCGCCGACGAGTATGTCGGCAAGGCTCCCGGCCTTATGCTCCAGATTCGTGACCTCCGCCATCTCTTCCTTGATCCAGTTGAGGCCGTCCCGGCCCTTGTAAATTGCGCCCTTGCGGTCGCACATGGTCACATTTTTGAAGCCTGCGGACAGGAGCAGCTTCACGATTGCAATCGCTGCCGCGCCTGCGCCGGACGTGACGATCCTCACGTCCTCCTTCTTTTTGCCGACGACCTTCAGCGCATTGGTCAGGCCCGCAAGCGTGATGACCGCCGTGCCGTGCTGGTCGTCGTGGAAGATGGGGATGTCACAGCGCTCCTTGAGCTTGCGCTCGATCTCAAAGCAGCGGGGAGCGGAAATATCCTCCAGATTCACGCCGCCGAACGAGCCGGAGATGAGTGCGACGGTATTGACGAATTCGTCCACATCATGCGTCCTGACGCACAGTGGGAACGCGTCCACATCGCCGAAGGCCTTGAAAAGCACGCACTTGCCCTCCATGACCGGCATACCGGACTCCGGGCCGATATCGCCGAGGCCGAGAACGGCGGAGCCGTCGGTAATGACGGCGCATAAATTCCAGCGGCGGGTCAGCTCGTAGCTTTTGTTGATGTCTTTTTGAATTTCGAGGCACGGCTGCGCCACGCCCGGCGTGTAGGCAAGCGACAGATCGTCCTTCGTCTCGACCGGCACGCGCGCCGTGACCTCGATTTTTCCCTTCCATTCGCCATGCAGACGAAGGGATTCCTTTGCGTAATCCATAGTGCTTCCTTTCAGAAAGAAGAGCGGCTGCTTTGAACAGCCGCTCAATAATTATGAGTTGCCGGGGATCAAGCTTCGATCCGAAGCTTATCGGCTTCCGGAGCGGTCAGGACCGTACAGTCATAGGCATAGAGCCGTTCCGGCAGGATGATGAGCGTCTGCAGGGAGTCTGTATCCACGCAGAACGGGCCGTGGTGCCAGACGCCGGGGCGAAGCGTGACCATCGTTCCCTTTGGAACGCGGAAAACCTCGACCTCGTCATACGGGACATGGTCAGCAGGACCGGCAGGCGCGACGTGGATATATGCATCGCCGTCGAGCGGCAGCATGGCCTCTGCACAGGTGTTATGGTATTCATAGGTGTCGATCACGAGCGTACCGCCGATGATAAAACCTGTCTTGCCGTGCAGATCCAGTTTCTCCATTGTTTTTCCCTCCTGCGTTATAAATATTCTTCAAATGTGAATCCGAACGGTGCAGCCTGTTCATTCAGTTCTCTGATCTGGAACGGCTGGATGGGAACGCCGCCCTTTTTGCGGTTGGCGATCTCGGCGCGGAATTCGATCTCACCCGGCATGAGAACTTCGTCCGTACCGGCTTCAAGCTTCACGTTTTTGATCTCATCGATCAGAGCATCGACATTTCGGCGGAACTCGCCCTGCTCACAGAATGCCTCTGTCTTGATGGCGAGGAAGCTGCTGCCGACGATGGGCTTGTCCTTCGGCGTATCGACCGCGACGCCAAAGCTGCTGCCGTTGAGCACACCGGAGAGCATATCCACGATCACCGCCATGCCGTAGCCCTTGTAGCCGAGCGGCAGCAGAATGCCGCGGAAGGCCTGCGCGGCGTCGGTCGTGCGGCTGCCGTCGATTGCGAGCGCCCAGTCGTCCGGGACAGACTCACCCTTTTTCATGCTGACGAGCAGCTTGCCGCGGGAAACGCGGCTGGTGGCCATATCCAGCAGGACTGGCAGATGCTTTTCGGCGGGAAGCGCGACGGCGATGGGGTTCGTGCCCAGCCGTTTTTCCACGCCGCCGAACGGCGCGACAAACGCGCCGGAATTCGTCATCGAGAAGCCGATCATGCCGCGCTTTTCGGCCATCATGGCGTAATAGCCCGCAGTGCCGTAGTGGCTGCCGTTGCGCAGGCCGACGTAGCCGACGCCGAACTGCTCCGCCTTTTCAATGGCAAGCTCCATGGCCTTCGTCGCTGCGACCTGGCCAAGCCCGTCGTGTGCATCGATGAGGGCGGTCGCGCCGTAATCTCTGACGATCTCCGGCACGGCTCTCGCGTCGCACAGGCCGGAGATGAGCTTTTCCGTGTAGAGCGGGATGCGCGTCAGACCGTGGGTCGTGACGCCGCGGATCTCGGCGTCGATCAGATTGTCGGCGATCATGCCCGCGTCTGCCCTGCTGACGTGGTAATAGCCGAACAGATCGATCACGTACTGCCGGATGCGTTCCGGCTTGACATAGATGGTGCCGTCCATAATAACGCCTCCTTATCCAAGCTTGTAATATCCGAAGTCCCGCATGACTGCCGTCAGCTCCGAGCGGACGCTGTCGGGCAGCGGATGGATGGGCCTGCGGGGCAGGCCGATGGGAATACCGCGCATGGTCAGCCCCTCCTTGATGATCGCCAGCCACGGGGAGGGTAGGCCCTCCTGCGTCGGCTCGTTGAAGAAGTGCATATATTTGCGGCAGACGGTCATGATGTAGTCTCTGGCCTCAAGCGGTTTGCCAGCCTTGCAGAGGTCGTAGACATGGACCGTCTCCGCCGGGAAGAGCGTGCCGACACCGGTGATCCAGCCGTCGGCATACATCGTAAGCGCCTCGGCGGGGAGATTGTCGTAGCCGTAAGCGACCCGATTTTCGCCGACGGCCTGGACAAATTCGTCCGCGTGGCCTGTATGATCAAGAATTTCCGCGGTATGCGCATCGCGCAGGTCGGTCTGCGGCCGAAGCCGTTCTGCTCCGTTATTTTCAACGAGGGCGAATTGATGCAGCGCTTCGGTATGCACATCATTCCGGTCAATATGGCGGTCATTATCGACAAATATAACCGCATCCTCAAAGAGCGCGATGCAGAGCTGGAGGAGGGCGCGAAGATCCTGTTCGAGCGCTATCAGATGGACAAGGATACCCCGCCGCTCGCGAAGAAGATCTACGCATTCGTGCTTCTTTATAAAGAGCTCTTCGAGGAATACGACGTTGATGTCATTTCCTCCGAGTGCTGGACCTCCATGCAGCTGGGCGTCGGAGCCATGCCCTGCACCGCCTACAGCATTCTGGCTGACATGGGCTACATCGTCTCCTGCGAAAGCGATATGCACGGCGCGATCTCCATGGCGCTGCTGTCCTGCGCGGCACTGGGCAAGAACCCTCCGTTCTTCGGTGAGTTCACCGTCCGCCACCCCGAGGACAAGAACGTCGAGCTGCTGTGGCACTGCGGCCCGTTCGCCTATTCGCTCAAGAAGCCCGGTACCATTGCACGCGAGGAGAACCAGCGCCAGTGGTTCCAGGTCAAGGACGGCAAGTTCACCATCTGCCGCTTCGATCAGGACGACGGCCACTATCAGCTGCTCAACGGCACGCTGGAAAGCGCCGACGGCCCGTACACCTTCGGCACCTACCTCTGGGCGCGGTTCAACGATCTGACCAAGTGGGAGCGCAAGCTGATCGACGGCCCGTACATCCATCACATGGCCGAGGTCGAGGGCGATTATACCTGGGAGCTGCGCGAGTTCTGCCGCCTGATCCCGCATCTGGACTCCGATACGGTGGATTAAAAGGAGAAAACGATATGCTGACTGATTTAAGATCCATTCTTGCGCTGGCTGAAGAAAAAGGCTGCGCGATCCCGGCGTTTAACTGCTACACGCAGGAGTGCGTCATGGGCGTTCTGGAAGCCGCAAAGGAGACCGGCGCGCCGGTTATCTTCCAGATGTTCAGCCGTCTGGCCGATACCAACGACGGCAATTTCGTCGCGCCCGCCATTCTGGAGGCCATCCGCCAGCTCCCGCAGCCTGCGGTCATGCACCTTGACCACGGCGCGGGCATCCCGGAGGTTGTCCGGGCCATCCGTCTGGGCATGACTGGCGTGATGATCGACGCATCGAACCTGCCGCTGGAGGAGAACATTGCCATGACAAAGCTCGCGGCAGAGCTCTGCAGCTATGCCGGCGTTCCGGTCGAGGGTGAGCTTGGCCATGTCGGCGCGACGAAGGACGAGGTGCTCGGCAACTATACCGATGTCGCGGAGGCAGAGCGCTTTGTAAAGGAAACCGGCGTTTCCGCGCTGGCTGTCATGGTGGGAACGGCGCATGGACGGTATAAAAAAGCGCCTGTGCTGGATATCCAGCGCATCCGCGACATTCGCGAGGCGACGGGAAAGCTGCCGCTCGTGCTGCACGGCGGCTCCGGCGTACCGGACGAGCAGATCCGCATGGCAGTAGAAGCAGGCATCCGCAAGGTCAACTTTGCAACCGACCTCTGCTATGCCTTCCTCGATCAGGTCATGGTCACGGAACGCACGACAGTCGCGCTGGATGTGTTCATGCGCGAACCCATCCATGCCGTCCGCGATTACTGCATCGGAAAAATCAAGCTGCTGGGCGCGGACAAAATCCTGTAAGCGCCAAACGCCTGCCGGAAAACCGGCAGGCGCAGTGTTATCAGAAAGGAAGAACCCATATGAAGATCACAAAGCGTACGTTCGGCACGCTTGCGGACAGTACTGCCGTATCCTGCTGGACAATGGAAAACGCGCACGGCCTGCGCGCAGAGTTTTTGGACTATGGCGCGACGATTCGTAGCGTGCAGGTCCCCGATCGGGAAGGAAAGTTCGTCGACGTTGTACTCGGCTATGACGACCTGGCCGGCTATACCGGTAACCCCAGTTTCTATGGCGCAACAATCGGTCGCTTCGGTAACCGTATCGGCGGCGCGGAATTTGCGCTGAACGGAAAGACGTACCGACTGGCGAAAAACAACGGGGAGAACCATCTGCATGGCGGTCTACGCGGCTTTGACAAATACGTCTGGCAGGGAACGGAGGAGCCGGACGGCGTCCGCTTCACGCGCGTCTCGCCGGACGGCGAGGAGGGGTATCCCGGCACGCTGACGGTCTCCGTAAAATTCAGCTGGCAGGGCGACGGGCTGATGCTCCACTATACGGCACGGTGCGATCAGGATACGATTCTGAACCTGACCAACCACAGCTATTTTAACCTCGACGGTGAGGGCACAGTGCAGGAGCAGCTTCTGAAAATTCATGCCGACCGCTATACGCCGAACGACGCGGGCTGCTTGCCGACGGGCGAACTTGCGCCTGTCGCGGGCACGGCAATGGACTTCCGCAGCTTCAAGGCCATTGGCAGGGACGCGGACAGCGACGAGCCGTGCGTGAAGCCATTCCGCGGCTATGACGTGAATTTCTGCCTGGACGGAAGCGTTCCGGCGATCGAAGCAAAGTCTCTCAAAAGCGGCATCGTTATGTACGTGACGACCGACCAGCCCGGTGTGCAGCTCTTTACGGCCAACCACATGAAAGAGCGCATCGGAAAAAACGGACAGAAATACGGCCACCGCTCCGCGTTCTGCCTCGAAACGCAGCATTTCCCGGACTGCATCCACCATCCGGACTGGCCAAGCTGTGTCCTGCGCGCGGGCGAAGTTTTTGACAGCAAAACCATCTATTCGTTTACGACGGAATAAGAAGGAAGGAATCTATAATATGGCTGATTTTACAATGGATCGGTTCAGTCTGAAGGGCAAGACCGCCCTCGTGACCGGCGCGGAGCGCGGCATCGGGCTGGAAATTGCAAAGGGGCTGGCCACGGCAGGTGCGGATATCATCATCGCGGGTCTGATGGAAGAAGAATTTCCGAAAGCGGAGGCCGCTGTGCGCGCCAAGGGCGTAAATTGCACGGTGCTGAAGACGGATATCTCGAAGGAAGAAGACGTGCTGCGGCTTGCGGAGCAGGCGTGGGAGATCTTCCCGAACGGGCTTGACATTCTGGTCAACAACGCGGGCGTCAACAAGCTGGCGCCTGCCGAGGAGATGCCGCTGGAGGTCTGGCAGAAGGTCGTCGGCGTCAATCTGACGGGCACGTTCCTCATGTGCCGCACGTTCGGAAACCGGATGCTGCAGCAGGGACACGGCAATATCGTGAACGTCGCATCCATGTCCGGCTTGGTCGTCAATCCCCTGCCTCAGCAGCAATGCGCATACAACTCGTCCAAGGCGGGCGTCATCATGCTGACAAAGTGCATGGCCAACGAGTGGGCGCAGCGCGGCGTGCGCGTCAACGCGATCTGCCCCGGCTTTACCGACACGCCGCTCACGGCCAGACGGCTGAGCACGCCGAACGACCCCGCGGTCGCGAAGTGGCTCGGCGGCACGCCGATGGGAAGAGTCGCCCAGCCGGACGAAATGGTCGGACTGGTGCTCTATTTTGCAAGCGACGCGTCCACGTTCACGACCGGCGCAGTCCTCTCCGTTGACGGCGGATATACGTGCCTGTAAGCAATACAGAATCAAAATCTCCCGGAATACACGGAGTTGCAGAAGTTTGACGCGGCTGTTCATCGAAGCTTCCCGTGTTGACAAGAGCTCCAGGCAGCCGCAGCGCGATATGAGCTATGCAGCCATACCCGACCTGCGGGAACAGTATCATCCGGGCGACGAATTGACCTGCGTGGTCAAGCAGTTTGACCGCAAGGCAGGCACCTTTGAGATCTCCGTCAAGGAAACCGTTCCGAACCCCTTCGACGAAGCCAGCCTGCGCCACCCCGTCGGCTGCCGCCGCTGGGCAAGCATCGCGGGTAAATACGCCGACGGCGTGTTCTGCAACCTCCCCGACGGCGCGGTTGTCATGTGCCGGTATTCGTTCCATTACGAGGACTCAGACTTCAAAACCGGCGATACCGTCATGATTGTGATCCAGCGGTATGACGAGGGAAAGAAGCAGATTTTCGGGAAGATCGTAGGGAAATGAGGCTGGCTTCCCAAAGTGCCCGTATATCTATAATACTAATATCCTTTTAAAGCGATTGATAATTTATCACTGTTGATGTATCATGAAGATGGTGATGAGAAATGAAAAGATACACTTTCACGCTTGAGGAAACGCAAGAAATCAAGGCTGCGAGGAAAAAGAATCGAGACAAGAATGTTGAAAAAAAGACTGGCAGCACTTGAGATTCGAGCAGAAGGGAAGCAGAACAAAGAAATTAACAAGCTTCATATCCCGGAAAACATAGAGTTGTTTTACATTGAAACTGTTCAGCCGAACAGCAAGCCGACGAGCCCCGCATCGCTCCCTGTCAAAAAGGGACACAGCTTTAAGGGCTGGTACACAGCCAAAACAGGTGGCAAGCTCTACAACACCGTCACTTCGATCACGGCCAGCACGACGTTTTACGCACAGTTTGAAGCGAACCAATACGTCGTGACATGGAATCTTGGCACCGGTCAGAGTGAAACGACCGAGCAGACTTACGGTGAAAAGCTGCTGCTGCCCAAGGACCCAGAACGCAAAAATGCAGAATTTTTAGGCTGGTTCACCGAAGCGACCGGCGGTACACAAGTAGGCTGCTTGCCGCTTGCCGGAGAAACCGGCTTCTCCCTGATTGGAGAAGCCGATTCACGAACAGACTGATTTCCCTGTGGTTGGCTTTGCGGTGGATATTCCCTCGGTTCCGTAGTAGAATGCTGGGGCTGCGGACGTTCGTGTTGGGGAACAGATTTTGTCCTGGCTTCCGATTCAGCCTTTGTTTTCGGCAGCTTGTGGACAGCTTTTTCTGCCAGATGGTGGGCTTCCTGCACGGCATGGTCGGCGGTGCCTGTGATCTTGCCGCTCTCGTAACGATCGTCAGACTTACCGTCCTGCGCTGCGTCGCGCAGTTCCTGCCGAAGCTGCTGAAAGGAAGCATCTGTGCTGCGGCGGAATGCTGTTCGCGGCGCGGATTTGAGCGTTTCGCCAACTCGCTCTTTCAGCGGTGATTTTTCCTTGACCTCCCGCATTACGACGCCTGCTCCACCCGTTCAGATAGTTTCGTTGTCATAAGCTGGTACAGCCTGCCGTTTTTCGGAAAATGATCCACGAAAGGCACGATGGTGCTGCCGCACTTGAGAAGCCCGTATCCAAAGTCTACGCCTGAAATGTACGAGAGCTGATTATCTGAAATATTGAGCAGCCGCGCCAGCTCGATTCGGTCCGTACTCGCCTGATTGAGCATCAGAAGAAATTCGCTGTTTGCAAGCATTGTGCGGGCGGTATGGGATTGCAGCAGGTCGTCGACGTTCTGTGTCAGCCCCGTGCCGCAGGCACCGTATTTGCGCATCCGCTTCCAGAGCGTGAACAGGAAATTGGCGCTGTACTCGTGCTGAAACAGCAGGTAGATTTCGTCAATATATATGACGACCTTGCCATCCGGCGCGGGCTGCGCATGGTGTACCACCACCGGGAGATCGACCGCGACTTGTTTGAAAAATACCGCCGGCGGTTCTGCCCGTACTGCAGCGTGGCCAGTCTGTATCTCTGGGCCGTGTCAGGCGGGGCTATCCCGGAAATGAAGGATTACAAGCAAAAAAACAAATAATAGAAGTGTACAATATGGTTTATACGACAGAATACGCGTCCCCGCTCGGCTCCATCACGCTGGCCTGCGACGGGGAGGCGATCATCGGTCTGTGGTTCAATGGACAGCGGTATTTCGGCAATATTCTGCCGGAGCAGACCGAAAAAAAAGAACACCCGCTGTTCGCGGACGCGAAGCGCTGGCTGGATATGTACTTCTCCGGACGTGAGCCGGACTTCCTTCCTCCGCTGCGCTATGACTCCACACCGTTCCGCAGGCTGATCTGTGAGATCATGCTGACGATCCCGTATGGAAAAACCATGACCTACGGCCAGATCGCCGCCGAGGCCGCGAAGCGGCTGGGCGCAGAGAAGATGTCCGCGCAGGCGGTCGGCGGCGCGGTCGGGCACAACCCGATCTCGCTCATGATCCCGTGCCACCGCGTCGTGGGCACAAGCGGCAGTCTCACCGGCTATGGCGGCGGCATCGCGCGGAAGGTCAAGCTGCTGGAATTGGAGCACGCCGATATGCGCGGCCTGTTTGTACCGAAAACGGGAACCGCACTTTAAGAACGGAGGGAATCACATGATCGTTTCAACCGCAATTCAAAAAATGATCGAATTCTACAAGGGCAACCGCCATGACGTCAACCATTTTCTCAAGGTCTGGGCCATGGCAAAGACCATCGGAGAGCTGGAGGGGCTGGACAGACACACGCAGGAGGTGCTGGAGCTTGCCGCGGTGATCCACGACATCGCCTGCCCGCTGTGCCGGGAGAAATACGGCGACACCGACGGCAAGCATCAGGAGCTGGAAAGCCCGGCGCTGGTAGAGGCGTTTTTCACAGAGCTGCCCGCTGCGCGTCCTGACGTGGACCGCATTTCGTGGCTGGCCGCGCACCACCATACCTATACGGACATCGGCGGCATCGACCACCAGATCCTGCTGGAGGCAGACTATCTCGTCAACGCGGACGAGCAGGGCCATTCACGCTCCGCCATCGAGAATTTCCGCCGGCGCGTGTTCCGCACCGCCTCGGGCACTCACCTGCTGGACAGCATTTATCTGCAGGGCTGAGGCCGCCGAACCGGCTGTGAAAATTGGAGATATGTTGAAAAAATCCGCCTCACGGCGGATTTTTTCTTGTGGAGCCGGACGGCCCCGGTCATCTTTTTGTCAGCCTCCGGCAGACGGCCTTGACTGCGCCGATGCAGGCGCAGACCCCTCCGGCGACCAGTACGGATGTGAGAAGCTCCATTCGGACGCCTCCTTTTCAGTAACCGCGGCTCAGCCGCTCCATCATCTGCGGCACAGCGTCCGGCAGCTGCGCAAGCACCGCGCAGGCCGCGCTGCGCGCGTCCTCTTCGTTCAGTCCCAGCGTCTGCTGCATCCTTCCGCGCAGGAGCGAACAGCAGACCGCATAGCGCTCCGCCTGCATCCGGCCCTCCGGCGTCAAGAACACCGTGCCGTATTTCTTCTTTTCCGCAAGTCCCGCCGCGCACAGATTTTCGATCATCGAGTGCACGCTCGGCTTCGTCACGCGCAGCTGCTCCGCGATGTCCATGCACCGCGCGCCTGCGTCCTTCTGGCAGAGCTCCAGCAGCGTCAGCAGATATTTGATCGCAGACGGCGTCAGGGGTTTCTGTGCATCCGCCATACCGCAGCCCTCCCGATTGCCCGATTTGGTTAGTCTTCTCTAACCAAACGTCAGTTTAACATATTTAACTTGTTTCGTCAAGTATTTTCTGCATATCCTTTCATGCAGACAGGCGATGCTGCCGCTTTTCTTCAGCAGGCTTTTCTGATATACTGACGCTATCTCGATCTGCAAAAGAGGATTGTCTATGAACACCACTGCAAAGGAGCTTGCGCTGGGCGGAATGTTCACGGCGCTGGGCGTCGTGCTGCTGTGTCTGGGCGGCGTTGTCCCGCTGGCACTGTACGCCTGTCCGATCCTGGCCTCGGCTGTGCTGCTGCCGGTGCGGGAGCGCTGCCGGAAGCAGGTCGCGTGGAGCTGCTACGCGGCCATCGCCATTCTGGGTACGCTGCTCGGCCCGGACAAGGAGGCGTCCATGCTGTTCGTCTTTCTTGGCTACTATCCGCTCGTCAAGCCAAAGCTCGACGCCATCCACAGCCGCGCGCTGCGCCTGAGCATAAAGCTGCTGCTGGCCGTTTTCGCCGTGGGCGTGGATTATCTGTTTTTGCTGTTCGTCCTGCGCCTCGACGCCGTCACGCAGGAGCTTGCCGGGACGGCTCCCGCCCTCCTCTGGGCGACGTGCGCGCTGGGCCTGGCGCTGTTTCTCCTGTACGATCTGACGCTGTCCCGTCTGACAGTTCTGTACCGGCGCAGACGGCGGTAACGCCAACGCTTACCACGCGGTGCATGGCAGGGGGGAGGCTTGGGTACGGTCGATTTTTGTTCGTTTTCAGCGTAAATTTTGGATGGTTCTGTATGCCGCAGCAAGCGCGTTATTCAATCTCAATATTCTTCACGCCATGCGCCAGAATGAGGTTGATCAGCTCGTTTCTGGAGCGGTTGCTTTCCGCGGCAAGCCGGTCAAGTTCCGCCAGCGTATCCTCGCGGATGCGAACTGTAATGATACGGTTTCCATCGTCTCCGCGCTTCTTGATAATTAAAGGATCGTTCTTCATTGCACAGTACCTCTCAATCTGTATTAAATTATAGATTGACAAGTAGATTCGATATATATTACAATAAGATATCAAATTGTATTATATACATGAGAGGTGTGCCATATGCACAGCAACGACTACGAAGCAGCCTTCGGGCGGTTTTTGGAGCAAACAGAATATGACGAAGCGGAGGACGCGCTGTTTTCGCTGGTGCGGGCGGCGTTTCAGGCCGGGTGGCTGGCTGCGGGCGGCGAGGAAAGCGCGGCTGTGCGGATGTTTGAGGTGCTGCGGGCAGAGGACTTCCGGAAAAAATCATAGAAAAAACTCCCCTGCTTTGCAGCAGAGGAGTTTTTGATCGGAGAAATTAAGCCTTGCCGGCGCAGCCGAGGACGTCGACGAGCTTGTGGCGGACGAGCTCCTTGATGTTGGCGCGTGCGGGCTTGAGATACTCGCGCGGGTCGAACTTGTCGGGATGCTCGTTGAAGAACTGACGGATGGTGCCGGTCATGGCCAGACGCAGGTCGGAGTCGATGTTGATCTTGCAGACGGAGAGCTTTGCAGCCTCACGCAGCTGATCCTCGGGAACGCCGATGGCGTTGGGCATCTTGCCGCCGTTGTCGTTGATCATCTTGACATAGTCCTGCGGGACGGAGGACGAGCCGTGCAGCACGATCGGGAAACCGGGCAGACGCTTGGAAACTTCCTTCAGAACGTCGAAGCGGAGGGGAGGCGGGACGAGAATGCCCTGCTCGTTGCGGGTGCACTGCTCGGGCTTGAACTTGTATGCGCCGTGGCTCGTGCCGATGGCGATAGCCAGAGAGTCGCAGCCGGTCTTGGAGACGAACTCCTCGACCTCTTCCGGACGGGTGTAGGAAGCCTCGTGTGCGGCGACCTTCACTTCGTCCTCGATGCCGGCCAGCGTGCCGAGCTCGGCTTCGACGACGACGCCGTGGTCATGCGCGTACTCAACGACCTTCTTGGTGATCTCGATGTTCTCTGCGAACGGCTTGGAGGAGGCGTCGATCATAACGGAGGTGAAGCCGCCGTCGATGCAGGCCTTGCAGGTTTCGAAGTCGGGGCCGTGGTCCAGATGCAGAACGATGGGGATATCGGGGCAGCAAATTACGGCAGCCTCGACCAGTTTGACCAGATAGTTGTGGTTCGCGTAGGCGCGGGCGCCCTTGGAAACCTGGAGGATAACGGGAGCGTGCTCTTCCTGGCAGGCCTCAGTGATGCCCTGAACGATTTCCATGTTGTTGACGTTGAAAGCACCGATGGCGTAGCCGCCGTCATAAGCTTTCTTGAACATTTCGGTAGAAGTAACCAGAGGCATAATGACATCTCCTTAGTTTATTCATATTCCACGAAGAATTCTAGCAAATTTCAGTTATTTTTGCAATAGACGAATTTACAATTTCCGCGTGATGTGATATATTTTGTTTTGTTCAACATACTCTAATACGCATATGGAGGTAATTTATTATGTCTGAAGCTTTGAAGGGCGCTCTGATCATCGGCCAGTCCGGCGGACCGTCCTCTGTCATCAACTCCAGCGCCTACGGCTGCATCCGCACCGCGCTCGACGCAGACTGCATCACAAAGGTCTACGGCGCGTACCACGGCATCAAGGGCGTTCTGAACGACGAGCTGCTGTGCATGGACGAGGAAGACCGCGCAGAACTCGATCGTCTTCCCTACACCCCGTCCTCCGCGCTCGGCTCCTGCCGCTATAAGATCAAGGACCCGGACGAGGACGACACCGATTACAAGCGCATTCTTGAGATCTTCAAGAAGTACGATGTCCGCTATTTCTGCTACAACGGCGGCAACGACTCCATGGACACCTGCAACAAGATCTCCAAGTATATGAAGAAGGTCGGCTACGAGTGCCGCGTCATGGGCATCCCCAAGACCATCGACAATGACCTGTTCGGCACCGACCACTGCCCCGGCTACGCTTCCGCCGCCAAGTATATCGCCACGTCCATCATGGAAGTCTCCCGCGACGCGCACGTCTATGACACCGGCATGATCACCATCATCGAGTGCATGGGCCGTCACGCAGGCTGGCTGACCGCCGCTGCCGCGCTCGCCAACGAGGCAGAGCCCTGCTGCGACTTCATCTATCTGCCCGAGGTCGATTTCGACATGGACAAGTTCGTCGCCGACGTTTCCAAGCGCTACGAGGAAAAGAAGAACTGCATCGTCGCCGTCTCCGAGGGCGTGCACTATGCCGACGGCCGCTTCGTCTCCGAGGCGAAGACCGCCGCGACCGACGGCTTCGGCCATGCCCAACTGGGCGGTCTGGCTGCAACGCTGGCCGGCATCATGAAAGAGCGCACCGGTGCGAAGGTCCGCGGCATCGAGCTGAGCCTGCTGCAGCGCTGCGCTGCGCACTGCGCTTCCGGCACCGACATTGAAGAAGCGTTCATGTCCGGCAAGACTGCGGTTGAGCAGATGGTCGCCGGTCAGACGGACAAGATGGTCGGCTTTGAGTGCGACCGCACGAACGGCTACACCTGCAAGGCCAAGCTGTTCGACCTGTCCGACGTCGCCAACTTCGAGAAGAAGTTCCCGGCCGAGTGGATCACCCCGGAGGGCAACAACGTGACGAAAGACTTCATCAAGTACGCCATGCCGCTGATCCAGGGCGAGACGAAGCTCGAAAAGGAAAACGGCCTGCCCCGCTTCGCAAGACTGAAAAAGGTCTTCGCAAAATAATCAAGCAACCCCACAAGCCGCCGCGCCCCATCCGGAGCGCGGCGGCTTTTTGCGCCTGCCTCCTGTTTCTTAAGAAATATTTATTGTTTTTCGATAATTTTTCATTGACAAACGATTTTCTCTGTGGTAGCCTATAGCCACAGGAAGGGAGTGTGCTTCATATGAACTGGTCAAAGGATCGCTCCATCGCGCTCTCGCGCGGGTGCGTGGTGCTGTTCATGATTCTGCTGGCGGCGCTCGATATCGGATGCTATTGGGCAGTCCGGTGGTTTATCGGGCTGCGCTTCATGCCTTGGCAGTCCGGTGTTCTGATGATGGTTACGATCTATCTTTGCAGCGGCTTCGGCTGGGTGCTGCTCGTAAGGCTCTGGCAGCTGCTGGACAATATCCGCATGCAGCTCGTCTTCGACCTGCGGAACGTGAAGCTGCTGCGGCAGGTCAGCTGGTGCTGCGTCGGGGCGGGAGCTGTGTGCCTCGTCAGCTGCCTGTATTATCTGCCGTTCATCGCGGTCGCCATCGCGGCGGGCTTCATGGCGCTGCTCGTGCGCATCGTCAAGAATATTTTCCAGCAGGCCATCGACATGAAGGCCGAGCTTGACCTCACGATCTAGGAGGGCGCGGCATGGAAATTCTCGTAAATCTGGACGTGATGATGGCGAAGCGCAAAATTTCCGCCGGAGAGCTGGCCGAGCGCGTCGGCATCACGCCCGCGAATCTGTCCATTCTCAAAAACAACAAAGCCAAGGCCATCCGCTTTTCCACGCTCATGGCCCTGTGCCATGAACTCCGCTGCCAGCCGGGCGACCTGCTGGAATTTGTGGACAATCAACAGGAGGTTCCCGATGGAAGACCATAAAATCAACGAATTCCCCCGCCCGCCGGAAGCATCCGATTGGGCGCAGGACGCGCTCGTGCCGAAAAAGCCGCCGTTTTCCGCAAACCGGAGAGAGCAGCTGCTGGCGTTCGGACTGTACGTGCTGGCATATCTCTATCTGGGCTATCAATGGTGGGCACTGCCGCTGTTCACCGCCGGATTTATCGCGGCGGCGGAGTATCTGTTCCGGGAGCAGAAGCGTTCCTGGGAAAGCTGGGTCTGGCTTGGCTGCGTGCTGCTTGTGACCGGCTGCATCGCCTGGCGCGGGCTGCACCCGTACCAGTACGATTCGCGCTATCCCGAGCTTGTCAACCATGAATATATCCTTTCGGAAAAACTGCTGCTGTTCATCCTGCATATCTTCGCCGTCTATTGGCTCATGAGCCGTTCCGGGCGGCTGACCGGCGGCGAAAGCGGCCATCTGCTGCCGCTCGACGCGCTGTATGCGTTTGTGATCATCCCATTCAAAAATTTCTTCCTGCGCATCCGCTGCGTGCTGTTCGCGCTGAAGCCCAAAAAGGAGCGGAAGGTCAACGCCGGAGCCGTCGCAGCCGCCGTGCTGGCCGCATTCGTCGTGCTGGTGCTGCTCGTCATGGCCATGACGCAGCTGTCCGCGGCAGACGACACGTTCAGCAGCCTTTTGGAGGGCCTGCGCGACGCGCTGACACTCGATCTCGATCAAGTGTGGTTCTATCGCTTTCTCCTCAGTCTTCCCGTCGGAGCCTATGTCTTCGGCCTGCTCGCGGGCCTTGGCCGCGAAACGCCCGAGACGATGCGCGGACGCGGCACGTCCGCAGAAACCGCTCTGCCAAAGCTGCGTGTCGTGCCGGAGGCCGTCTGGCTCGCGGCGCTGGGCGTGTTCAGCGCGCTCTATCTCGCGTTTTTCTTCGTGCAGGGCCGATATCTGTTCGGCGCGTTCACGCGGACGCTCCCGGAGAGCTTCACGGTCGCGGAGTACGCCCGTCAGGGCTTCTTCGAGCTCTGCCGCGTCATGGCGATCAATTTTACCCTCTTCTGGCTCGTCTCGCGCACCGCCCGGCGGGAAAGCCGTCCCGTGCGCTGGATGACGGCGGCGCTTCTGATCGAGAGTATGCTCTTCGCCGTCGTCGCCCTGTCCAAGCTCGTGCTCTATATCGACTGCTTCGGCTTCACGCCCAAGCGCCTGCAAAGCACCTGGCTCGTGTGCGTTCTCCTGTTCGGCAGCGCCTGTGCGCTTTATACCCACCTGACGGGCAAAAAGTCCATGCGCGTCTGGATGATCTTCGGCGCCGTCACGCTTTCCCTGCTGTGCATCTGGTAAATTGTCGGGTATCCGCGGATTTTGTACGCAAAAAATCCGCGGATACCCCCTTGACAGCACCGACTGCCTGTGCTATTATAATAAAGCTCTTTAGAAAGCACTATATCGCGGGATAGAGCAGTTCGGTAGCTCGTCGGGCTCATAACCCGGAGGTCGGGGGTTCAAATCCCTCTCCCGCAACCATCAAAACAGCCGGTTTCGACTAGAAATCGGCTGTTTTTCTATACTTTTTCAGAAAAATGAGCAGAGCGGGCAAGCGAAGAATTCAACTTTAATTCAACTTGCTTTCAAAATCACGCTTTTTTCAGGAAAATATCTGAGAGGACTTCTGCATTCTTCCTGTCCGCTTCCTCGACGACGTGCGCGTAAATATTTGCCGTTGTGCTCACCTGCGCGTGTCCAAGCCGCTTGGAGATCGAAACGGAATCCACGCCGTTAAAGTAGAGCATGGACGCCATTGTGTGCCGGAACGCATGGGGATTGATATGCGGCAGGCCGTGGCGCTTGCTGAATTTGCTCATCCAGTCTGTCACGCTGTCTGGGTGCATGGGGCTGCCGTTCTCCTGCGAGAAGACAAAGCCCTGATTTTCGTAGAATTCACCCAGCCGCAGCCGCTCGGTGTTCTGCCACGCGCGATAGGTGCGGAGAAGCTGCATCGTCTCTGCCGGGAGCGTAATATAGCGGTCAGACGCGGCCGTCTTCGGAGTATCCTCATAGATCCCGCGATCCGGGGCATACAGAACGTTGTTGCAGATATGGACGCGGTTCTTCTCGAAGTCAACGGCGCTCCATTTCAGGCCCAGCAACTCCCCGCGCCGTGCGCCGGTCAGCAGAAACAGGTGCGTCAGCGTTTCCCATTTCAGCGGCTCCTGCCTGAGTGCGTCGCGGATGGCCGCGATCTGCTCCGGCTGGAAGTAGTTCACTTCTTTCTTGGCAACCTTCGGAAGCGTGGCCTTTGCTGCAACGTTGAAGGGAACCTGGCCTTCCTTCTCTGCTTGGTCAAGAACCGTAGAAATCAGCCGATGGTGCTCCAGAATGGTCTTCGCAGACAGGCCGGAACCGGTGCGCTTGTTCTGCCCCGGCTTTCCGAGCGCCGTATAGAAGCTGTTCAGATGGTCTGCACGCAGGTCTTTCAGCTTGATATGACCGATAGCCGGATAGATGCGCTCGGTCAGCTCCTTGTAGCGGACAATCGTGGAGTGCTTCGCTCCGCGCTGCTCCTTCATGGCAATTACATATTCACAGTACGGCTCAAACTTCTGGCGGCTGTCAGTGGTGACGCCCGCTCTGCATTCCTTCTCAAAGGTCGCGGCAAACGCCTCGGCCTTTTTTCGTGCGCTCCTTTCCGTCCACGTGGGCGAAACCTCGAACGTAGCCGTCCACGGCTTCAGCTGCTTCCCATCCGGTCCCCGCCCGCGATGGACGCGGATGGAATAGGAGATCAACCGCCCGGCCTTGTCGCGGCGTTCTTGGATGTTAGCCATTATGCGCACCCCCTATTTGAAAATCAGAAAAATCGCCCTTATCTATCTTTTCAATACATTTTTCCGCTTGTAGCTGGCTTATCTGCCCGTTCTTTTGCCAAGTATAAACTAATGAATAGAATATTCGTTTGTCTTCGCGGGAATCAAAGCTGCCCTTTGCATCATGCAGTATCAAAAACAAAAGGTTTTGCGCTTTATATTGCAAGAGATCGTTAACCTTGTATTTTTGAGTGCTTGTAGCTGCAATGTTTCCATTGATGATTTGTGCATCTTCGCCTTGATCGTCGATATAGTCAGTTATGGTGTGAAGCAAATCTATAAAGTTTGTATTTTCAATAATCAGGCTCAAAGTATCGGTCCACCAAGTAATTTTATTCTCGCGCTTTATATGTACTAAAGTGTCAACCGATTTTTCACTTAGACCCGTAATCTCCATGACCGTTTTTGTTTCTGCTTTTGGGGTATCAATTTCGCCGAACAAATACTGTGCGTCACAATCTAACAGTTTACAAAGAAGTGCAAATTCGGATAGTGGCGGGTCTGCTTTTCCACTTTCCCAATTAGATATGGCTTTTCGTTTGCTCTCTACCTGTTTTGCGTAATCGTCGCCATTATCATTTGAAGGGACCATATACGCAGCAAGTGTAGCTTGTGACTTAAATCCGCATTCTTTTCTCCTTTTTGCAATTCTATTTCCAAAGTCATATTTGGTAAAATTATTTCCAATAATAGAAATCGCCTCGCATAAACAGGAATTTATATGGTATAGATTTTTCCTTTCATGTAGTGTAGCATGTAATTAAACAAAAGTCAATGATATCTGCGAAAATGAAAGGAGATTGCCAATTATGTTCAAGACTATTCGCCAAACAGCCGCACTTGGAATTTTGCCGGAGTACAGGTTGCGCATTATGGCCGCCCAGGGAAACTGCCCTGGAATAAAGAGCGGAAATCGTTACCTTGTGAATGTAAATGCGCTTGTTGAGCAGTTGGAAGCTGAAAGCCGCCGCCATAAGGAGACCCGCGAGTGAATCGAACTGTGTTGATCTTCGATCTGCTTCACCCCGGCGCAGAAAACGGGGTCAAGCTGACGGAGCTTGCCGCCCTTACCAATCAGGACGAGCGAATTGTGCGGCGGCGGATTCAAGCGGAACGCAAGGCGGGCAAGCTGATCCTGTCGGATTGTCTGCATGGCTATTTTCTGCCAGCATCCGAGCAGGAAGCGCGGCGTTTTATTCGATCCATGAGCGGCCGTGCAGCTGAAATCGCTGCTGTCAGCCGCGCGGCAGAAGCTGCGCTCGCGGATATGGCCGGTCAGGAACACATGGAAGGATGGGTGTGATGGCGGCAGAGAAAAAGTCTTTCGTTCTGTATCACGATATCCGGGTTCCTTTGGAACTGCTGACGGATGAACAGCGCGGAAAGTTGTTTGTTGCCCTTCTGAACTACTCCGAGTACGGCGAACTTCCAGATTTCGACGGGGCGTTGCTAATGGCATTTGCCTTTATTCGAACGTCACTTGATCGTGATGCGGAGGCGTGGGCAGAAAAGCGGGCAAAGCGGGCGGAGGCGGGGCGGAGCGGAGGTCTAGCAAAAGTAGCAAATGCTAGCAGCTCCAAGCAAAACGTAGCAAATTTAGCCGTACCCGTACCCGTAAGCGTAAGCGTTCCCGTACCCGTAAACGTTAATACTCCCAACACAAGTGTTGGGAGAGAGACGGCGGACAAGCCGCCGCGCGCTTCGCGCTTCACACCTCCCACTGTTGATGAGGTCAGGGCTTATTGCCAAGAACGTGGGAACAGTGTTGACCCGGAACGGTTCGTAGACTTCTACGCTTCAAAAGGTTGGCTTGTCGGCAAGACGAGGATGAAGGATTGGCGGGCGGCTGTGCGGTCGTGGGAGCGGTCAGATTCACAGCAGAAGGCGCAGGACAAAGACAGGATTCGCAGCTACGACGCAGACGAATCCTTTGTGTGAGGGGGCAACGATATGAACGTATCAGGAATGGTGAACCGACTTGCAGGGGATGTCCAAAAGATGGACACCCCCGGAGATTACCGGGAGAACGGCATCGTGCATTGTGCCGTTTGCGGCGAGCCGAAGCAGGCACGCAAGCAGCTGCCGGACGGCAAGGGTGGGTTCGTTGAACGCCTTGTTCCTATCTCCTGTGCCTGCGTCCGAGCAAAGGACGAGGCCGCAAGGCAGAAAGACCGGCGCGAGCAGTTTATGTCGTCGATGGAACAGATGTGGGCGGCGGATCAGCTGCAAATCCCGGGCTGCCTGCGAAAGACCTTCGACGTTGACGACCGGCACGCGGCAAATGTTTCGGACGTCTGCCGCCGGTATGCGGCACAGTGGCCGAAAATGAAACGGGAGGATATCGGCGTTCTGCTGTTCGGCGCTGTCGGTGCAGGCAAGAGCTTTTATGCGTGCGCGATTGCAAATGCGGTTCTGGCACAGCTTGATTCTGCTGTCATCACGAGCTTTCCCCGGATTTTGAATCTGCTGCAATCCACGCAGGACAAGCAGGCACTGCTTGACCGGATGCAGCGTTATTCGCTGCTGGTTCTGGATGATCTCGGCGCGGAGCGGGATACGGCGTATGCTGCGGAGCAGGTTTTTAACGTCGTTGACGCCCGTGTGCAGACCGGTTTGCCGCTCATCGTGACGACCAATCTGTCAGTCGCCGAGATGCAGCAGGCGGATTCCATGCAGCTGAAACGCATTTACGATCGCGTTCTGGAGCTTTGCCCCGTGCGGATCAAGCTGGAAGGCGAGAGCCGACGCACACAGAATGCACAGCAGCGGCTTGCGGTTGCAAACGATCTTCTGAAGCCGTCTGCGCGCACATAAAAAACCGCCCTTCCGGGCGGCTCCTGTGCGGCGTGATCCTGATGAAAACATTGTAGCACAGGAGGGCAGGACATTGCAAGCACAAACAGAACGCGCCGCGCAAACGAACCGGATCGCGGAGGCTGTGCAGCGCGGGCAGCTGGATACTCTGACGCTTTGGGCAGCTGTCCGGGGTTACGCCGCAAAGAAGGCCCGCCGCTGGGTGGCTGCGCTGCATCACCGCTGCGGTGTAGAACTTGATGATCTGATGCAGGAAGCCTACCTTGCCATGCTGCGGGCTGTCAGACTGTGGAGGTCGGACGGCGGCACGGGCTTCATCGGCATCTATGAATTGACGCTGCGGACTGCATTTGCGGACGCATGTGGTATTCGGACAGTGCGAAGCAGAAGCGATCCATTGCAGACCGCCGTTTCGCTCGACGCGCCGGTTGGCGAAGACGGCGAGGGAACAAACACGCTGGTAGACTTTGTGCAGGATGAGCAGGCGGAAGACCGACTTTTGGAAATCGAGCGGGAAGAACTGGCGGAGGCAGTACAAGCAGCCTTACAGCAGCTTCCGGACGAGCTGCGCGAGGCGCTGACCGACACATTCTGGTTCGACAAGCCGGTTGACGCACGGTTGCGCAATACCGCCCTGAAAGCGCTCAGAACGCCTACGGTCTGCCAAACGCTGCGGACGTATGTCTGAGTGCTTTTAGTTTTTGGACACGACTACGCGCGCGCGCGAGGAAACTCCGGGCAGACACCGTACAGAACCTTAAAAAACCTTAACTTTTTTGCATATATGCGTTCTGCATCAAACCAGCACCCGGAAAACCTTAGAAAACCTGTAATTTTCCCGTATATGGATTCAGGGTTGTCGCATAAAAACCTATCAAAACCAGCCTTTTCTTCCTATTTATGAACACTCCGCCGACTATGTTTTTCCGGATTTTTTCGGCAAAAGGACAATACGGAGAAAAAACAAAATGAATGGAGTTAAAACAAAGCTGGACGATGCAAACCGCGAACTTGTAAAGGACAGCAGCGGCTACCATACCCCGCTTTTCGAGGTCAGCTATGAGGCCGACAGCGTATTCCGCAACGGCTATGAAAACTGTCCAAATTTGAATTGATAGACGGCGGGAAAGACCGCAGAAAGGAAAATTATGAGCAGATACAACACATACGCACGGCAGCTTGACGCTGCTTTCAGGACAGCCCGAGACGAATACGCTGAGGCTTATAGCAGCCTTGAGCAGGCACGGCAGGCAGACACCGACGCAAAGGCGTGGAGGCCCAATGACACCGCCGAAGACAAGCAGCTGCGAACCGCAACAGCGGCGCTCGATCTGAACAAAGCAGAGGCGGAATTCAAAATTGCAGATGGCCGAATCTGGCCGGAGTTTGACACGAAGTGCAAGGAACTGCGTAGAGAACTCGAAAAGGACGTTCAGAAAAACAGCCTCGCGAACCCAGACGCAATCGACGCGAACGCATTGGAGCTTCTGAAATCGGGAGCGCTGACCGTGGAAGATTACTATTCGTTTGCGGAGCGGTACGAGAGCAACGCGACCATGCTGCGCGTGATTTCAAAATACGCGCTGGACGCTTCTGAAAACGCGGATGATACCAAAGACGCGGTTGCGCTGCGTATTCTTTCCGACAACTGCAAAACGGGTATGGGGACAGTTTTGCGGGCTTGGAATGAGCTGGAAGGCTTGGCGTCCTATTGTTCCGGACGCGGCGGAAGCAGCCGTTCCGCAATTGACCCAACGCATATTATCAGCATGGGAAAATGGTGGGAAGAACTGGCTGGTCAGTCTATTGAGAATTTCTGAGGGGGTGTTCGTATGCAGATTGTAATTGGCGCGATCATTTTTGCGGTTGGCTGCTTCTGCGGCGCGGTTCTGGTTGCGACGGGCGAAGCCCTTGAACGCAGAAAGCGGTGATTGCATGGGGATTCCTGCGAAAAATCTTGCAGCTGCGAAGAAGTACCTTCACACGATGAATAAGAACTTTTTGAAAGCGTGGGAAATGGGCTTTCACGATGCAGACGCGGGGCGCGATCAGCGCCCCACCCCATGCCCGGACAGCATAAAGCCGGGCACCACGGCATATGCGGCGGTGTCTTTCGCCCGAGAAGTATACATCATGGGATACAGAGCGGGAAAGAGGGTGCATAAAGAATGAATTTGTATGAACTCTGCGTAAAGATCGGCGCAGATGTTACCGACGTAAACAAGGGCATTGACGAAACCGGAAAGAAAACGTCCGACCTCGGCGAAAAAATCAAAAACGGGCTTGCTGCTGCTGGAAAGGCCGCGGTTGTCGGCGTGACCGCAGCGGCGACGGCAATCGGCACAATCGGCACAAAGGCGATCCAGGCATACGCAGACTATGAGCAGCTTGTCGGCGGCGTGGAGACGCTGTTTAAGGATAGCCAAGATAAAGTTATGGAGTACGCAAACAACGCGTACAAAACCGCTGGGCTGTCTGCGAATGAGTACATGGAGACGGTGACAAGCTTTTCCGCGTCCCTGCTGCAATCCTTAGACGGTGACACCAGCGCTTCGGCAGAAAAAGCAAACCTGGCGCTGACCGATATGTCCGACAACGCGAACAAAATGGGTACGGACATGACTTCAATCCAGAACGCATATCAGGGGTTCGCAAAAGCAAATTACACCATGCTCGATAACCTGAAGCTCGGCTACGGCGGTACGCAGGCCGAAATGCAGCGGTTACTTGAAGACGCGGAGAAAATCTCCGGCATTAAGTACGACATTTCCAGCTATGCGGATATCGTGGACGCGATCCATGTCGTGCAGACCGAAATGGGCATCACCGGCACGACCGCAAAAGAAGCCGCGTCCACGATTCAAGGCTCGTTCGGCATGGTAAAAGCCGCATGGCAGAACCTCGTGACCGGACTCGCAGACCCGGGTCAGGATCTCGGGGCCCTCGTCGGGAACTTTACAGATTCCGTTGTTGTCGCAGGAAACAACCTGATTCCGCGTATTCAGGAATTACTGCCGCGTATCGTGGAGACTGTAACGTCTCTTGTTGGAACGGTCAGCGAGCAGCTGCCCGCACTGCTTGAATCTGTCCTTCCCTCGCTCATCGAGGGCGCGACAAGCCTGATTGCTGGGCTGATGGCTGCGCTTCCTTCGGTTCTCGCCGTGCTTGGCGATGTTGCGCCGACAGTCATTGGAATCCTAGTTCCGGCGCTGATTGATCTCCTGCCGCAGATCGTGCAAACGGGCATTGACGTTATCGTTTCACTGGTACAGGGCATTTCCGAAGCCATGCCGGAACTGATTCCGGCAGCGACGGAGGCGATACTTGAAATCGTTGATACGCTTACGAACCCAGACAACATCGGCAAACTGGTCGACGCCGCGCTTAAGATCATTCTTACTCTGGCGGACGGGATCATTGATGCCGTCCCGAGGCTGCTTGAGGTGGCTCCCAAGATTATCACAAATCTCATCACCGCGCTTACTGAAAACTTCCCCAAAATCATCGAATCCGGCGTAAAACTTGTTGCGTCGCTGTCGGATGGCTTGATTAAATCCATTCCGCAGCTTACTGAGACTGCGCCAAAGCTTATTATTGGAATTGTGCAGGGAATCCTTGATAATCTTCCGGAGATCATCATGTCCGGCCCTAAAATCATTATGGCGCTCATTGAGGGCCTTATCAGCGCGATCCCGGATCTCGTTCAGGCCGTGCCAACACTGATCAAGTCAATCGTCGACACGTTCCTCAATTATGACTGGGGCAGCATCGGCAGAAATATTGTGAGCGGCATTAAAAACGGCGTCTCAAATACATGGAACGGCCTAAAGTCTGGCGTAGGAACGGCTGTGAATGGGCTGGTTGGCGGCGTGGAAAGCATTCTCGGCATCGCGTCTCCGTCCAAAGTCTTCGCCAGAATCGGCGGCTACATGGCCGAGGGACTTGGGCAGGGATTTGACAGGGAAATGCTCGGGGTGCGGAAAGATATCGAAGATCAAATGACCTTCGGCACAACGTCATTCTCTGTGTCCGGCGCGGCAAAGTCCTCTGTCGGCGTCGTGAACGGCCTGCTTGCCAACAACCAGCCCGGAACGCCAATGCAGATCAACCTTGTGCTCGATGGGCAGACGATAGCAAGAGCAATATTCGATCCGCTGCGGGGCGAGATCGTACAAAGGGGTGTATCGCTGGCGTAAACCCGCAGCTTAAAATAACAGAAGGAGGTCGAACACAGGCTACCAGCCGGGAGAAAGTCCCGGTGTCCGTCGGCAGCGCTTGCGGAGCCGCCCACTCTTTGCAACGTTGCAAAATCCTGCGCGAAGCACTGCGCAGGTACGCCGCTAAAGCACCTGCGGCGTGCAGACCATCTGTTCTTAGCCCTAAATATAGACGAAAGGAGCGGGAAAGGCCTCCCGCTCCTTTTGCTGTTCACCAGCGAAATTCCGCCGATGAACCCTTGAAGAAACACGAACGTTCGTTTGCTGTGTGGCTGTTATAACGCCGCACACGCCGCCAGAAGCCATATACCAGCTCTGTTTATGCGGGAGAATAAAAAACGCCGCTGTGGGGCTTGTACGGCCTCACAGCGGTATATGATTTTTAATCGTCTGGGCGATACACAAAGTCATCTGTCAGAAGGTTGACGATCTGGCAGGCAGGAATTACACAATCCGGGAGCGGACAGGTGAAGCAGCTGGCGCTGTAGGGACAGACCGTGCGGGGCTTTCGATACCGGTACGTTGACTTGGGCTTCTTGCCGTTGGCTGCGGCGCGTAAGTAGCGGACATTGCTCTTTGTCACGCCGAGCCGCTGGGCAATCTCGCAGGTGCTGAGCCCCTGCCGGTACAGCCGCATGACCTCAGCCTGCTTGTTGGTCATGGCTTTTGATCTGCGGAACCCACACATTGCGAATGTGGGAGATTACCCGCAGGCTGTACTGTTGTGTGCGTGCATCGGCGTAGGGCTGTTTTGTGCGTATTGACTTAATGAGGCGCTTGCAGTCGGTTTTTGTCATTCCCTCCGGTGGAGTTATGTCCGGTACAGCAGTAGATTCCTCGAGCAACTTGTCCTGCATAAGAGCAAGGAAAATGCGTACTTCATTTTCGTTAAGAGAAAGAATCTGACTGTACAGATTGTCTTTGATATCGCTCATTTTCAACCCCTCCCAATGCTGCGGCTTGTCTCCGTCGCATATTTCTGTCCTTTTTCAGCCTTTCGCTGCCGGATCATTTTCAGCAATTCCGCCCTCTCATCCGGCGTCAGTTCTGATATAGCAGTCTCAAATTCTTCGCGTAACTGGTCTACGTTGTTTTGACGATTGTCCATAATAATTAGTCCTCCTTAGTAACACGTTTCATAAAAGCGCAATTCCCGAATGCGTCCGCTGAAAAAGTGGTTGATGTTGTAATCGCAGCGGCGGTATCTTGTCTGGAAATGCTGGTCAATCATGGGCGGGTAGCTCTCCGGCGGAATGTCGGCGTATGCGCTGCCACGGTCGGCCTGCTCGATCCACGGCATATCCTGGATGATGCGCACGATCTGGCTTGCGCAGATCGGCGGGTGCGGTCTGCCGGTGTGTGCCTCGTACTGCTCGAAGTAGTACCGGAACACGCCAAGCGCTTCGTCCAGCGTATACGGCCCTCCGGGGAATACCGACGCTGTGATATCCGCGAATTTGTCAAAATCAAACAGCAAGTATCTGCCTCCTTTGTCGGGGTGGGTGGAGCGGAGCGCGGAAGCGGCTCCGTTCCCTTATACCCTTATACAGTCTACTTCTTACTTCTACTTCTGTTTCTTCTTCTACTTCTGTGTCATTCGATATCGGTCGATATCGACCGATCAGCGCCATGTCTTGCCGTGATTCGCTGCACATATCGCGCCCAGGCTTCTTCCATGTCCGGCATGAACGCAGAGAACGCAACGCTTTCGATGGGAGACAGGTTTGCGGGCTTTTCGCCTGTCTCCAAGAAGTCCCAGCAGGCCAGCAGCACGTTCACTGCTGTTTCCGGGGAAAGCTGCCTGACCAGTTCCCGGCGCTCCAGCTTCATCTTGAACCAGCTGGGGTGCTTGTCATTGTCTTTCGTCATTGCCGCCCCCTCACGCCACAGTGAACCGGCGGCTGGTGCTGGACTTGGTGAAGCGCTCGGCAAGCTCCGGCATGGCCTTCTTGAACGCTGTGCTGTCGAACCGGCTGCTGGTCACGGCCTTCCAGGTGATCTTGTAATCCGTGCCCGTCAGCGTGTCGGCGTCAATGGCGGTCATGTGCGCCTTGATCGCGTCCTGAATGCTCTCGATCTCGGCTGTCAGCTCGTCGGCCATGCGGCGCAGCTCGCGAAGCTCGTTGACCTTGCTCTGAATTTCTGTGTTGCTCATAGGTGAAACCCCTTTCCTTTTTCGGCGGGGCGTGGTATACTGTCCACGACCCCTTTTGTGGTTGCGTCCTGCTTGTGCTTCCTACGGCGTGCAGGACGCTTTTTCTTTGCTCTTGGGAACTCCGGCGGCTGGGGGCTTTCAACTGATCTCGTGAGCCTTGCTGCACTTTGCTGTTCCTTCCCAACTCTTATAGACGTTCTTCACCCATCTTCTGCCGGTGTCTGAACTATTTTCGTTTGTTCCCCTTGACTGGCTTCATTATATCGCTTATTGCGCAAGTATGCAACGTGGAATATTGCACAAGTATGCTCTTGCTTTTTTATTCAATTTGCATAATTGCGCAAGTACGCATTTTAATGATATACTTTGCGTGAGGTGATTACATGGGTGGGAAAACATCTGCGAAGTCAAAGAATACATGGATAACGAAAGCGTATGACCGTATCAACTTGACCGTTCCGAAGGGCCAGAAAGACTTGATACAGGCCCACGCCGAAGCGCAGGGCGAAAGCACGAACGGCTTTATCAATCGCGCGATCTCGGAGACGATGGAGCGGGACGGGAAGCCGAAAACGGATTGACAACGGCGGGAAACGCCGTATAATGAAAGCAGGAGGGATGAAACTATGCTTGATGAAAAGGATTTGCAGGCTATCCAGGACATGATTCAGGAATCCGCAAGCCAGACCCTGAAGGACGCGATGCAGGGCGCTTCGGTTCTGATGGAATCTTATTTCGGGCCGAAGTTCAAGCTGCTGTTTGAGAATCAGCAGACCATGATGGAAACACTTGCACCGAAGAGCCGGGTTGATGAGCTGGAGGAAGAGGTTGCATTCCTGCGATCGATCATCCGCCAGCACAGCCGGGAAATCGAAGAGCTGAAACACGCATAAGCGAAATAACAAATGGCCTCCGAGAAAGCTCGGAGGCCATTTTCTCATACAAAACTTTTCGCTGCTTTGAGTTCAACAAAAATTCAACTCCATTACGAAAAGTTCAACAAAGTTACAAAACGATACCAGACGCAGAATTCAAAAAAGCTAGTGTTTTCAATGCTTTTTTACACGATGTAACACGATAAAGAACGGCATTTTTAGAACTCATAACCCGGAGGTCGGGGGTTCAAATCCCTCTCCCGCAACCATCAAGCTGAACCAAAAAAGATATCAGCGCGAAAAGCCCAGAAGTTTCAACGACTTCCGGGCTTTTTTGCGTCCATTTTTAGAGGCGTGACAAAAAGATGCCAAAATGGGCTTTGGCAAATTCGATGGACCTGTACCTTTACCCAAGGCATTTCGAGCCGCTTTTCCGAGGATTTTTCGGGAAAGCGGCTCGCTTTTGCTCTCGGCAAAGTGTAGAATTTTGACTGGCGTTTTTATTGGTCTTGCCGAATACCAACTCCAAGCACAGATGCCAGCGTGTTAGCCAGCTGTGCGACGTTTCAGACGTTAAAACCGCAGGCAAGCCCCATCCCACTCCAGGACGAAAACACGGCGTATTGGCGATGCTGGGACGCGAGAAAGCAAAGCACCCGCTGCCAGTTCAGCGGGTGGTCGTTTATCTGCTGGATCTCAGCAGAGCATCAGTTTTTAATGTCACACCCACCATGTCCTTGTGGGCTTCGCGGGTGTCCCGGCAGAGCGGCGACAGGAAGGTCAATGCGTTCTGAATGCGGCTCAGATCAGACGCAGAGAGTGCGTTCTCATGCAGATGGCGCAGCACCCGGCGATAGGATTCGCGGAGCTTTGCGTCCACGGACGGCTGAAAGAAATAGTTTGAAATCAGGCCGCCGATCAGAGCGGCTTCGTTATCGGTGTACTGCATGGTGATTGCCCTCCTCTACAATGTTCACGCAACAAACGCGGCAATCATACCACAAGATGCAGTACCGGTCTATGCGCATTGTGCCGAAATATTGAACAACAAACCAAGATACAAAATGAAGCGGCGTTTCGCTCTCTCGTGAAAAGAGGGTTGAAACGCCGCTTTTTTCTTTTCTTAAATTCTGAACCCCAGACGAAGGAGGTCACAAAAATGTCTGTATTCCGTGTCGAGAAAAACAAGGGTTACACGGTCATGTCCAACCACCATCTCCGCAACCATACGTTGTCGCTCAAGGCCAAGGGGCTGCTCTCACAGATGCTGTCGCTGCCGGAGGATTGGGATTACACGCTGCAGGGTCTCGCGCAGATCAACAAAGAGAGCATCGACGCCA
>ERZ1026915.7-NODE-7-length-90379-cov-8.791174_pt1 | contig 90379 bp, 77 predicted proteins | sample MGYA00519466_ERZ1026915 | MGnify/ENA primary metagenome ERZ1026915 (study PRJEB26926, sample SAMN06164884) | human gut metagenome | biome: ENVO:00009003; feature: ENVO:2100002; material: ENVO:00002003 | host: Homo sapiens | place: USA | collected 2012 ... | reverse complement strand
TTTGCATCTATGGTTTGAGAGAAGAAATCCGGGCTTGAAAAAGCCCGGAAACGGTTGATGCGCCTGGCTTTGCGCCAGACGCATCTATACCGGTAACTCTTTATGGCAACAGTTGATAAAAATGATACGGTTTCATTTGGTTTCAAATGATTTCACTCAAAAATGAAACCATAGCGGTGAAAGGTGAAACCATAATGAGACGAGAGATGAATCAAAAGATACCTTATTGGTCTTTTCCTTTTTCAGATTCATCATCAGGGGTGGATTTGATCTTTTCATCCAGTACTTTCCCGACTGCCTGTAGCCCGTCAGGGCTGCAAAATGCGTCCATCAGTTCGTTGAACTCAGGGTTTTCGCTATGAGACACGGCAGCATTTCGGATGCGTGACTGTTCAACAATCGAAAGGATCAGATTCAGGCCAAGAACCGCACATCCAATGTAAAGACAGGTCTTTATCCAAATCCCAACGATGCAGAGGATGATCCCCGGAACAGATAAGTAGAAAAAGTGAAATAGGAAATTCGTTAGAACAAATAGCCAAAACATTTTCTGGGGGTATTCTCTTTCCATGTTGTACCTCCTAAATTTACAGACCTGACAATTTTCCTTTGCGGAATTGATTGTATCACATTCTTGCACTAATTTCCATACTAAAAAAGCCCGATGGTCTCGTATCAAAACCATCGGGCTTATTTGAAAGTAAAGACCTATTTTGATACCAAATGCACACGGCACTGACCTTTTATTAAAAGGTTCACCCACCATTAAAAGGTGTAGGAATAATTAAAAGGTTCAATCCGAAAAATACTCATCTACAATTGCATTCAGTTGTGCGGCAATTTCCGAGAAATCTCTATTCAGGTTAAGCGTTTTTACGCTGATTTTGTTGCCGCTCATTTGATAGCTGTTGTTCGGTTGAATAGCCTCGTCTGTTGCGGCATACAGGAGCATACCGGAAACCGTATGCGGTTGAGTTCCGAACTCGGTGTCCTTATTTTTCACATAAGTGAAAATCTGATATAGATTCCCGGAGTGCAAGGTGTGGACATCGTACTGAGCCTGTGTGGTATGTGTGTAATACTTGGCATCTATAATCAACACAGTGCTTCCTTTGGTCAGCATGATGTCACTCTGCATTACCGGAAGCATTGTGCCGATGCCATCATCTAATGCCCACGGAATTTGAGATGCCGTTGCAGTCACCTGCGGGCACTCCTTGGCGTAATACTCAAGGATGAACTTCTCATAAAGGCGATTCATGCGCTGTTCGTCAATAAAAGAAGCTAACCGATATTCGCCGGAGTCCGTTGTCAGCAGCATTCCTTCAAGAATCAGCTGGCAAAGGCTGATAAGCATACGGTAGGTATTGTTGTTCCGCTGAAACCGAATGGCAGACCAGCGTATTGCAGACGGGTCTATGGTGTCAACATTCGAAAAGAACAGCATTTCCTTCTTCAAATCGCTCTTATACTCCTGACTCACTCTTGCGTGGCGGAGCAGAAGCATAACAGTTGTTTTCAGAATCTGATTCAGAAGGTTGTTTTCTGAAAGCTCATCATACTCGCAGGTCAATACCCGCTTTCTGGCGAGACGGTTCTGTATGGTCCCCGGCATATCGATTTTGCCACGAACAACGGCTACATCTTCTTTGCGATTCAGATACTCACGATATAAGCCCTGCTTCAACTGCCGACCTATGCCCTTGGCGAGAATGGCTGCAAACAGATTGTGTATGTTTTCAAACTCTTCGGTAGCAACATCCTCATATCCGCCTTGATTGAGCGTCGTGAAGGCATACGAAAGCATATAGTATATGTTTTTGATGAAGATGCTTTTATCCTTAATCATTGAAACACACCCTGCAGAATATTTTCCCAACGCTGGAGTTTGTTCGGATCATCAAACCAGTATTCGCTGAGCATTGGCAGAATATCATAATCAACGATGGAGTGCATCCACTCATCTGTACAAATATCCCTGCCGCAGAAATAGCTGTGTCCAATGCAGAATCCCTTACCCAGAGATTTATCAAGTGCAATTTCATGATTCAGGTCTTTTACCTTGGATATCAGCTCATTCAGCGTTTCGTTGTTCAAGCCGTTCTGGTAATGGATAAATCCTTCGGAATCAAATCCCGGCTCCACCTCAAAGAAGCTAAATCGACGGCGCAGAGCGTAGTCAATCATCGCAAGGCTGCGGTCTGCCGTGTTCATCATGCCGATGATATACAGATTTTTGGGAACAGAGAAAGACAGCCCGTTATACGCCAGCGTCGCCTTGGTACCCCTGTAGTCCTTCTCAATCAGCATCAGCAGTTCGCCGAATATCTTGCTCATATTACCTCGGTTGATTTCGTCAATGATGAAGAAGAATTCCTTGTCCGGCTGGTTTGCAGCTTTCTGGCAAAACCGATAGAAGATGCCGTATTTCAATTCAAATCCATCCTCAACAGGCTTATAGCCCATCATAAAATCCTCGTAAGAATAATTCTGGTGGAACTGAACGAATTCAATGCGGCTGTCGTCTTGTTCACCCATCATAGACCATGCCAACCGTCTGGCAGCAAAAGTCTTACCAACACCGGGGGCTCCCTGCAAAATGATGTTCTTTTTATTGCGAAGAACGGCCACAAGGTTTTCGTAGCGTTTTTCGGTCATATAGACCTCATCCAGAAAATCACTTTTTGTGTACGCATCTATAGCTGCATCCGTGGAGACCGGATTCTCTTCCCGAATCATATCGAGAATGAAGTCATATTCGCCTCTGGTGAGCTTGAAAAGGCTGCCTTGGGGATTCTGAAAGTATTCCATGCGTTCCAGTTCAGGGCATTCTTTTAGCGTAGTATAATCAATAGGAGAGGTCAGCCCTTCTACTTTTTCAAAAAACAGCTTTTCGCCGTCCTGCTCTGCGCTGACACGACCAATGGCAACGATCTGTTTTACCGGATTGGATTCGTAGCCGATAATCATATCTCCGGCTTTCGCATCCAGGAAGTTCTGGAATATGCGGCGCTTGTTTCCATTCTCGTTGTAAAGTGTGTAAGACTGCACCTCACCTACAGCAATGTCGGAATAACTCCAGATTTTTGGATTGGCGTTCAACCACCAATATCCACGATCTTCTTCGCCCGGCGCTGCAGCGACATACAGCTCAATGCCGCTCAAATCGGTTTTGTCAAGAGCGGCGGACAGTTCATCACGCAATTTCCAGATATAGCTACCTTGCTCGTCCTTCGTTGCATATCGTCCGATGTACAGAACAGGCCACCACTTTGAGTTTTCATTTTTATCGTCGGTTAAAACCGGGCAGCCCGTCTTTTCAATAACTCTTTTGGCAAGTGCGGTTGAACCCGTTAAATAGAAATTCTTTGTTTCACCGTATTTGACAGCAAGCTGTGTGCAGGTCGCCTGTCCGCCGTAATCCTTCATGCGTTTCATGATTTCAAGGCTTCCCGTTGTGAACACCTTGTCATCGCCAAGCAGGGCAAGCCAGTCCTCTTCGGTCAATCCGGGTGTGTAATCGCTCGGAAACCATGCTGCCGCTTCCGCTTTTTCCGCATTTTCCTGCGAATAGAGGCGGCTGATATAGAAACCGACATCAATGGTCAGCGTTTTCAGTTCGGGATCGGGATAACAGGTATCCGTCAGCTGCGACTGGAACAGATTCACCAGTTCAGTGTCCTCTTTCAGTGCGGCACTGATCTCATCATAGAGCCGCAGGAAATTACGGATATTGTCCGCATAGGCGCCCTTTTTGAACCGATAGTCCGACTCCAGTTCACTGGAGACCGTTTTTACCTCACCGAATTTGTAGATATAGTACTTGTCCGGATAACGCAGCCAAAGGTATGTGCTGATGGCGTTTTCGTACTGGTAGTGCTGCGCCGCACCGTTTCCGTATTTTTCAAGAAGAATGGACGATTGCATTTTGAATGCATTCATTCTCTCAAACACATCTTGACTCTCGTCAAACAGGGCGATAAACATAGCCCGCACTTCCTCCGGGGCGGCTTTCGCAAAGCCCACGATCATGCCCTTCGGAAAATTATTATTTGATGCCAGCAGGTTAAACGTCTTATCAAGGGAGCGGCTCAGCATTTCGGGAAAATCAGACGCATTCACATCCCAATTGTCCTGAAACCATTTGACGGCTTCCCATTTGTATTTTTCGTTGCCCCACCGCGTGGAAACAAAGCTCTGCTTGTACTGTGCCAGTACATTCTTCAATCGAAATTGATCAAACATGAAACCACCCCTTTACGCTTCTCTCAGGCTCTTGTATATTTCTTCCGTGAAGATACCGAGAACCTGTTTTTTAATTTCATCATTACTGAGCAGCAGAGAAAAGAAATCCTGATTCTGCTCCAACCCCTCAATCAGCGCATCGTCGATATCGTCAAAGTACGAAAACTCAAAGTCTTTGACGGTGTTATTCCGGGCACTGGTTTTCAGCTTATCGGATTTCAGCAGAATATCCCGGATTTGCAGCATGGCTTTGACCGCAACATCGTTGTCGTAGGCTTTTCCCGTCCGGCTGTTGATTTCGGCTATGATCTGGGAAAGCCGTTCTTCTTTTGCTTCGGTCAGGCCAAAACTCTCCGCTGTGGGCAGCTTTACAACCGGCTGTGCTACCAGCTTCGGATTGGTATGTTCTTCGGCTTTTTTCTGAACGAAATTCGTAGCCTTGATTTTGCCGTCCAGATTATAGCCGCCGCCCGGATGCTTAATATTGATGTATGCCAGCAAATAAGTAATGAAATTGTACTTCTTATGCAGGTCGGTATCCTCAAAGCAGGACACTTGCAACAGGAACTCATAGAAACGGACAAAATGTCGCATCTGAGACACGATTTCCTGTTGCTTGAGCGGCTCATACTGCTCGATCATATTTTTCGACCGCTTGAAGTAAAAGGTCAGTTTCTGCTTATCCTTGGAGGAAATATTCCCCTTGTAGAGCAGCTCGTTGGCTTTTTCGATATCATCCGGGTCAAGCACGGTGTACGCATCAATTTGCGCTTCCAGATCATAAATCGCCGTTGGGGTTACGGATGTGGAGAGCAAAGTGGTTGTATAGTATGGTGCAAACGCTGCTTTGATATCTTCGTATGTATTTGCAAAGTCCAGCACGAAGGTTTTCTTCTCAAACGGCGGGCAGATACGGTTCAGGCGGGAGAGCGTCTGAACGGCAGATACGCCCTTCAGCTTTTTGAGAACATACATAGCGCAGAGTTTCGGCTGGTCAAACCCGGTCTGATACTTATTCGCAACCAGAAGTACCTGATATTCGTCCTTATCAAATTCTTTTGTCAGACGATCCTCCGGGAAGCCGTTCATAGAAGACTCGGAGTATTCGGTTTCATCGTCCGGGAGCTTTACCTTGCCGGAAAAAGCCACCAGTGCCTTAATATCCGTGTAGCCTTTCTTCTTGGTATAGTCCTCAAAAGCCTGACGGTACTTCACGGCGCCCTGTCTGGATGCGGTGATGACCATTGCCTTTGCCATGCCGCCGAGTTCGGGCATTACGGTTGTGCGGAAATGCTCCACGATGACCTCCACCCGCTGGGCAATGTTCGTTTCATGCAGCTCCACAAAACGGGCGATCTGCCGCTTGGCATCGACGGTCTTGCACCGAGGGTCATCTTCGATCTCTTTGTTGATTTGATAAAAGGTGTCGTAAGTCGTATAGTTCTGAAGCACATCGAGAATGAAGCCTTCCTCAATGGCCTGCTTCATAGAGTAAATATGGAATGCCTCACGCTGACCTTTTGTGTTCAGGCGACCGAACAGCTGAATGGTCGTAGGCTTCGGTGTGGCAGTGAAAGCAAACATGGACACGTTGGCCTGTTTACCGTTTCTACGGATTTCATCCGTAATCATATCTTCCACATCGGCAGCTTCCTGCTCTCCGGCACCAAGCGACTTTGTGACCGCTGCCATGTCCTTACCTGCGGTGGAGGAATGTGCCTCATCGATAATAACCGCAAAACGCTTGTTTTTCAGCCCTGCAACGCTATCCACGATATACGGGAATTTCTGGATCGTGGTGGCGATGATTTTTGTATTGCCGTTCAGTGCAATGGCAAGGTCGGCAGAGTTGCACTTATCGTCCATAACACGGATAAGCCCCGCTTTATGCTCCATACCCATAATAGCTTTCTGCAGCTGACGGTCAACTACGACTCGGTCGGTGATAATCACGACATTGTCAAAGATAATTTTATTATCTGCATCGTGCAGTGAAGTCAGACGGTGCGCAAGCCATGCGATGGAGTTGGTTTTGCCGGAGCCTGCGCTGTGCTGTATCAGATAATTCTGCGTAGAGCCATTTTCACGCACATCGGCCAGCAGCTTACGGATCACATCCAGCTGATGATACCGAGGGAATATGACATTCTCGGACTTTTTCGTTTTTCCTGTCAGCTCGTCCTTGCTTTCCTTGGTTTCGATAAAGATGAACTTACTGATGAGGTCAAGGACGGTATCCTTTGTCAGAATATCCTCCCACATATAGGACACGCTGTACTTGTCTTTGAAGGTAGGATTGCCCGCACCGGCATTGACACCTTCACCGTTTCCCATGTTGAACGGCAGGAAGAAGGTGGCGTTGCCTGCGAGCTTGGTGGTCATATAAACCTGCTCTAAGTCCATCGCAAAGTTCACAAGGCAGCCTGCCTTAAACCAAAACAGGCGGGTCTTGGGATCACGGTCAACACGGTACTGATAGATGGCATCCTGATAGGACTGACCGGCGGCATTACATTTCAGCTCAAAGGACATGATGGCAAAACCGTTCAGGAAAATTACCAGGTCAATGCGCTCATCATCGCTTGCCCAGACCTCCTCCATAACGGAGAAAATATTCTTTTCGTACTTTGCCAGCAAGTCACGATTGAAGGTGGTTGCAGGTTTGGTGTACATAAGCTCCAGCTTCATGTTGGAAATCTCAATGCCGTGCTTCAGCACATCCAGCAGACTGCCGCGGGCTTTGGTCACCTCGGCATTGATAAAGCTGACGAGGGTGTCCTCCAAATCGGATTTGTAGATTTTGCGGAGTGCTGCCATCTCATCCGGCTGGGTATCGTTCAGAAACTGAAACAGCAACTCACGATCCATAGCAAACAGGCGGTCATAGCTGGTTGCCTTGCGGATGATGTAACCGTTGTCCTGAGAGAGCCTGTCCATGATGAAGTGCTGATATTCTTTCTCGGTCAGTATGTTGTTCATATGCCATCTACCTCCTTACTCGCTTTTCAGGCGCTTGATTAGTTGCCGTGCAAAAAGCAAAGCAATCTGGTCGCAGCTATATTTAGATGAGTCAATCGCTTGTATATCCGCCACAGATGGGTACTTTTCTTGCAACTGCGAAGCCGTGATGTTGTGTAAAATCGGCAAAATTAACTTCTGTCCGCTTCGATTTTGCCGGTTCAAAAACTCATGTAATTCTCGCTCGGTCCACTCTCGGTCAAAAAAGTTCTCTGAAATAACGATAATTGCAAATTCTGCTTTTTTCGTACCATTCAGAATGCGATCTTTCCAATTATCACCCCACTCCAAAGACTCTTTATCGTAGAAAATTGTTACGCCAAGAGTTTTGAGTGAGCTGTACAATTCCTCTATCAGGTTTTCCTTATCCTTATTGGCATGGGAAATAAATACATCATATTCAGGCACATCTTTCGCACGGTATCTGGGGATATTAACCGTGGAAATTCCATTCTTTTCATCCACAAAAGCATTGTCACTGCGAACGCTCTCTAAACAAGAAACCAATTCCTCGAATGCACCGGTTGAGCGATGAAACAGTATTGTGTTTATGCGCTGCCCCAAAGCGTGGTCTTTCAGGTAAGTATTATAGAAAATTTGTACATCATTCATCCACTTATCGGCAGGTTGTTTTTCAGAGGCTGTTCTTAACTTGTTAGGTGATGCAATGGTTTTTGCCCGTTCCAAGAGGGAATCGAGCTGTTCTTCAAAAGTAGCCATTAGACAACCTCCTTCTTTCCGGTTACATACTCAAAAATCAGAGAGCGCTTATAAGCATCGAGAACCGCCATCTGTTCTTTTTTCTGCTCGATAATTGCGTCTACTTCTGTGACCTTGGTTTCCAGATAGTCCGCCATAGCTACCTGTTCCTCATATGGTGGCTCAAAAACCATAAGCCGAGAAAACTCGGAATAGTTCAGTCCCTGACGAACACCGTTTCCCATGTTATAAAATACCTTCATAACATCGTATGCATGAAGAAGGAAGTGAAAATACCTCGAATCGACCTGTTTGAGCGGACAAAGGTCAATATATGCCGAAGTGATTATGCCGTGTTCCTTTACAAGTCCAGTGCGCAAGCTGCGTTTATCGTTCTGCAAATCGGTGGGTCGAATAATAATGTCACCAGCTTCAACAATGTTGTAGGTATTAAAGCTCTCTGGTAACAGCCCATCATTGGTGTTGATGTCCTTGCGGATAACTCTGCCATAACTCAGCGACAACAGATTATCCTCTTTGCCCAGTCGATTCTTGTTTTTGCGCTCACCGTAGTAGGAATAAACAGGATGAATCGGCCAATGTGCCGGAATTCTGCCAACCCACTCAATCCCGCTGTCCTTCATCTCTGCATTCGGATTCAACCCCTTGGTGACGGTTTCGGTGATGACAGACCGTTTATACTGCTCCAGCGTGTCGATCTGGGCCTGGATATCGGTGGTCAGCGCATCAATTTCGGCACATTTGGCATCAAGGAAATCGGCAATGCGGTGCTGTTCATCCGTAGGAGGAACAATAACAGGAATTGCTCCGAGTTGATCTTCGGTCAGCGAGTGACGGAGATTTTTGGCTAAATGAAGCAAGGTTTTATCGTTGTCGAGCATCGTGTAATAATAGCAGTAATATGCAGCATTTGCACTATCACTGAGTACAAACTGACTATATGCAGGACTTGATAGACCTGCTTGTTTGATTAGACCGATGCACCGAGGCGTTACATCTATATCAAAAAGACACATAAGGAGATTACCGGGTTCAAGCCTTTGATATCCATCGAAAGAAGCGGGCATTTTCCCTCCAGCATCCAAATCTCGTACAATAACGCCTTTCATGGTCAGAGACAGAATGTCCTCACCATTGTATACAGGGCAGATTTCTTTCTTTTTATGCATCAAATACTTGTTCGGCATTACTTTCCACGATAATGGTATATCGCCGATCCATTCCATTGAACTTGGTTTCATTTCTCTCATATCAGCACCGCCTTACTCAAACAGCTTAGCCACACGCTCAGAAACAGAAAGCTCCAATTCTGAAAACCTTGCTTCCAGTTCTTCACTGGCAATCGGCTGCTGATATTTGTAGAAATACCGTGTGAACGGGATTTCTGCACCGGTCTTGATGACAGGTTTTTTCTTTCCGAGGTCTTCTTCAAAGAAAGCGGCAGCATCCGGTATATGAGGCAGAACCTCACGAGCCATATAGTCCTCGATGCTTTCTTCCCACTTCACCAGTTCGGTGTCCTTGGTTTCCTTGTCGTAGATGATGTTGCCCTTGCGGTCACGCTGAATTTCCGCATTTTTATCCATAACAGAAAGGCCGTCAGCAATCTTTTTCAACAGTTTCTTGTCGGCAGTCACGGAAGAGAGCGCCTTGGTCAGCACCGGCATGAAAGCTGCTGGGGAGATGTAGGTCTCCTCAGAAACAGCTGCATTCAGTGCGGCGATGATGGCCTCATAGACAGGCTGATTTGCCCGGTAAGCCTCCAGCTTTTTCTGGTCTTTGCCGGTCAGTTCCTCGGAATTTTCCAGCTCGTCCACCTTGGCCTGGTCATAGAGAGAAGAAAGCGCACCCTTGAAGAGCATGGCCTCGATCCGTTCCTGCGTAATGGCATAGCTGCGCTGGAGAGGCTGCATCACCGTATATTCCCGGTAAATAAACTCCTCGTTCCGATAGATTTTGCAATATTCGTTTTCTGCGAAGTCCGCATACAGCTTGGTAACGGCACTGCGATCTTCGGGGGAAATCTCGTTTTTCTTATCGCCCAGGGCTTTACGCAGCTTTTTGAAGAAAGTCGAAGCATCGATCAGCTGAATTTTGCCCTTGCGTTCCGGACGCTTGTTCTTGGAGAGAACCCAGATGTAGGTAGCGATGCCGGTGTTATAAAACAGGTCTGTAGGCAGCGCAATGATGGCTTCGATCAGATCGTTTTCCAGCATCCACCGGCGGATCTGGCTCTCGCCGGAAGCCGTTCCGCCGGAGAACAGCGGACTGCCGTTTTCGATGATAGCGGCACGGCCAAAGTTATCGTCCATTTTGTCGATGGCAGACTGCAAAAACAGCATCTGCATATCGCCAGAGCCGGGCAACCCTGCACCCCAGCGACCGTCAAAGCCTTTCTGATACTCTGCGTTGACGGCATCCTCAACGCCTTCGGCGGCATCTTTACCGCCCCATGCAGTACCGAACGGCGGATTTTCAAGCACAAAGCGCATTTTGGTGGACTTGAAACGGTCGGCTTTCATGGTGTCCTGATAGCAGATATTTTCGGCATTCTGTCCCTTGATGAGCATTTCGGCAAGGCACATAGCGTAAGATTCCGGGTTGATCTCCTGACCAAACAGGCGCACATCCGCAGAAGGATTATAACGCTTGATGAAATTATAGCCGGTGGAGAGCATACCGCCCGTTCCGCAGGCCTGATCCAATATGGTGATGACCTTGCCATCGTCAAAGATATCATCGCAGCCTTCGGCAAGCAGAATATTGACCATCAGCTTGATGATATCACGCCCGGTGTAGTGATCACCGGCCTCGGCATTTTCAGAAAACTTACGGATCAGTTCCTCGAAAATGTATCCCATCTTCACATTGTCGATGGTGCGAGGATTGAGATCAAGCTCGGAGAACGCCTTGATGACGGAAAGCAGACGGTTATTCTTATCCATCTTGTCGATTTCTTCACCGAAGTTCAGACCGCGCTCTTTGGACATCAGAATTTCCAGCACGTTTGCAGAGAAACCCTGCAGATAACTCTTGAAATTGGCGGCAATGTGGTCTGCGTCATTTACAAGTTCTGCAAGGTCAAACTCACTGGTGTTATAAAACTGGAAGCCGGAAATACGGTACATCGCCTTTGCCGGGAAATTCGGGTTTGCTTTGAACTGGTCGACAACCTTCTGCTTGGTGGGCGCAAGCGCACACTCAAAGCGGCGGATAATCGTCATCGGAATAATGACATCCTTATATTTGTCGCTACGGTACGGTCCGCGCAGTTTATTTGCGATGGACCAGATAAAATTTACTTCGGTGGATACATCAACGGGAGAATCGTCCCACATTGCGTCTATAATCTGCTTATCAGCCATTTGCCGTTTACCTCACTTTTCGTTCTTGTAGTGCCATACTACCTTTATTTTACATCCGTTACTGTCCCATAATCAGGACTTTGCGCGCTGTCCGGTCATCATTTTATAATGCTGACTCTGACCGAGTGCATCAAAAATCATCTGGAACACACGCTTGTATGCTTCAGCGTCCTCACAGTCCTCCACATAATTCAAGCCGTCACTGATACCGTTGGGATTGTTGATATAGGCAAGGAGAGAAGATGCCAACTGGTAGTCGGTCATATCCGGCTTTTCGCCCTCAACCTGCTTGATGAACTTTTCCCGGTTTTCCTTTTTCTCCAGCACGATAGACCGCAGGTCGCTGCCCTCATAACCGCAAAGCTGAAGGAAATAGTATTCGAGAATGCGGCGCATCACATTCAGTGCCGGAATCGTAGAATGAAGATCGCGGAGCTCGTCCCACAAAGCTGCATAGGAATTCTGCACGGGATTGTAGTTTTCTTCTTCGCTCGGAATTTCCTTGTTCTGCCGCTTGCAGAGCTTAACAGTGGATACATTATCATTTTTACGAATCATATAAAACGATGTGCAGTTGTAGTACCCGACCTGCTGATATGTAACCTCACGGTGGAAATACACATTGTGTGTCAGGATAAACAGCTGCTTGATGTAATCACCGGGTACCTGCGGATTCAGATATTCGGTATTATTTCGGCAGACATTGATCATTTCGCGGACAATGGCACTAACAATGAAAAGAGCAGTGCTGTCCATGCTGGAAACGGGATCGTCAATTACAACGATCTTTTCTTTCAGTTCTTCACTGTTCATGCTGCCGCGCACTCTGTGGTAAAAATACAGAAATGCGATAAAGTTCCGTTCACCCTCACTGAGGTTTTCGGCAACCGTTCCATTTTCACGAACGATTTCATAAACATTCTCAACACCATCTTTGGCTCGGATGCTGAACCCTTGGAAACCGGAGTCCCGCAGAATTTTGTTAATGCTGTCGATGGCGGCTTCGGTGTTTGCATTATGTTTATTCAACTCGGAAATCTGTGTAGTAAGCTCTCCGATTTCTTTTTTGAGCTTTTTCCCGCGCTCGGTTACATCATCAATTTCTGTTTTCAGGCGAGCAACCTCGTCTTTATAACTCGTCACCTCATCGGCAAGCAAAAATGCGAGGTGTTGCATAATCTCCGTTTTACACTTTTCCTTGCTACTCTTCTTGGCAGCAACAACATCGTTATTCGCTTTAATGAGCTTATTGATGTCATCGATCATTGCGCCGATTTCAAGGAGAAGCGTGTCGGTATCCTCCAAAGACACCGTTTTTGAGGGTTCTTTAACCTTTTCGGCAATACGCTGTCGATTGACCTCGAACTTGCTCTCCAGCAGAGAGAGCCTCTCTTGATATGCCTTCAAATCAAGAGAAGGCATTGCATCGGCGGTGTTGGTTTGCAGCACGCGCACGATATCTGCCGTTTCTCTGCTGTAGGTGGTTTGGAACTGCCCTAAGTCCCGAATGTCCTGCTGATACTGTGCATCAAAAGTGGCAGCAATTTCATTTTCAAAGTTTGCCGGGAGTTTCTGCTGACAATATGGACACTTCCCACCGGCAGAACCAGAAAAATGCGTGTGCCCATCACGAACCCAATCGGAAGCCGTGCTGCCAAGGGCTTTCAGGAAACGGGCGAACGGTGTATCACTGCTGCTGACGATAACCTTATCCAGCAGTTCTTTTCCGGGGAGACTGCCGTAGGTCGTTGCACCGGCTTTCTTGAATTCGGCATAAGCTCTGGCAGTATCGTCAAAAGCAACACCATAAAGGCGTTCCAGTTCGGGAAGATCATGCTCCTTGGGGCTTTTCTCTCCAAGAACAGCCTCTGCAAAATTCCTCTTCTGCTTTTTGCCGTCCATGCACTTTTCAAATCGTTTGCGAATATCAGCAGTCTTGGAGAAGCAGGTGTCCTGAAATTGAGTTAGCGCAGCGTCAACATCGGCAGTTTTCTGCTTGTACTCTTCGCCGGCGGTCACCTTTGCATCGGATTTTTTCTTCTTTTCTTCGGTCAGCGTGGCAATTCGCTTCTTTGCTTCGATATCTTCCTCGCCAAAGATGAATACGCCTTTTAAATCACCGTAACTTACAAAGTTTTCACTGATGAAATTCTGATTATAAACAAGCACATCATAATCATCCGCAGACTTTCCGTCAGCCCAGACAACGCCATCGTCCTCCTCAATGGCGTGGGCAATTGAGGATTTGCCTGCTCCGTTATTCCCATAGAAGAAGTTTACGAATGTGAGATCTGTAATAGGCACATTCGTGAATGTTGCTCTACTGAGTGTAATGTTTTCTATTGCTGAAGGAACTTTGCGCTGCATTCATTTCACCATCCTGTCCTTAAAAATGTTCTTTATTCTTGAATTTTCCCTTTACGAACCCATTCATCAACTTCGGAAATTTTGAATTTATATCTTTTTCCGGCACGATAAACGGGGAGTTTTCCTTCTTTGATCCATGTGCGAACGGTATCTTGGCTGATGCTCAAGTGCTCTGCGACATCCTCCAGATTGACCCATTTTTCAACCTGCATTTCTTCATATTCACGACTCATCGTATTACCTCCATTTTTCTACAAGGGATACGATTATATAATCTGAACCCCGGCCTTTTGTAACGCTTCAATGAGATTGATTTGTTTCAGTGCCCAATGTGTGCGATTCAATTCATTGAATGATCTGGCACCGCATATTCCGAGCTCGAAGCACTCTTCATTTAGAATCTGCTGTGGAATTGCCGTAATAACCGTGTAGTATATCTTGATTCCGTTATCCTGGATCTTTACATCCTTTACAAACCCGAAATAAGCGTCTTGGGCATCATCTGTCTTTCCGTATGAGTGGTTTTCGTCAGCAAAAATGGCCGGATACCGCCTTAAATCTTCAACAGCTTCTGGTGTGAGAGATGCATATTTATTTTTTAAATCCTCGTTTGTACTCTCAGTCAAGGCCCGATCCTTTGGAACCAGAAAGTAATTATCCTCGAACTTCTCACCTAAAATCACAAACAGATGGTAGAAATCCGTGTTGAATGTTATTCGCGCTCTGTTCTCACCGCGCCTTGATCTGGGATCGTTCAGCATGACTGTAATGTTGTTTTCCACGGTATCAGCATGGGCAACAAAATTATTCTTACCTCCCGATACGGTAATCTCTGTAGCTTTCCCCGGCTCAGTGAGAATGCCGGAGGCATTAATCGGTAAATTCTCACTCATCTTGTTTTCCTCCGTTGTTTATTGTTAGCTTGTCAACATGGTGATAGAAACTGTTGTTGCCACCTGAGATATTGATATTGAAAAACGTGGGATTATTGTTAACCATCTGCTGGGTTATAGGCGGAGTATCAGAATTGACAGTGTCAGATTCTTTATCTTCAGTAGGCTCGTCAACAATCTCCGTTGCTATCGTTTCCTTTGCATCAATCGTATAGGTAGTCAGCCCATTAAGGATTCCTTCGCCCATGTGGGCAGTGTATTTTCTTTGAGCTCTGCCGTTGGAGGGGCACCACGCCTCGTAGGTCTTTTGCCCTATAGAGTTATCCTTGCGGTTTATAACGATATAATGCCAAATGCCGAGCAAGAACGCTGGCAGGCATACTTTTTTTAGGTCGCCAAGTGCGGCCTTTTTCTTTTTTTCGCCATTTGGCTCGGTATAGAACTCGTCATTGGCTTTAATAGATTGATCCTGCTGAATCAAATCAATAAGGGCTCTGACCAGATTGACATCTTTATGAACTGCTTCGCTCATGTCAAGGAAGTCATTTACAAATCCAATCATCCCATTCAAGGCTGTTTGATAGTCAGTTCTCACCATATCGTCAAAAGCTGCAACGACCTGATCATCACCAAACGGAAGATAGGCACTTGTTGATGTTTCGCATTTTTTGTAGTTATTAACGATGGTTTTAAGTTTTCCTTTGCCAGGATCTACATAATCGAGGTTGATTACCTTAATCAGACCTACCATTACTTCTGAATCGGACAGCCCATCGCTGTCTCCGGCATAGTGCTCTCTTGCTTTCATTCGTTGGCGGAGAGCTTGCAGCACCAGCGTAAAGAAGGTGCCTCCGCACAAACGAGGGTAATCATCTATTGACACTGTGTTTTCCTCCGCTTGGCATATTTTACTTGAATTCTAATAGTGCAGGGCACTTGAATACCCACCAAACCCTATTAAAACATATTATAACGCAAAAAACTTCAAAATACAATCCCATGCGATGAACACATCATTTCGGGATTGTGAAATCTTTTTTGGCTGCTGACCTTATTAACCTTATCAACTATGGCAGCTGACCTAAAAAACGATTGGATAGCTCTTGTGGAAACCCCACAGGAGCTTTTTTCTTCGGTGGTTTCCGCAAATTTGAAAACCAACGGAGGAAACAATCATGCAAAAGAAAGCCAATCGTTACTTTATCCCCATTGACGGACAAGCCATCGAGGTCAGCGAGGAAGTTTACCGGGCGTACTACCGCCCAATCTGGAACACCAGGTATCACGCCCAAAAGAACGGCGAGTGCCGCTGCACCAAAGCTCAAATTTGGCAGTGCAACGGCGTTTGCCCGGGCTGCCCGTTCTACGCTGCCGGGAAGAAGGTATCTCTCGACACGGCCATCGGCGGCGAGGACGACGATTTGACCCTCGGCGATACACTGTCAGACGATGCGCCAACCGCAGACTCCATTCTTATGGATGAAGAATTGCTCAAGGCGCTATACGACGAGCTCAATCGCCTTGACCCGGAGGGCAAACGCATCTGCGAGCTGATGATGCACCATTCGGAGCGTGAAGCTGCAGAAATCATGGGTATGGCGCGTTCCACTTTTAAGCGGCACTGGGCAAAAATCCGTGCGGTGCTCCAGGACAGACTCAAAGGCTATTACATTTAATATCTTCCATCATCCCTTCGGCTGCGAAATTGCGGTCGAAGGGATAAATCTTTTTTCGGCAAAAAGCGGACCGTTTCGACAACTTCCCTCCAGTGGGTACTGAGGACAGCAAGACAACTCAGCACCTCGGAAAGGAGGAACCGCCAATGAACGAGTCCGCAAACACCAAACCCGTGAGCGATGAGGAACTGATCGGTGTGCTTACGGCAATCAGCGTAGTGTCAAAGCGTCTGGCAAGAAAGCTGATTCAGCTGAACCAGACAAGTCAATCGGAGGAAGGAGGTAAACACGATGAGCAAAATAAGCGAAATGGAAGCGACCATCCGAGAATTACGGGATATTGCATCTTCTATTAACGAGATCGCCAACTGGCTGACCGATGCGTTCGGCAGCGCTGACGACACGGAGGCTACACCCGCCCCGGAAAAGACATATTCGCTTGAAGAAGTCAGAGCAATTCTGGCAGAAAAGTCAAGAGATGGCTTCACCGCTCAGATTCGTGACCTTCTTCAGAAGTATGGAGCAACCAAGCTCTCCGAGGTAGACCCCACCCGGTACGGGGGTCTTGTGGCGGATGCGGAGGTGCTGGGCAATGGGTAATCATGCTCTGCTTTCCGCATCCTCCTCCCACAGGTGGCTCAACTGCCCGCCTTCGGCAAGGCTCTGTGAAAGCTACGACGATAAGGGTAGCGATTTTGCCGCCGAAGGAACCGACGCCCATGCACTCTGCGAGTATAAGCTCCGAAATGCACTCGGTATGGCAGCAGAGGACCCGACCGAAAGTCTTACCTGGTACAGCACCGAAATGGAGGACTGCGCCAACGGCTATGTTGCCTTTGTAATGGAACTGGTCGCGGAAGCAAAGAAGGTCTGCGCTGACCCTGTTGTGCTGATCGAACAGCGGCTTGATTACTCCAAATATGTAAAAGAGGGCTTCGGCACCGGCGACTGCGTCATCATCGCAGACGGGACGCTACACATTGTGGATTACAAGCATGGGCGCGGAGTCCTGGTGGAAGCCGACGATAATCCGCAGATGAAGCTATATGCCCTCGGTGCGCTGGAGCTGTTCGACTGCATCTACGATATCGACACTGTCAGCATGACGATCTACCAGCCAAGGCGCTCCAATGTCAGCACTTTCACCATTCCGAAGCAGGAGCTTTGCGAATGGGCGGACAAGGTTTTGACGCCGACCGCAGAGCTGGCCTTCCAAGGCAGCGGTGAATATCACTGCGGCGAATGGTGCCAGTTCTGCAAGGCAAAAGCGGATTGCCGCGAGAGAGCCAAGGCCAACATGGAGCTTGCCCGATATGAGTTTCGTCAGCCGCCTCTGCTCACGGATGAGGAGGTCGAAGAAATTCTCGGCCAAATCGACGGGCTGACCACCTGGGCATCCGACATCAAGGACTACGCGCTACAGGCGGCTATTAGCGGAAAACAATGGTCCGGCTACAAGCTGGTCGAGGGACGCTCCAACCGAAAGTACACAGACGAACACGCCGTCATCGCCGCCGTGACCGCCGCAGGGTACGACCCTTATGAACACAAGGTTCTCGGCATTACCGCTATGACCGCAATGCTCGGAAAGAAGCAATTCAACGCTATCCTTGGCGATTTGATCACCAAGCCGCAAGGCAAACCCACGCTTGTGCCGGAAAGTGATAAAAGGCTGGCAATGACAACCATTATTGATGATTTTAAGGAGGACAACTGATATGTCGAATTCTACCACTAAGCTCGTAAACCCCATGAAGGTCATTACCGGCAAAGATACCCGCTGGTCCTACGCCAATGTCTGGGAAGCAAAATCCATCAACGGCGGCACGCCGAAATTCAGCGTCAGCCTCATTGTTCCGAAGTCTGACACCGTGACCGTCCAGAAGATCAAGGCGGCTATCCAGGCAGCCTATGAAGAAGGTCAGGCCAAGCTCAAGGGCAACGGCCGCTCCGTCCCGCCTTTGACTGGCATTAAAACACCCCTCCGCGACGGAGACACCGAGCGTCCGGATGATCTCGCCTATGCCAACAGCTACTTTATCAACGCCAACTCCGCCACCGCTCCCGGTATCGTGGACGCCGACTGCAACCCGATCTTGACCCGCTCCGAGGTTTACTCCGGCGTGTACGGTCGCGCCAGCATCAACTTCTACGCCTTCAACAGCAACGGCAACAAGGGCATTGCCTGCGGGCTGAACAACCTTCAGAAGATCCGTGACGGCGAACCTCTCGGCGGCAAGTCCAGCGCAGCGTCCGATTTCGCCACCGATGTGGACGAAGATTTCCTATCTTGAGGAGGTGTGCAGCATGAGTATTACCACGATTCTCTGCATTCTGCTTCTGTCCCTGTATCTGCTCCTGGCGGTGTTTTGGATCGTCAGATCCATCATTGACGCCGTCGATGACCGCAAACGCGATAAGCGCAATGCGGCATGGGAGGAAGAGCGCCGACAGCTTGAGAAGGAACACGCCCTTCGTGAGGTGGAGTATCACGAAGCCCGTATGAAAGAACTCAACAAAGAGTAATCTCCGATCCCGTGGGCGGTGGGAATGTTCCTGCCGCCCATTCGGGCTATGGAAAGGATTCGTGTATATGAAAACACTCAGTATCGATATTGAAACATACAGCAGCGTTGACCTTGCCAAATGCGGCGTCTACAAATACACCGAAGCGCCGGATTTTGACATTCTTCTCTTCGGATACTCCGTTGACGGCAGTCCCGTGCAGGTGGTTGACCTTGCCTGCGGAGAGACGATTCCTGCGGAGATTATTGCCGCCCTGACGGACACAGGTGTCACAAAGTGGGCGTTCAATGCGCAGTTCGAGCGGATATGCCTCTCACGCTGGCTTCGGAAAAACGGCAACTTTGATAATACCGGCTACAGCATCCCGGAGGATACCGTGGGAAACTATCTCAACCCTGCCTCCTGGAAATGCACCATGATCTGGTCTGCATATATGGGGCTTCCGCTTTCACTGGATGGTGTCGGTGCCGTTCTGGGTCTTGGAAAGCAAAAGATGACCGAAGGCAAAGAACTCATCAAGTATTTCTGTCAGCCCTGTGCGCCGACGAAGACCAACGGCGGTCGAACCCGCAATCTGCCGGAGAACGCTCCGGATAAGTGGGACTCGTTCAAACGGTACAACATCCGTGATGTTGAGGTCGAGATGTCCATTCAGGAAAAACTCGCCAAGTTTCCTGTGCCGGAAGCCATCTGGAACCAGTATCATCTCGACCAGAAGATCAACGACAGAGGTGTTGCACTGGATATGGAGCTGGTGCATCAGGCAATTGCCATGGACATCCGTTCCCGCAAAGAGCTAACCGATGCCATGAAGAAGCTGACCGCTTTGGATAACCCCAACTCGGTACAGCAGATGAAGCAGTGGCTTTCGGATAATGGCTTGGCGGTCGATTCACTGGGCAAGAAGGAAGTTGCGGAACTGCTCAAAACTGCACCGACAGAGATGCAAAAGGTCCTTTCGCTTCGCCAGCAGCTTGCGAAATCCTCCGTTCGTAAATATCAGGCGATGGAGAAAGCCGTATGCGCAGACGGCCGCGCCCGTGGAATGTTTCAGTTCTACGGAGCCAACAGGACCGGTCGCTGGGCAGGACGCATTATTCAAATGCAAAATCTGCCGCAGAACCATCTTCCTGATCTGGCCGAGGCCCGCAGCCTGGTCCGCTCCGGTGACTTTGATGCTTTGAAAATACTCTATGAGGATGTGCCGGATACCTTGTCGCAGCTGATCCGCACCGCATTTGTGCCGAAAAGCGGCTGCAAGTTTATCGTTGTCGACTTTTCCGCCATTGAAGCCAGAGTGCTGGCATGGTTTGCGGGAGAAACCTGGCGCCAGGATGTTTTTGAAAAAGGAGGCGACATCTACTGCGCATCCGCATCGCAGATGTTCAAGGTTCCAGTGGAAAAGCACGGTGTAAACGGTCATCTGCGGCAGAAAGGAAAAATCGCTGAACTCGCCCTTGGCTATGGCGGTTCGGTCGGCGCGCTCAAAGCAATGGGTGCCTTGGAGATGGGTCTGTCCGAAGATGAACTGCAGCCGCTGGTCACTGCGTGGCGAAATTCGAACCAGAATATCGTGAAATTCTGGTGGGACATCGACTGCGCCGCCATGAGTGCCGTAAAGCAGCATCTGGACAGCGAGGTCTGTGGCATCGAGTTTGCCTATCGGAGCGGAATGCTCTTTATTACGCTTCCTTCTGGCAGGAGGCTTTCCTATGTGAAGCCCAAACTCGGCACTAACCAGTTCGGCGGCGAGTGCATCACCTATGAGGGCATCGGCGGCACGAAGAAATGGGAGCGGCTGGAGACCTACGGTCCGAAGCTGGTGGAAAACATCGTTCAGGCCACCTCCCGCGATATCCTCTGCTATGCCATGCAGACCCTGTCCCACTGCTTTATCACCATGCACATTCACGATGAACTGGTGATTGAAGCCGCACCGGAGGTCGACCTCAACGCTGTCTGCGAACATATGGGACGCACCCCGCCGTGGGCTGCCGGGCTGAAACTCCGTGCCGACGGATATGAAACCATGTTCTACAAAAAGGACTAAAACCGGACCACTGCCCACGGAACACTCCAGTGGGTAGTGAAAACTATAGATTGGAGGAGCCTGTTATGGCTGATTTTAGAAACGCAGAAGGCTATGCCGACCCTACGGCTTACGGTGCTTTCTGTGCCATTGAAAAAGAAGAAAAGGCACTCCGGGCATTCAGACCCATCGTGTATATCTGCAGTCCGTATGCCGGAGATGTCGAAAACAACACTGCCGCCGCAAGATGCTACAGCCGTTTTGCGGTGGAAGCCGGATATATTCCCATTGCACCGCATCTGCTCTTTCCGCAGTTCCTTGACGACAACAAGCCAAAGGAGCGCGAGCTGGGGCTGTTCTTCGGCAATGCGATCCTCAGCAAATGTGCGGAAATGTGGGTTTTCGGTGAACACATCTCCGAAGGCATGGAGGCAGAAATCAAAAGAGCCACATGGAAGGGCTATCGGATTCGCTATTTCAGCGAGACCTGCAAGGAGGTATCACGATGAAATTCACACTGTACCGCGCCGACCGCTTGGGAATGCCGGAGAACTGCATCTACACGCATAAGGTCGCGGTGACCGATAAAAACACGCTGCTGCAGGCCGTGTCTTACGATTATGTATGCGCCGAATACCGAGGCAACTACCGCAATAATGACAATTTCCTCGGAGCGGATTGTCTCCCAGTCGACTGCGACAACGACCACAGCGATGATCCGGAGGAATGGGTCTATCCCTCCAATGTTGCCGCCGCATTTCCCGGCGTGGCCTTTGCGGTTCACTACAGCCGCAACCACATGAAGGTGAAAAACGGCAAGGAAGCGCGACCTAAATTCCATGTGCTGTTTCCCATTGACCGACTGACGGATGCGGCGCAGTACAGCGATTTGAAAAAGCTGGTCAACGCCATCTTCCCGTATTTTGACACTAAGGCGCTCGATGCCGCCAGATTCTTCTTCGGAACAAAAGCACCGCAGGTCGATGTCTTTGACGGACCGATGATGCTGACAACTTTCCTTACTGATGATGATTTCGACGCAAATATGGACTCCGGCAGCTACGGCAGCATCATTATTCCCGAAGGAAGCCGCAACGCCACCATGTCACACTATGCCGGGCGTATTCTGAAACGCTTCGGAAATACCGATGAGGCGCGCAAGCATTTTACAGAGGTCGCCGCCTGCTGTCATCCGCCCTTGGAACAGTCGGAACTGGACAGTATCTGGCGCAGCGCACAGCGGTTTTACGGAAAAGTCTCCGCACAGGACGGCTACATTCCGCCGGAGCAATATAACCAGGAGCTTAAGCTGAAGCCGACCGACTATTCCGATGTAGGACAGGCCACCGTGCTTTCAAGGGAATACGAGGCAAAGCTCCGCTATACGCCGTCTACCGATTTTCTCGTGTACAACGGCGGCTTTTGGGAAGAGTCCAAGCCAAAGGCGCAGGCGGTGGCGCAGGAATTGACGACCCGCCAGCTTGAGGAGGCGGAGGCCGAAATCAGAAAAACCACCGATGAGATGATGAAAAACGGTGCTTGGGAACTGCTGGCATCGATGGGTCCCAAGAAAGCAGCCGCGGCCTTTGATTCGGAACAGGCGCGGTCTTTTCAGAAATATGAGAATGCCACGACCTACCGCAACTACGCCATCAAGCGCCGTGACTCCAAATACATCTCCGCTGCATTAAAAGAGTCGCACCCCATGCTGGAGATCGACCAGCGGCAGTTGGATTCGGATGGGTTTCTGCTGAATACCCCGACCTCTACTTACGACCTCCGTCTGGGGCTTGTGTCCGCACGGGAACATACAGCGACGGATTTCATCACCAAGCAAACCACCGTTGACCCGGCCGATGAAGGCATGGATATCTGGCAGGACGCCTTGGAAACATTCTTCTGCGGCGATGCGGACCTAATTCGCTATGTGCAGGAGATTGCAGGCTTGTCCGCCATCGGGAAAGTGTGTGTCGAAGCCTTGATTATTGCTTACGGCGAAGGACGAAACGGTAAATCCACCTTCTGGAACACGCTTTCCCGCGTACTCGGCACCTACAGCGGAAATATGTCTGCCGATACGCTAACCGTGGGCTGCAAGCGAAATGTGAAGCCGGAACTGGCCGAGGCTAAGGGCAAGCGGCTGATTATCGCAGCGGAACTGGAGGAAGGTATGCGGCTGAGTACTTCCAACGTGAAGCAGCTGTGCTCCACGGACGAAATCTACGCCGAAAAGAAGTACAAAGATCCCTTCAGCTATGTACCGAGCCACACGCTGGTCCTCTATACCAACCATCTGCCGAAGGTCGGCGCAATCGATGCCGGTACCTGGCGGCGGCTGATCGTGATCCCTTTCAATGCCAGGATTGAGGGGAAATCTGATGTCAAGAATTATGCCGATTTCCTGTTCGACAAGGCCGGCGGCGCAATCCTGAAATGGATCATGGTCGGTGCAAAGCGTGTGATCGACAACGACTATCATATCATCAAGCCTGCCGTGGTGGAGGAAGCCATCAAAAAATATAAAGACAACAACGACTGGCTCTCGCAGTTTCTGGACGAATGCTGCGAGGTTGGCGACACTTTCTCCGCGAAATCCGGCGATGTCTACAACGCATACCGCAGTTATTGTGCGCAGGTGGGCGACTATGTTCGCAGTACGACAGATTTCTACACTGCTCTGGAATGCGCCGGTTTTGAGAGGAAAAGAAGCAAATCCGCACGGATGCTTTTCGGCCTGCAGCTTAAGTCGGATTTCCTGGATTGAGCATAGGGTGACGGTCGATGACACTCTCTACAGAAACTTCTCTTATAGCCTTAAAAAAACAAGTCCTAAGAGAAGTTACTGAAATAACTGTCATCGACTGTCACCACCCACCTAATTCCTGATGGAGGATCACTATGAGAGAAAAAACGATAGAACAGAAATTGATAAAAGCTGTAAAAAGCGCAGGCGGCATCGCACCGAAAATGGTCAGCCCCGGCTTTGACGGAATGCCCGACCGCATCGTGCTTCTGCCGGAAGGCAAGATCGGCTTTGTGGAGGTCAAAGTGCCGGGCAAGAAACCGCGACCGCTGCAGGCTGCCAGACACAGACTGCTGCGGCGGCTGGGCTTTAAGGTGTATGTCCTTGATGACCCAGAGCAGATCGGAGGGATACTGGATGAAATACGCACCGCATGAATATCAGAAATATGCCATCAACTACATCAAGACGCATCCCTTCTCCGCGGTACTGCTTGATATGGGTCTTGGCAAAACGAGCATCACCCTCACTGCCATAGGCGACCTGCTGTTCGACAGCTTTGAGGTACACCGGGTGCTGGTGATTGCGCCGCTGCGAGTGGCTCGTGATACCTGGAGTGCGGAGCTGCAAAAGTGGGATCATCTCCACAGCCTTAATTATTCGGTGGTGGTCGGCAGTGAAGCGGAACGCAAAGCCGCATTGATGCGCAAAGCCGATATTTACATCATCAACCGGGAAAACATACAGTGGCTCATAGAAAAGAGCGGGATGCCCTTTCACTTCGATATGGTGGTCATTGATGAGCTTTCTTCTTTCAAAAATCACCAGTCCAAACGATTCAAGGCTCTGATGCAGGTGCGTCCCAGAATCAAGCGAGTTGTCGGGCTGACCGGCACACCCGCTTCCAACGGTCTGATGGATCTGTGGGCGGAGTTCAAGGTTATCGATCTTGGTAAACGCCTCGGCAGATTTATTACGCATTACCGACAGGAATATTTCGTGCCGGACGCCATGAACGGGCAGATCGTGTACAGCTATCGCCCCAAGCCGGGAGCGGAGCAGGAAATATACCGCAAAATATCGGACATCACGATTTCCATGAAATCAACCGACCACTTGACAATGCCGAAGCTGATCTCCAGCGAATACCGGGTGTATCTAAGTCCGGACGAGTGGGATGCCTATGAGGAAATGAAAAAGCAGTTCATACTGGACCTGCCCGACGGAGAGATCAGTGCCGCAAACGCCGCTGCGCTTTCCGGCAAGCTGTCCCAGATGGCGAACGGCGCAATTTATGACAATGCCGGAAATACAGCCCTTATCCATGACCGCAAGCTGGATGCACTGGAGGACATCATCGAAGCTGCCAACGGCAAACCTCTTCTGGTGGCGTACTGGTTCAAGCATGATTTGGAGCGGATTATGAAACGGCTTCATGAGCGGCACATTCCGTTTTCCCGCCTTGATACTTCCGACAGCATCCGCGGGTGGAACAACGACGAGATCCCCGTAGCACTGATCCACCCCGCCTCTGCCGGACACGGTCTGAATCTCCAAAGCGGCGGCAGCACCATCGTATGGTTCGGGCTGACATGGTCACTTGAACTATACCAGCAGACGATAGCCCGCCTGTGGCGGCAAGGTCAGATCTCCAAAACTGTGGTGGTGCAGCACATTATAGCGGATGACACCATTGATGAGCAGATTCTGCGTGCGCTGAAAGCCAAAGATAAAACACAGTCGGCCTTGATAGCTGCAGTCAAGGCAAATCTGAAAATCTGAGACAACAGTTCGACAAATAACGACAATCCGTGCCAATCCGAGGATCTTAAAACATCGGAGGTACGAATATGAACCCCTATCAGGCATTAGCCAACGCCATTGTAGAACTGGCCGTAAAAGACTACAAAAAAGCACTCAAGCAGCATTACTGCTTCCCGGATAACGAGGATTTCGCAGCCGAGGTGAACGCATTGGAGCGTTTCTTCCGTTCCGGCTGGTACGGAACGCTTACCGACCTGGACGGAGAATATCTTATGACGGGTGTTCGCCGCATGGTGCATAAGGAGGTAGCGGCATGACAGCAAAAGAGTATCTCTCGCAGGCGCACCACCTTGACCAGCGCATTGACGCAAAAATCGCCCAGGTCGCATCACTGAATGAACTTGCCACCAAATGCACCGCCACATTGACAGGTATGCCGAGAAATCCCAATCGCGGCGGCTCCACGATGGCGGATGCCGTGTGCAAAATCATTGACCTGCAGGGAGAAATCAACAGGGACATCGACCGGCTTGTGGATCTAAAGCGTGAGATCGTGGAGGTCATTAAGTCTGTAGACAACACCGAGTACCAGATTCTTTTGGAGAAGCGGTATCTGTGCTTCCACACCTGGGAGCAGATTGCTGTGGATATGCACTACAGCGGGAAATGGATACAGAAACTGCACGACCGCGCCTTGGATGTGGTGGCAGATATTCTGAAAGCAAAAAGTGTACACGATAGTTCCGTAGAGTTCCCATCCTAAATGTAGTATCATTACAATAGCGAAAAAGAATCGAGGACAGCCTCATGGGAGCAATCCCGTGGGGCTTTTCTTATGCCCAAGGAGGTGAAACGATGCCGAAGAAACCGTTGCGACCCTGCTCTCATCCCGGCTGCCCCAACCTCTGTGAAGGACAGTTTTGTGAACAGCACCGTGTGGAGGAACGCCGCAAGTACGATAAATACGAGCGCAGCGCCGATGTCAACCGAAAATACGGCAGAGCGTGGAAACGCATCCGTGACCGCTATGCGGCAGAGCATCCCCTCTGTGAGATGTGTCTCAAGGAAGGTCGGCTGACTCCGGTACAGGAAGTTCACCACATTCTGCCTGTTTCCAAAGGCGGCACTCACGCAAAGGACAACCTCATGAGTCTGTGTCAGTCCTGCCACACGAAAATCCACCATGACCTCGGCGACCGGTAGGGGGATGAAAATCTCTGGGACCTTTTCGGTCGGGCAACGGCCCGGGGTCACGTGCGCGAAAAAGGCGAAATCAAAAGGGTAATTAAGGGAGATGAACTCGGATGCCCACAAAATCGAATAACACAGGCGGGCGCGGCGGCGCAAGACCCGGTGCGGGAAGGAAAAAAACCGCAGTCAAGGAGAAAGCCGAAAACGGGAATCCCGGCGGCAGAAAACTTGAAGTGCTGGATATTCCCGAAGTCGAGGGTGTTGCTATGCCGAAGCCCCATGATTTTCTTTCTGCCGAGCAGCGGGACGGCAGCGTCCTGCAGGCACAGGAAATCTACACGGAAACCTGGCAATGGCTCAAAGGTATCGGCTGCGCCGCAAAGGTGTCGCCGCAGCTTTTGGAGCGCTACGCCATGTGTTCCGCCCGTTGGGTGCAGTGCGAGGAAATGACCAACCGCATGGGTTTCCTCTCCAAGCACCCCACCACGGGAAAGCCGATCCCGTCTCCGTTTATCAACATCGGCATCAACTACATGAACCAGGCGGTTCGGCTCTGGAATGAGATTTTCCAGATCGTGAAAGAAAACTGCAGCACGGAATACGGCGAGTCAACGCCGCAGGACGACCTTATGGAACGCCTGCTCCGTGCGAGAAAGGGGTAACACCATGTTTGAAAAAGTAAATCCCTGCCACCCGGATAAGGTGGCAGACAGAATTGCCGGTGCACTCGTTGACCTGGCATACAAGAAAGCAGAAAATCCCCGCATCGCCGTGGAAGTGCTCATCGGTCACGGCGTGTGCTACATCATTGCGGAGGCTTCGGTGAGTATTCCGATAGAGGAAATCACCGCCGCCGTTCACCGCATTGCTGGAAACCTCGCTGTGGACTATGTGGGAGTGCCGCAGGACGGTCACCTTGCCGAAAACCAGGCAGACGGCGTCCGCTGCGGAGATAACGGCATCTTCAAGGGAATGCCCGTGACCGATGAGCAGAAAAAACTGTCGCAAATCGCACGGAGCATTTTCTCCAAACATCCCTTTGACGGCAAATACATTCTGGACAGTGACCGACTCATCCTCTGTCAGAGCAATGCCGAGACACAGCATCTGCGCGAGATTTATCCCGATGCGGAGATCAACCCACTCGGTGACTGGACAGGCGGCACCGATGTGGATACCGGTGCTACCAACCGCAAGCTCGGCTCGGATATGGCCGACTCGGTGACAGGCGGTGGTCTGCACGGCAAGGATCTGTCCAAGGCGGATGTGTCCGTCAACATCTACGCTTTCCTCAAAGCCCAGGAAACCGGCAAGCCCGTAACGCTCTGCTGTGCCATTGGTGATGACACCGTAGACGGCAGACCGTATGAGAAAATCGTGGAGATTGCTCGAAACTACATCCGCTCGGTCGGCGGCTTCGAGCAGTTTGCGGAATGGGGGCTGGTCTGATGAAAACAACGACAGAGATGCAGCTCGTTCCTGTCACAAAACTCGTACCGTATGTAAACAACGCAAGAACACACAGCCCGGAGCAGATCAATAAGCTCCGCTCATCGCTCCGTGAGTTCGGTTTTATCAATCCCGTCATCATCGACCGTGACTATGGCGTGATTGCCGGTCACGGTCGTATTCTTGCCGCCAAGGAGGAAGGCCTCACCGAGGTGCCGTGCGTCTTTGCCGACCACCTCACCGAAGCCCAGAAGAAAGCCTACATCATTGCCGACAACCGCATGGCGATGGACGCAGGCTGGGACGAAGAGCTCCTGCGTGTGGAGATCGAATCCTTGCAGGCGGCGGACTTTGACCCGCTCCTCACCGGCTTTGACGAAAAGGAGCTGTCAAAGCTCTTTGACGACGGCATCGAAGCCGAAGAGGATGATTTTGATGTGGATGCCGAGCTGCAAAAGCCGACTTTCACGAAGCCCGGCGACATCTGGACGCTGGGACGGCATCGGCTCATCTGCGGCGACAGTACAAAAGAGGAAACCTACACTGCTCTCATGGACGGCCGCAAAGCAAACCTCGTCATCACCGACCCGCCCTACAATGTGAACTACGAGGGCAGCGCCGGAAAAATCAAGAACGACAACATGGCATCGGAGAAGTTTTTCGACTTCCTCTTCGATGCCTTTTCCAATATGGAGAAGGTCATGGCGGACGATGCCTCCATCTATGTGTTCCACGCCGACACCGAGGGGCTGAATTTCCGCAAGGCGTTTGATGCCGCAGGGTTCTATCTCTCCGGCTGCTGTATCTGGAAAAAGCAGTCCCTCGTGCTGGGGCGCTCTCCGTATCAGTGGCAGCACGAGCCGTGTCTCTATGGTTGGAAGAGAAAAGGCAAGCACCAGTGGTACAGCGGACGCAAGGAGTCCACCATCTGGGAGTTTGATAAGCCGAAGAAAAACAGCGACCATCCCACCATGAAGCCCATTCCGCTTCTGGCGCATCCGATTCAGAACAGCTCCATGGCAAACTCCGTGGTGCTTGATCCCTTCGGCGGCAGCGGCTCTACGCTCATTGCCTGTGAGCAGACCGACCGTATCTGCTGTACCATCGAACTGGACGAGAAATTTTGCGATGTCATTGTCCGCAGATACATCGAGCAGGTCGGCACGGATGAAAAGGTCAGCGTTTCGCGTGACGGCAAGGAATACAAGTATAGCGAGGTAGCGCCCCATGACGAATAAGACTTTGACCCTCGGAAGCCTGTTTGACGGCTCCGGGGGTTTTCCGTTGGGCGGGCTGCTTGCCGATATCACTCCCGTGTGGGCTTCGGAGATTGAGCCGTTTCCAATACGGGTGACCACCAAGCGCCTGCCTTTTATGAAGCACTACGGGAACATCTCCGCTATGGACGGCGGCAAGATCGAGCCTGTGGACATTATCACCTTCGGCAGCCCATGTCAGGACATGAGCGTGGCAGGCCGAAGGGACGGTCTGGACGGTTCCCGTTCCAGCCTTTTCTACGAAGCCGTCCGAATCATCAAAGAAATGAGGTGTGCCACCGATGACAGATATCCAAGATACATCGTATGGGAGAATGTCCCCGGCGCCTTCTCCTCGAACAAGGGCGAGGACTTCAAAGCCGTCCTCGAAGCGGTCATCGGCATCGCCAAGCCGAATGCCCAGGTGCCTATGCCTGAAAAGGCACGATGGCCCTACGCCGACCTATACATGGGAGACGGATGGAGCGTTGCGTACCGAACTCTTGACGCACAATACTGGGGAGTTCCCCAGCGAAGACGCCGCATCTACCTTGTCGCAGATCTTGCAGGCGGAGGTGCCGGAAAAATACTATTTGAGTCAGAAGGCTTGTCTGGGTATTCTGCGGAGGGCTTCCGCTCGTGGCAAAGAGCTGCCGGAAGTTTTACGCCTTGCCCTGGAGCGACAGGCTATGACGGATACAACGGCAGTCTGACCGAGGAGGTTTCTTCCACACTCGGTGTAAACTGCGGAGTCTCAACAGGTCGCAACGGCATCGTGCTGAACGACCAGGGCGGCGACAGCATGAATGTTTCGGAGGATGTCGCAGCTACGCTCCGTGCGGAGACACACGGGCATCCACCCTGTGTAGTGGAGTCGGCAGGCTTCTGTACCGAGCATTCCGCAAAGAGCCGCACCATCGGCTATGAGGAAGAGTGTTCTCCCACGCTCCGTGCAGGTGTTGTTCCTGCGGCGGTGGCACTGGAAAACCATCCGACCGACAGCCGGGTCAAGCTATCCGAGGACGGCAATGTGCAAACGCTGACCTCACGCATGGGGACGGGCGGCAACAATGTACCGCTTGTGATGAAAATACGCTCCGGCTGTGAAGGTGGCGGCAAGGGACCTCTCATCCAAGAGAACAAATCCGCAACTCTGTCCTGCAACAACGACCAGACGCTGTTCGAGCCTTGCGGCTGGGACGGCGGACAGGTTTCTCCGACTCTCACCAAGCAGAATGCCGGAGGAAATCAGCGGATGCCGGACAAGGGCAACTTCACCTGCGTCCTTCAGCCATTCGGCATCTGCTCCAAGGACTCCAATGCCATGAAGTCGGATAATCCCCACAGCGGCATCTACGAAGCCGAAACCGCACGGACGCTGGACGGCAACGGCGGTAATCCTTCCTGTAACCAGGGTGGCATCGCCGTTGTTGCTTTCACGCAGAATCAGCGTGATGAGGTGCGTGACCTCGGTGACCGCTCCGCTGTTGTGTGTGCTAATGCCGGGACGAAACAGCAGACCTATGTGCTGCAAGGTTCTATGATTGGCAGAGATAACAAAAACGGTCCCCAGGGTGACGGCATCAACGAGGATGTTTCTTTCACCCTCAATACGATTGACCGCCACGCTGTCTATACCATGACAACCGGCAGCTTTGCCCAGGTTTCCAAGGAAAAAGCACCGACTGTCCTCGCACGGGACTACAAAGACCCGACCGCCGTCTGCTACGGCATTGGCAGGGACACCTTCAACCAGGGGCAGAACGCTAAGTTCGCTCCGACCTTTGAAAAGGAGCTTCAGCCAACATTGGTAGCCAAAGGTCCGGGTGCTATCCAAAGCGGATACACCGTCCGCCGTTTGACGCCCACCGAGTGCGCCAGACTTCAAGGCTTCCCGGACAACTGGTGTGCCGACCTCGGCACGGAAAAGCCGACCGATGAGGAAATGTACTTCTGGCATAAGGTGTTCAAGACCTACTCCGAAGTGACCGGCTGCAAAATGAAGTCCGACAAGCAGGTTGCAAAATGGTTGAAAGACCCGTATTCCGACAGTGCGGAATATAAGATGTGGGGCAACGGCGTGGCGCTTCCGTGCGTATGGTTCGTGCTCTGCGGAATTGTGTGGTATGCACAGTCCGGCTGCGATAATGCGCCGATATAATCTACACCGGAAATGTGCAGATATAGCTGGATAAGTGCCCAACCTGACGGTAATATGTGACTACCATAAAACAAGGAGGTCACGAACATGACGATTACAAACCATGCACAGGGTGCAGAACGAAAACGCCTGGTGCAGATTATTTCCGACTGGCTCGGCGTTCCAGCAAAATACTGCGGCGCACCCACATTCAACTATGAGGTGGATTACTTCACCATCGACCGAAACGGCAGCCTTTCCTTTGATGACCGTGCCGACAGCGAGGTGATCGAGCGGCTTCTTCAGCACATCTACGATGAGGGCTTTGACATCGACCAGAGCCACACCGATGCCGAGGACGAGCCTTGCGCCGTCTGCATTTCCATGCCGAAGAGTCTGTTCACCGACAGCAATCTGGAAAACCTCAAGGCACTCATTGCCGCCAAGGGTGGTCTTATCAAGAAAGCCCTTGGTGTGGACGATCTGCCGTTGGAGATCACGGACACGAAGGTATCCTTCCCTTGGTTCCCGGCAACTCCAACCCCGGACGAGATGAACGCCTACGACACCTTCATCTGCAAGCTGTGCGAGATGGCACGGAATCAGAAACGGATTAACGCAACGGAAAAGCCGACCGACAATGAGAAATATGCATTCCGCTGCTTTCTCCTGCGGCTCGGCTTTATCGGTGCGGAATACAAGACCGCTCGAAAAATCCTGCTGAAGAACCTCTCCGGCTCTTCGGCTTTCAGAAACGGAGGTGCGCAGCATGAGATTTCCGAGTAAAGAGACGGTCGAGCGTATCCGTAAGGAATACCCGGTCGGCACCCGTGTGGAGCTTGTTCAGATGGACGATCCCCAAGCACCGCCTGTCGGCACGAAAGGCACCGTGCGAGGTGTGGATGACATCGGCAGCATCATGGTTGCCTGGGATAACGGCTGCGGTCTGAGCGTGGCTTACGGGGAGGATATTTGCCAGAGGTGCGACAATGAATGAGAAAATCAGAGAGCAGATTCTTTCCGTCCGCAAGACCGGCCGCACAAATATGTTTGATGTGCCGATGGTGCAGTACATTGCCAATGAGATGCGGTTTTGCGAACTGGTGTTATTCCTCGAAGAACACCGCAGCGAGTATGTGCATTTCATCCTCACTGGCGAATACAAACCGCTGTAAAATACACAGTTTTTACTCCGAATGATCGTGTACTATATGCCTCCGAAATGACTGGATATATCCCGGACATGACGGTAATATACACTCACAACAAAACAAACGGAGGTGCACGGTTATGTGGAAAGAAGGCAGCATCAGAGTTAACGGTGAGGTTTTTCACTACTGGATGAAGCAGTACGACAAAGGTTCCGAGTGGGGCATCGAGGGCGGACGCATTTCCAAGCTCATGTTCAAGCGCAACGGATACATCGTCTGCAACTACGACAGAGGTTGGGACATCGAACCCGCCGATGAAAACACACAGCTTGCGCTGGAGCTTCTGCTCCACAGCGAGAACTGGTAAAAAACCGAAATTTCAAAGCAACGGCTCCGAAAGGGGCTGCTGCTCGTTGTACGGAAGGTCGCACCGATTTCGGTGGCGGCTATTTTTATACCTCGGAGGTGGTCTCTACGAGAAAACTGAAAACATATAAGCCCACAAGGTTCATGGAGAAAACCTCCCACTACGATGTGGACGCAGCGGATTATGCCGTAATGTTCATCGAAAGTCTCTGCCACACCAAAGGCACCTGGGCGAGAAAACCCTTCGAGCTTATTGACTGGCAGGAGCAGATCATCCGGGACATTTTCGGTGTCCTCAAGCCAAACGGTTATCGGCAGTTCAATACAGCATACATTGAGATTCCAAAAAAGCAAGGCAAGTCCGAGCTTGCCGCTGCGGTGGCACTTCTGCTTACCTGCGGTGATGGTGAAGAACGCGCCGAGGTCTACGGCTGCGCCGCCGACCGTCAGCAGGCGTCCATCGTGTTCAACGTGGCGGCGGATATGGTTCGAATGTGTCCGGCACTTTCCAAGCGGGTCAAGATACTGGATTCCCAGAAGCGGCTCATTTACCAGCCAACGGGCAGTATCTATCAAGTGCTTTCTGCCGATGTGGGCAACAAACACGGATTTAATACCCACGGCGTGGTGTTCGATGAGCTGCACACCCAGCCCAACCGCAAGCTCTTTGATGTCATGACAAAAGGCTCCGGTGACGCCCGTATGCAGCCGCTGTATTTCCTCATTACCACAGCCGGCAATGATACGAAGTCCATCTGCTATGAGATACATCAGAAAGCAAAAGATATCATTGAGGGTCGCAAGATCGACCACACCTTCTATCCCGTCATCTACGGTGCGGAGGAATCGGACGATTGGACAGACCCGAAGGTTTGGAAGAAAGCCAATCCGTCCCTCGGAATCACGGTCGGCATCGACAAGGTGAAGGACGCCTGCGAGTCTGCCAAGCAGAACCCCGGCGAGGAGAACTCCTTCCGGCAGCTGAGACTTAACCAGTGGGTGAAACAGGCGGTGCGCTGGATGCCGATGGAAAAGTGGGACAAATGTGAGTTTGCTGTCTGCGAGGATGACCTGGAAGGTCGCGTCTGCTACGGCGGTCTGGACTTGTCCTCCACAACGGATATTACAGCATTCGTTCTGGTGTTTCCGCCGGAAGACGAGGACGACAAGTACATCATCCTGCCGTACTTCTGGATACCGGAGGATAACCTCGACCTTCGAGTCCGTCGTGACCATGTGCCATACGATGTATGGGAGCGGCAAGGCTTTTTACAGACCACCGAGGGTAATGTTGTTCATTACGGCTACATCGAGAAGTTCATCGAAAGCCTGGGCGAACGCTTCAACATTCGTGAGATCGCCTTTGACCGCTGGGGAGCCGTGCAGATGGTGCAGAATCTTGAGGGCATGGGCTTCACGGTCGTTCCTTTCGGACAGGGCTTCAAGGATATGTCCCCACCCACCAAGGAACTGATGAAACTGGTGCTGGAACAGCGCATTGCCCACGGCGGGCAACCTGTCCTCCGCTGGATGATGGACAACATTTTCATCCGCACCGACCCGGCAGGCAACATCAAGCCGGACAAAGAGAAATCTACAGAGAAAATCGATGGTGCCGTGGCAACGATAATGGCACTCGACCGCGCTATCCGCTGTGGAAACGACAAGGCCGAGTCTGTTTATGACAGTCGAGGTCTTTTATTTATATGAAGGGAGAGTTTATATGGGTATCTTTTCGAGGCTGTTTAAATCCAGGGACAAGCCTCAAAACCGCACGGCAGGAAGTGGCTATGCCTTTTTCATGGGTGGTACTACCTCCGGCAAAACGGTGACGGAACGCTCCGCCATGCAGATGACCGCCGTGTATTCCTGTGTCCGCATCCTGTCTGAGGCTGTCGCAGGTCTGCCGCTGCACCTTTATAAATACACGGACAGTGGCGGCAAGGCAATGGCGCTCGACCATCCGCTCTACCGCTTGCTCCACGATGAGCCGAACCCGGAGATGAGTTCTTTCGTGTTCCGGGAAACACTCATGACACATCTGCTCCTCTGGGGTAATGCCTATGCGCAGATCATCCGAAACGGAAAGAACGAGATCGTTGCCCTGTACCCTTTGATGCCGAACAAGATGTCGGTGGACAGAGACGAGGATGGTCGCCTGTACTACACCTATTACCGTGGCACAGGCGAGGCTATCAAGAACAAGGAGTTCGCCGTAACGCTTCAGCCCTCGGAGGTGCTTCACATTCCGGGACTCGGTTTTGACGGTCTGGTGGGCTATAGTCCCATTGCAATGGCGAAGAATGCTATCGGCATGGCGATTGCCTGTGAGGAGTATGGCGCGAAATTCTTCGCCAACGGTGCTGCACCGGGCGGTGTGCTGGAACACCCCGGCACTATCAAAGACCCACAGCGTGTGCGGGAGAGCTGGCAGTCCACCTTCGGCGGCAGCGGCAACGCCAATAAGATCGCCGTACTGGAAGAAGGCATGAAATATACGCCAATCGGCATTTCGCCGGAGCAGGCACAGTTCCTCGAAACACGCAAATTCCAAATCAATGAAATTGCTCGAATTTTCCGAGTCCCGCCCCACATGGTCGGCGACCTGGAAAAGTCGAGCTTTTCTAATATCGAGCAGCAGTCCCTTGAGTTTGTGAAATACACCCTTGACCCATGGGTCATCCGCTGGGAACAATCCATTCAACGGTCGCTCCTGTCGAAGGACGAAAAAGCCATGTATTTCGTGAAGTTCAATCTGGAAGGCTTGCTTCGCGGCGATTACCAGAGCCGCATGAACGGGTACGCTATCGGCCGCCAGAACGGCTGGATGTCCGCCAACGACATCCGTGAGCTGGAAAACCTCGACCGCATCCCGGCAGAGGACGGCGGCGACTTATACCTCATCAACGGCAATATGCTCCCGCTGCAAAACGCCGGAGCTTTTGCAAATATCAACACCGATAACGGAAAGGAGGAAAAATCCGATGAAGAAGTTCTGGAATTGGAAAAACAGGACAGTGACAAACGAGGAGACGCAGGAACAGATCCAAGAGAGAACCCTGTTCTTAAACGGCACAATCGCTGAGGAGAGCTGGTTTGACGATGATGTCACGCCGCAGCTTTTCAAGGATGAGCTGATGTCCGGCTCCGGGAATATCACTGTCTGGATCAACTCGCCCGGTGGTGACTGCGTGGCGGCAGCCCAAATCTACAATATGCTGATGGATTACAAGGGCAATGTGACTGTGAAAATCGACGGCATTGCCGCATCCGCTGCGTCCGTCATTGCTATGGCAGGTACGAAGGTACTGGTGTCCCCGGTGTCCATGCTCATGATCCACAATCCCATGACGGCGGCATTTGGTAATTCGGATGAGATGCAGAGAGCTATTGAGATGCTCGGCAGCGTGAAGGATTCCATTATCAACGCCTATGAGATCAAGACCGGTCTGTCCCGTGCGAAGCTCAGCCACCTCATGGATGCGGAAACCTGGATGGACGCAAACAAGGCTGTGGAACTCGGCTTTGCGGACGAAATCATGCATAGAAACTCGGAATCCGAAGAGGTACCCACGCCTGCCGTTTCCATGCTGTATTCCAAGGCGAATGTGGTGAACTCTCTCATGGAGAAGATCGCCGCAAAGTGCGCCATTCAACCCAAAGCCGAAACAAAACACAGAGCCGATGACCTTATGGAGCGGCTCAATCTCATTAAAAACTGGAGGTAATTTATATGACGATCAATGAACTGCGCGAAAAGCGCAACCAGGCTTGGAACGCTGCAAAGGCATTTGTGGAGACCAAGCGTGACAAGGACGGTCTGCTTTCTGATGAGGATTCTGCGACCTATGCCCAGATGGAAAAGAAGGTTCAGGACTACGGTGCTGAAATCGAGCGCATGGAGGCTATAGCAGCGATGGAGGCTCAGCTTTCCAAGCCCACTTCTGCGCCCATCACCGAAAAGCCCCTGAACGGAAAGACCACCGAGGATAAGCAGCCTAAGAGCTTCCGTGCCACCGATGCCTACCGCAGCGGTATGCTCAACGCTCTGCGTACCAACTTCCGTCGGATCAGTAATGTGCTGCAGGAGGGCATCGATGCCAATGGTGGCTATCTGGTGCCGGATGAGTATGACAGCCGTCTCATTCAGGTGCTCAACGAGGAAAACGTTATGCGTTCTCTCGGCACTGCTATCACCACCAGCGGTGAGCACAAAATCAACATCGCAGCCACCAAGCCTGCGGCTGCGTGGATCGAGGAGGGCGGCGCACTGACTTTCGGTGACGCTACCTTCGACCAGATCATCCTGGATGCCCACAAGCTCCATGTTGCTGTAAAGGTGACCGAGGAGCTGCTCTACGATAACGCATTCAATCTGGAAAACTACATTCTGGAGCAGTTCGGCAAGGCTCTGGCCAATGCCGAGGAGGATGCGTTCATCAACGGCACCGGCACCGGTCAGCCTCTGGGTATCCTCGCTGAAACCGGCGGTGCACAGGTCGGTGTGACAACGAAGTCCTCCGGCAAGGTGACTGCCGACGAGATCATCGACCTGGTGTACTCCCTTAAGCGTCCCTACCGTAAGAACGCCGTGTTCCTTGCCAACGATGTCTGCGTCGCAGAGCTCCGCAAGCTGAAGGACAGCACGGGTCAGTATCTGTGGCAGCCCTCTCTGCAGGCGGGTGAGCCTGACCGTGTGCTGGGTTACAAGGTTTACACCTCTGCGTATTTCCCTGTCCCTGCTCCCGGCAAGGCCGCAGTCGCATTCGGCGACTTCAGTTACTACAACATCGGTGACCGTGGCTCTCGTTCTATTGCGGAACTGAAGGAGCTGTTTGCTGGAAATGGCATGGTCGGCTTTGTCGCAAAGGAGCGTGTGGACGGAAAGCTGGTGTTGCCCGAAGCAGTCAAGCTGCTCAAAATGGCATCTGCCTGATGAGAGGAGGCGGCGGTGATGGACGAGCTTCTTTCCAAAGTAAAAGCCAACCTCATACTGGAACATACGGCGGATGATGCTTTGCTGAAAGGCTACATCACCGCCGCTGTTTCTTACGCCGAAAGCTACCAGCACATCCCGGAGGGCTATTACACGGAGAACCCCATGCCAGCCACCACAGAGCAAGCCGTCATTATGCTGTCGTCCCACTTCTATGAAAGCCGGGACGGCAGCACGGGCGGCTTCTTTGCGGATAACACCGGCGCGGCACAGCAGGTGTGGAACACGGTCAATCTGCTGCTACGCTTGGATAGGCGGTGGCAGGTATGAGTTTCGGAAAAATGAACGGCTTTGCCGTCATTGTAGAAACCCGCCAAGTCAAGGACAGCGAAGGCTTCACTCATTCCGAGGATGAAGTCCTCGCTTCCGTCCGTGTGTACCGGGAAGGTCGGCACGGCAGTCAGCGTTGGGCAAACCTCGCTGCATTCAGTGAAGCGACCGACCTGTTCCGCTTTCGGTGTATTCCTGGGCTGACGGTCACTACCGACCATTTTCTCATTTGCGGCGGAGAGCTGTTTAATATCATCTCTGTCGAGAATGTAAAGGGTCGTGGGATGTACATCGAGGTTTTAGCGAAAAGGAGTGAACCCACCATTGGCAAAAGCTGAAATGAAAATGCCAGAGGATTTCCTGCTGAAGATCTCCAAACTCGGCAGCAACTTTGACGGTGTGGCAGATACCGTCCTGCAGGCAGGCGGCGAGGTCGTGCTAAAGAGAGTCAAGAGTAATCTTTCCTCCGTTATCGGCAGAGGGACAAAGTTCAAATCCCGCACCACGGGCGAACTGGAAGGCGCACTCGGCCTTTCTCCCTCCAAGCTGAACCGAGACGGCAACCACGACATCAAGGTCGGTTTCGCTGAGCCTCGCTCGGACGGCGGAAGCAATGCCAAACTTGCCAACATTCTCGAATACGGCAAGCACGGTCAGCCTGCAAAACCCTTTCTGAAACCCGCAAAAACGGCATCCCGGCAGGATTGTATCGATGCCATGACCAAGGCACTGGATGAGGAGGTGGAAAAGCTGTGAGCCTGCTATCCGATTTGCAAACCATCGCAAAAAGTTGTGGGGTTCCCGTTGAAACGGGTGTGTTCTCCGGCAAAGCACCGGACACCTATCTGGTGATTACGCCGCTGTCGGACTGCTTTGAGCTTCACGCCGACAACGCTCCCGGCTGCGAAACGCAGGAGGCACGGCTGTCCCTCTTCACAAAGGGCAGCTACACCAAACTGAAAAATGACCTTGTCCGTGCCTTGCTGGGTGCGGACTTTTATATTACCGATCGCCGGTACATCGGCTTTGAGACCGAAACCGGCTATCACCACTACGCCATTGACGTGGCGCAAATCTACGAACTGGAGGAATAAGTTATGGCGACTATCGGTCTTGACAGACTGTATTACGCAAAAATCACCGAGAACGACGTCGGCGAAGAAACCTACGGTACGCCGTCCCAGCTTGCCAAAGCCATCTCCGCTGACCTTTCGGTGGAACTGGCAGAGGCAACGCTCTATGCCGACGACGGTGCTTCGGAGATCGTGAAGGAATTCAAATCCGGCACACTCTCCCTTGGCATTGACGATATCGGCTCTGCGGCGGCATCCGACCTCACGGGTGCAACCATCGACAAAAACAAGGTGCTGATTTCCGCATCTGAGGACGGCGGCGACCCTGTGGCTGTGGGCTTCCGCGCCAAGAAGTCCAACGGCAAGTACAAGTATTACTGGCTGTACCGAGTGAAATTCGGTATTCCGGCGACGAACCTTGCCACCAAGGGCGACAGCATCACCTTCTCCACGCCGACCATTGAAGGCACCATTCTGCGCCGCAACAAGGCAGACGCAGGCGGCAAGCACCCGTGGAAGGCGGAGGCACTGGAAGGCGATGTGACCGCTGCGACTATCACGAACTGGTATAAGGAAGTCTATGAGCCAACTTATACCGCATTACCCGAAAAGACCACTTAACGGAGGTAACGCACAATGGATAACGAAAGAACCGCAGTCATCACGATCGGTGAAGAGGAGTACACACTGCTCCTCACAACCAAAGCCACCAAGGAGATCGCCGGTCGATACGGCGGTCTGGAAAACCTCGGCGAGAAGCTGATGAAGTCCGAGAACTTTGAAATGGCTATCGGAGAGATCGTGTGGCTTATCACGCTTCTGGCGAATCAGAGCATCCTCATCCACAATCTCAAGGACAAGGAGCATCCCAAGGAGCTGCTCACCGAGGATGTGGTGGAGCTTCTGACCACGCCCCTCGACCTTGCCGGATACAAAACCGCTATTACGGAAGCGCTCTACAAGGGCACCAAGCGGAATGTGGAAAGCGAGAAAGACTCAAAAAACGCGCAAGTCGGGTAACGGTCTCCGATGCGGAGCTGTTTACCCGGCTTCTTTATTACGGCCTTGCCCATCTTCATCTCAGCCAGGATGAGGTGTGGCTGATGCCGTTTGGACTTCTGCTGGATCTGTGGGAGTGCCACAAGCAGTATAACGGGCAGGCTGTTCCTGCTCACGAACACTACATTGACGATATTATCCCGGACGGCATTTGAGTTCAAAGAGAATTTACAAAAATAATCTCGAATTGTATTGCCATTGTCCGCACATTCGTGTATAATAGAAGCGAAGATGAATACCATAAGACCGAAAGGAGTTTTTGATATGGCGAAATCAGCGAATCTGTATGCACGAATCGAGCCGGATCTCAAGGAGCAGGCTGAAAACATTCTGACTGCGCTCGGCATTCCTGCTTCCAATGCCATTACCATGTTCTATAAGCAGATCATTCTTCAGAACGGATTACCGTTTGAAGTGAAATTGCCGGAGCATCCTTTGGATGTCGGCCGCATGACGGCGGCGCAGTTGGATGCAGAACTGGAGAAAGGCTATGCGGATGCAAAAGCCGGACGCACGGTTCCTATGGAGCAGGCGTTTGCGAATGTCCGTAAGGAATTCGGTGTATGAAATATTCCATTGTTCTGACCGAAACTGCCCAGGCTGACCTCTCTGCGATTTTCAGATACATTGCGGTGGATCTGCAGTCTGTGCAGAACGCAAACGCTCAGCTCTCCCGCATCGAAAAGGCAATCGCCTCTCTCAACCAAATGCCGGAGCGTTATCGTGTGTATGACAGGAAGAACTGGCGAGAGCGCAATCTGCGTATCATGCCTGTGGATAACTACCTTGTTTTCTATGTCCCCACGCACGATGACACCACGGTTACAGTCATGCGCATCATGTACGGCGGCAGAGATATTGACAGGCAGCTTGAGATGCTGGAAACGGAATAAGTAAATCAGTTTTAAGGAGTGGCCTTTCGGGGTCGCTCCTTTTTCATACCATCAGGCACGCTTTCATCGAGAACTTCGGACGGTTTCGTCCCAACTTCTCGGTGAGGGGTGCTTTTTTCATGCCATACACAAGGAGGTGACGGTACATGGCAGACAGTTTCGGACTGAAGATCGGTCTTGAGGGCGAAAAGGAGTTCAAAAAAGCACTGGCAGATATCAACCAGTCCTTCAAGGTGCTCGGCTCCGAAATGAAGCTCGCCACCTCTCAGTTCGATAAGAACGACAAGTCCGTGGAGGCTCTCGCCGCACGGAATAAGGTGCTGCGAAAAGAAATCGACGAGCAGACAACAAAAATCGATACCCTTCGCAAGGCTCTGCAGAATGCCGCCACCTCCTTTGGAGAGAACGACCGACGCACCCAGAACTGGCAGATCCAACTCAACAATGCCGAAGCCGCCCTCAACGACATGAACCGGGAGCTGGACGAAAACGAGAAAGCCATCAAGGAGGGCGGCAAGGCTGCGGAGGAATCCGGCAGTAAGTTTGAAGGCTTCGGCAAGGTTCTCAAAACCGTAGGTGTGGCACTCGGTGCTGTGGCTGTTGCCGCAGGAGCCGCTGCCGTGAAGCTGGGCAAAGAGGTCATCGCTGCCTATGCGGACTACGAGCAGCTGGTCGGCGGCGTGGACACTCTGTTCAAGGATTCTTCGCAGGAGATCCAGCGGTACGCCGCTAACGCATACAAAACGGCCGGTCTTTCCGCCAACGAGTACATGGAGACGGTCACGGGCTTTTCCGCAAGCCTCATCCAGTCTCTCGGCGGTGACACCGAAAAAGCCGCAAAATATGCGGACATGGCAATTACGGATATGTCCGATAACGCCAATAAGATGGGCACGGATATGTCCTCCATTCAGAATGCCTACCAGGGTTTTGCCAAGCAGAACTACACGATGCTCGACAACCTCAAGTTGGGCTACGGCGGCACAAAGCAGGAAATGGAGCGTCTGCTTGCCGATGCGGAGAAGATATCCGGCGTCAAGTATGACATCTCCTCCTACGCCGATGTGGTAGAAGCCATCCATGTCATGCAGGAAAGCATGGACATTGCAGGCACCACCGCCAAAGAAGCGGAAGCCACCATCTCCGGCTCCATGAATGCGCTGAAATCCGCCGTCTCCAATCTCATCGTAGGGTTCGGTGACGCCAATGCAGATATGGAACTGCTGTGCGGCAACATGGTGGACGCCTTCAAGACCGTGGTGGAGAATATCACTCCGGTCATCGAGAACATCATTGCCGCACTGCCCATGGTGCTGGACGCGCTGCTGACGGCGGTAGGCGAACTGCTCCCGACGCTCTTGGAATCGGTGGCGGAGCTATTCTCCCAGGTGCTCAGTACCATTCTATCCTTGTTGCCGCAGCTGATTCCCGCTGCCGTTCAAGCCCTTATGACCATCGTGAACACGCTGATCGAGAATCTACCCCTGCTCATTGACGCGGCGGTTCAGTTGGTGTCCACGCTGGTGACCGGCATTGCGGATGCGCTGCCCACGCTCATTCCGGCAGCGGTGCAGGCTATCGTCACCATCGTACAAGGACTGGTGGACAGCCTGCCGATGCTCCTTGACGCAGCCTTACAACTCATCACAGGGCTGGCGCAGGGCCTTTTGGATGCACTGCCTGTGCTGATTGCAGCACTGCCGGAGATCATCAACGGTATCATTACCTTTCTACTGGATTCCATTCCGCAAATCATTGAAACCGGCATTCAGCTTCTGACCTCGCTGGTGACTGCATTGCCGGAGATCATCATGTCAATCGTGGAAGCGATACCAAAAATCATTGACGGCATTATCACCGCTGTGCTGAACGCCATTCCCCAGATTATTCAGGCGGGCATCGATCTGCTGATTTCCCTCATTCAAGCCTTGCCGCAGATCATCACCACCATTGTACAGGCAATTCCGCAGATTATCTCCGGCATTGTAAATGCGTTGATTGGAAACATTGATAAAATCATCATGGCAGGTGTGCAGTTGTTCGTTGCCCTGATTGAAAACCTACCCACCATCATCGTGGAGATTGTCAAGGCTGTGCCGCAGATCATTGCAGGCATCGTGAAAGCCTTCGGCTCTCTAATGTATAAGATCGTGGAGATCGGCGGCAACATCGTCAAGGGTCTGTGGAGCGGCATTACCCAGCTTGCCTCGTGGCTGTGGGATAAGGTGTCCGGGTGGATCTCTTCCATCTGGGACGGCATCTGCGATTTCTTCGGTATCCATTCGCCATCGAAGGAAATGGCATGGGTCGGTGAAATGCTGGTCAAGGGTCTTGCAGGCTCCATTGATGACAACGGCGATGAAGCGGTCAAAGCCGCAGAAGGGATGGCAGAGGACATCAACGGCGTCATGGGCGACCTCGCTCACGATATGCAGACGGCTCTGCCAACCGACTTTAATGTGAACGGCTCGATCCGCTCTGCCGTGGACGGCGTGGTCGGCAAGGCGGCATCCGCTTTCACCATCGCTCTGAACATCGCCACCTTCAACAATTACAGCAGCGAGGACATCCGTCAGCTCACCAATGAAGTCATGGAAACAGCGAACCAGTTCGCCCAGCGGAAAGGAGTGGTATTCGCATGACCTATTTTACCTACAACGGCCGCAGTTCCGCTGATTTCGGTCTGCATATCGAGAAGAAGGATGTGTTCTCCGCACCGGAATACGATGCGGGGTTCATTTCCATTCCCGGCAGGAGCGGTGACATCATCAATCCGAACCGCCGCTTTTCCAACATCAAGGTTACTTACACAGTGTTCCTTGCTCGGAAGAATATAGCCGCACTTGCTGCTGTCCTGCGGGACATTAAGGGCTGGCTTTATTCCGAGCCGGACAGATACCACGAAATCACTGACTCCTACGATGCGGAGTATTTCCGCTACGGCGTCATCTCCGGCAATCTGGACATTGAGGAGCAGCTGAACAAGGTCGGCAGCTTTACCGTGACCTTCAACTGCAAACCTTACAAATACAGTTTCGCGGGACAGAAAACCGTGGCAGCAGACTCTTCTGAACTGACGATTACAAATCCCACTGCTTTTGAGAGTCGACCGTATATTAAGCTCTATGGCAGCGGTGCGGTGGTAATAATGATACAGCCCCAAGGTCGAGGTATGATGATTTCCAATCTGGATGAGTACATCGAGATCGACAGTGAGCTGATGAACTGCTTCAAAGGCACTGCCCTCAAAAACGACACAGTCAAAGGAGCGGAATTTCCAGCCCTCAAGCCGGGTGTTTGCACCATTAACTGCAATGGCGATGTGTCAAGGATTGAGGTCATTCCAAGGTGGTGCTGCCTATGATCCCTGTACTCTACGCCGCAAACACCACGGATTTCAGCTCATTCGGTCTTGGCGTGCTGACGGACACCATTTCCTGCGAAGTGACCGAGGAGCGAAACGGCGTGTTCGAGTGTCTGCTCAAATACCCAGTGATCGGTCAGCACTACGGGCTTATCACCAAGGAGTGCATCATCAAGGCAAAACCAAACGACACCGCCGCCGACCAGGCGTTCCGTATTTACCGCATTACAAAGCCCTTAAACGGCATCGTCACCATCTACGGTCAGCATATCTCCTATGACCTCGCCAATGTGCCAGTGCTTCCGTTTTCGACAGAAAGCCGCTCTCCGCAGCTCATCCTCTCGCAGCTTCTTGCAGGAGATACACGCTTTTCCGGCTGGACGGACTACTCGGATGCAAAGGCATTTTCCGTCACCCAACCGAAAAGCGTCCGTGCCTGCCTCGGCGGTACGGAAGGCTCCATGCTCTCCAAATGGTACGGTGAGTTTGAGTGGGACAACTTCACGGTGAAGTTTCACTCCCACCGTGGGCAGAAAACCGGTGTGGTCATTGAATACGGCAAGAACCTCACCGCCTTGGAGCAGGACGAGGACAGCAGCGGCGTGTACACGGCTTTGCTTCCGTATGCGGTGTACACCCCAGAGGGCGCGGATACCGAAACCGTGGTCACGCTGCCGGAGGTAACGCTCCCCATTGTGACCTCGGAGATCGTCCGGGCGAAAACGCTCATCATGGATTTCTCCGACCAATTTGACGGAGTTGTAACCGAGGATGCCCTCCGAGCGAAAGCCAACAGCTACATCAAAGCCAATCCGCTGGGTGCGACCATTCCCACGGTGAAGGTGTCCTTTGAGCCGCTCTGGAAACAGCCGGAGTATTCGGCACTCCTGGAGCGGGTCAACCTCTGCGATACCGTCACCATTCGGCATTCACTGCTTGGTGTGAGCGTGTCGGCTATGGTCATTGAAACCGTGTACGACACTCTTGCCGAACGGTATGTGAGCATTTCCCTCGGTCAGAGCAAGTCCAGCATGATCACCACCATTTCCGAGGTGCAATCAACGGTCGATAAGGTAGAGTCCACGGTGGGACGCTTTCCAAAGCTGCTCCAGACCGCCATCGGCAAGGCCACCGGGCTTATCACCGGCCAGAGCGGCGGCTATGTGGTTATCCACACCGGCGAAGAGAACGGACAACCCTATGAACTTCTTATTCTGGACGCTCCCTCTATTGACGATGCCGTGAATGTCTGGCGGTGGAATGTGGGCGGCTTGGGATTTTCCCATAACGGCTACAACGGTCCCTATGAAACCGCCATCACAGCGGACGGTCAGATCGTCGCGGACTTCATCACCTCCGGCTCCTTGGTGGCGAACATCATCAAGGTAGGTGTCATCCAGTCGCAGGACGGCTCGTCCTGGTGGGACTTGGAGAGCGGCGAAGTCGTGCTTCGAGCCTATGTTTCGACCGATGAATTTGCAGAGAAAACAGCCTATCTCCAGCAGAATGTGGATGGGCTGAACAGCTATGTGGCGACCCTTACCGAAACGGTGGAAACAGTGTCCAACGACCAGGGCGTCCTGGAGGAACGGGTACTGAACTCCGAAAGCCGTGTCTCCGAACTGGAACACACGGTGGATGGACTGTCCGTCACCATGCAGGAGCAGTACATCGGCGGCATCAACTATGTGCAGAACTCTTCCGGGCTGAACGGCATCACGGATGATTGGAGCTACTCCGGTACGGTAAAAACAGATACCTCCACCGATACGCAGAACAACACCATTTCCGACTCTTGCTTTGTGTTGGGGGCTTACTCCTCGTTGTCGCAGTACATTCGAGGGGTAGTCCCCGGCACTTATACGATCTCGGTTCGGGCAAAGAAAACCTCGACCATGTCCGGGTATTTCTATGTGACCTACAACGGAAACAAAACCAAATACCTGTTCAATAAGTCCACGGCATTTGACTGGACGGACTATTCCGTGACGCTCACGGATGTGACTGACCCCACACTGCGCATTTACTGCTACTGCCGGGATACATCCATCTACCTTGCCGACATCATGATCTCCGAAGGGGCGATCCCCCGAAAGTGGACGCCTGCACCTAACGAAATCTACACGCAGGAGGTCAAGATCGATAAGCGTGGCATTGAGGTATCCAACAGCGCATCGTCCCAGCGGACGGTTATCACGAACACGGAGTTCGCCGGTTACTACAATGATGAGGTGATTTTCACCCTGAACAAGGACGAAACGCAGACTAAGAAAACCACGGTGGACGGCGAACTGACCGTGGGTAAAACGAAGTTTGTCCCGATGCCGACAGCGTCCGATGGGCTGAATATCGTCATTCTGGACTAAGGAGGGAAAGCTATGGCAACTTGGAAAAGCGCGGCATACGATGGGCGCTATCTTCAACTGGACATTTCAGAAAGCGTGAATGTGGTCGGTAACAGCTCGACACTTTCCTGGACGCTGACCTCTACCGGTGGCGCATCCACTTACTACACCATTGACACGACCACTGTAACGATCAATGGTACGACCGTATACTCAAAGGACCGTACCTATTGGGATGACCGTGTTTTCCCGGCAAAAAAAGGTTCTGTCAGTGGCACGATTACTGTAGCTCACGACAGCAACGGCAGCAAAACGATCACGGTCGGGTTCTCGACCCGTGTGTATATCTACGGTCCCCAGGAGTACGGCGGCAGTATGACGCTGACCACCATCGACCGTTCCGCACCTACCGTGACCTTCAGTACATCGAATGTCACGGCAAACGGGTTCAAAATCTCCGCTACATCCTCTGCCACGGCGGACATCTGGCAATACAGCACAAACGGCGGTTCGAGCTGGACGCAGTTCTCAACGACGGCATCTACCAGTGCCAGCGTAACACTGTCCTCGCTCTCACCGAACACCAGTTACACTGTGAAGGTCAGAGCAAGGCGGCAATACAACCATGTCTACGGCACTTCCGGCAGTTCCACGGTCAAGACGCTGGGCGGTGCTGTGGTGAATAGTGTCAACACGGTGACGGCGGACAATGCCACGGTTTCCATTACCATTAATGTGACCGTGTACGAAGCCTCCTACACCAATTCGCTGGTGCTCAAAAACGGCAGCACGACCATCCTGACTATTTCCGGGCTTTCCTGGTCGAAGGGCACTGCGAACCGCACGGTCACGCTGACATCGTCGCAGAGGACGACACTGCTGAATGCAATGGCATCCATCAAGTCGTTCACAGGTACCTTTGCGGTTTCATCTTACAGCGGGTCTACGCAGATCGGCAGTACTTCAAGCAAGACCGCCACGGTACTGACCACGGCAACCAATTCTGCTCCAACCATAAGCGGATTCACTTATGCCGACAGCTACACGACCACAAAAAACCTCACAGGCAACGACCAGCTATTCGTTCAGGACTACTCGACCCTCAAAGTTACACCGGGAACAGCGACTGCGAAGAACGGAGCGTCCATTTCCAACTACACCGCTTCCTGCAACGGTTTATCCGCATCCAATTCGACCGGTGCTGCAATTACGGTCGGAAAGATCACAAAGTCCGGCAGTGTGACGGTCACGCTCTCGGTCACGGATTCTCGCGGCTACACCGCCGAAACTTCACAGACGGTGACAGTCATTCCGTACACCAAGCCGAAGATATCCTCGATAACGCTCCGGCGCACCAACGATATCGAAGCGGAAATGCAGCTCAAATTCAGCGGTTCTATTTCTCCTGTGACCGTAGACGGGACGCAGAAAAACAGCGTGGTTTATGTGCGGTATCGGTACAAGAAAACCAGTGAGAGCAGTTACGGCAGCTACACCAGCATCTATTCCGGCACGACAAAAAGCGGAACCTCTTTCAGCTACTCCAATTTGGAACTGTGCAATCTGGATGCCAACAGTTCCTACGACTTCCATTTGCAGATCCAAGACAAGCTCTATTCTCTGAGCAGTCTGGATCTGTATTTTACTGTTCCGCAGGGCACGCCGCTCATTGCGCTGCGTAAAAAGAAGGTCGGCATCAACACGCCGGACCCGCAGGCCACGCTGGATGTGGACGGCAGCATCCACATGAACGGCGTCAATGTCCACGGCAAAATGGGTAGAGTGGACGGCTCGACCACCGACCTCAACAATGTAAAGACTCCCGGCTACTATTTTGCGTATTCCGCTTCCACGGAAAAGCACTTTCCGACCACCACAATTGGTATGCTGGAGGTCTTTCTGCCGGAGAGCTACTTTATTCAGCAGCGGTACACCGTCTATGATGGCTCAAGGATGTATATCCGAGGAAACTATGGCGGCACATGGTCTTCGTGGCACACGGTGTCGCTGACCAAAGTAACATAACTTTTTCGGAATCAAGGCGCTCTGCGGAGTGCTTTTTTTCATACACAAATTCAACTTTCAAAGGAGGACAAACAACATGAAAGAATTCTGGACGACCATTCAGGTGGTATTCGCCGGTATCGGCGGCTGGCTCGGATGGTTCTTGGGAGGATGTGACGGCTTGCTTTATGCGCTTCTGGCTTTCGTGGTCATCGACTATGTGACCGGCATCATGTGCGCCGTGGTGGACAAGAAGCTGTCCAGCGAAGTCGGATTCAAGGGCATTTTCAAAAAGGTGCTCATCTTCGCTCTGGTCGGCATCGGGCATATTCTCGACACCCGTGTCATCGGCAGCGGCTCGGTGATGCGTACCGCCGTCATTTTCTTCTATTTGTCGAATGAGGGCGTGTCCCTGTTGGAAAACGCCGCATACCTGGGACTGCCCATTCCGCAGAAACTGAAATCCGTTCTGGAGCAGCTTCATGACCGCAGTGAAAAGGAGGATGAATAACATGGCTTACACGAACAGCCACCTGGTGTCCTACACCAAACTCAGCCCGAATCACTCTGGGCAGCGTACCCACAGCATTGACCGCATCACGCCGCACTGCGTGGTGGGTCAGTGCAGTGTGGAAACGCTGGGCAACATCTTTTTGCCGACCTCACGGCAGGCAAGCAGCAACTATGGCATCGGCGTGGACGGTCGGGTCGGGATGTATGTGGAAGAGAAAAACCGCTCCTGGTGCTCCTCCTCCGCAGCCAACGACCAGAGAGCTATCACCATTGAGTGTGCCAGCGACAACACCGAGCCTTACGCTTTTAAGGATGTGGTGTACAAGAGACTCATCGAGCTTTGCACCGATATCTGCAGGCGCAACGGCAAAACCAAGCTGCTCTGGCTGGGCGATAAGACCAAGACGCTGAACTACACTCCGAAGTCTGACGAGATGGTTCTGACCGTTCATCGGTGGTTTGCCAACAAGAGCTGCCCCGGTAACTGGATGTATGCCCGCATGGGTGAGCTGGCATCCAAGGTCACGGCGACTCTCGGCGGTGATGTGAAGCCCGCCAACCCGGTCAATCCCACCGGCACAATCAAAGCTGGCGACCTCGTGACCATTACGGGCAGCACCTACTATAACGGCAAAGCCATTCCCGGCTGGGTGAAGAAGCTCCGCTGGTATGTGGTCGAGGTCAGCGGCGACCGTGCGGTCATCAACAAGGACGAGTCCGGCAGGTACGCCATCATGTCGCCGGTCAAGACCTCTGCACTTGCCGTGGCAGGTACCAAACCCACCGATGACTATCGCATCCATACCGTGGTGCATGGTGACACCCTCTGGGCGATTGCCAAGAAGTATCTCGGCAACGGCAGCCGCTACAAGGAGATCGTCAGCCTGAATGGGCTGAAAAGCAATGTCATCTACAGCGGCATGAAGCTGAAGATCCCGAATAAGTAAACCGAACCTCATCACACGCCCTCTGCGGATTTTTCCGTGGAGGGCATTATTTTTTTGCGGACCAGACAGGCGTTTTCCCTCCAGTTGGTACTGAGGCAAAACCTCGGACTGGAGGAAAACCCTATGACAGATTGGCAGAGAGAACAAATACGAATATTGCGCTTACAGGGCGTCAGTTATGTAAAAATCGGCGAGCAACTTGGAATTTCGGATAATACGGTGCGCTCCTTTTGCCGCCGCAGCGGGCTGGGTGACAGTGCAAAGAATGCCGTTGCCTGCAAGCAGTGTGGGAAGTTGATAAAAATCATCCATAAGCAGAAACCGAAAAAGTTCTGCTCAGACGCCTGCCGCACTGCATGGTGGAAGTCACACCTGGAGTGCGTCAACCGAAAAGCTGTTTATGCGTACACCTGTGCCTGCTGCGGACGTCATTTTACTGCCTATGGAAATAATCATAGAAGGTACTGCTCTCACGCCTGCTATATTGCAGATCGCTTCGGAAGGGAGCGTGGCTGTGATGAATGACGCCTACAGAGAGCGGCTGGAGCAGTATTTTGCCTCCATGCTCCAGGCAAAGCAAATGCTGTCGATGGGGATTTTAACCCCGAAGGATTACGCCACGATTGATACAATTATGGCCGAAAAATACAGGATATCTTCGTGTAGTTTATACCGCGGGATTGACTTGATATACGGTGAGTTCAGAGGTAATATGTCACACTACAAGGAGGTGACACAATGTCAGGAAGAATAACCACCGTATCAAAACCGCCGAAGCTGGAGCGTAAAAAGCGAGTCGCAGCCTACGCCCGTGTTTCCAGTGGCAAGGACGCCATGCTTCACTCGCTGTCCGCACAGGTCAGCCATTACAGCGACCTTATCCAGAGAAATAGCGACTGGCTCTATGCAGGCGTCTATGCCGATGAAGCCAAGACCGGCACGAAGGATTCCAGAGCGGATTTTCAAAGGCTTATTGCCGACTGCCATGCCGGAAAAATTGATATGGTGATCACCAAGTCCATCTCCCGCTTTGCACGAAATACGGTCACGCTGCTGCAGACCGTCCGTGATTTCAAAGCCTGGGAGGTGGACATTTTCTTTGAAGAACAGAATATCCACACCATGAGCGCCGACGGTGAACTGATGCTGACCATTCTGGCGTCCTATGCGCAGGAAGAAAGCCGCTCCGCAAGCGAAAACCAGAAGTGGCGCATCAAGCGGAACTTTGAGGAAGGAATGCCGTGGAATGGAGCCATGCTGGGTTATCGTCTAAAGGACGGACGGTACGAGATCGTTCCAAAGGAAGCCGCGCTTGTCCGCCGCATTTATAACGAGTACCTTGCCGGTGACGGCTATCAGGCTGTTGCCAAACGGCTGACTGAGGAAGGTGTTCCGTCCCGCTTCGGTGGGAAATGGAACCAGTCTGTGGTTTCCAAGATACTGAGTAACTACACCTATACGGGCAATCTGCTTTTGCAGAAAACCTTCCGTGAGAACCATATCACGAAGAAAACCGTCATCAACCACGGTGAATTGCCTAAATACCACGCAGAGAATGCCCATGATGCCATCATCAGCATAGAGATATTTCATGCGGTTCAGACCGAGAAGGCACGGCGGGCGGCTCAGTTCAATAAGAAGCCAGCGCCGAGAACCACATACCCATTCACAAGCCTTCTGGTGTGCGACATCTGCGGAAAGAACTACCGCCGCAAGACCACCAAAACGGGCATCGTCTGGGTCTGCGGAACATTTAATACACTCGGCAAATCTGTCTGCGCTTCCAAGCAGATACCGGAAGCAACGCTTCAACAGGTTACAGCCGAAGTTTTGGGTGTAAAGGCTTTTACACGGGAACAGCTGCACAGTCAGGTACAGAGTATTCGGGTATGCAACGGAAACATTCTGGTTTTCTGCTTCAAAGACGGCTCGAAAGTGACACGCACATGGAAAGACCGTTCCAGAGCAGAAAGTTGGACGGACGAGATGAAGGAAGCTGCACGCCGAAAAACCTTAGAGAGGAGCAAGCACAATGCCTAAAGTAACCATGATACCCGCAACCATCAATCCGCTGACACACCTGCCGAAGGTGGCCGCGCAGAAGCGGCGTGTTGCAGGATATGCCCGTGTTTCCACCGATAGCGACGAGCAGTTCACCAGCTACGAAGCCCAGGTGGATTACTACACCAAATTCATACAGTCCAAGCCGGAATGGGACTTCGTAAAAGTATATACGGATGAGGGCATTTCCGGCTGTAACACCAAAAAGCGAGACGGCTTTAACAGCATGGTTTCGGACGCTCTTGCCGGAAAAATCGACCTCATTGTCACAAAGTCGGTCAGCCGATTTGCCAGGAACACCGTGGACAGTCTGGTCACCATCCGCAAGCTGAAGGAAAACGGCGTGGAATGTTACTTCGAAAAGGAAGGTATTTTCACATTTGACGGCAAGGGTGAGTTGCTCATCACCATCATGTCGAGCCTTGCCCAAGAAGAAAGCCGCAGCATTTCGGAAAACATCACCTGGGGACAGCGTAAGAGCTTCGCTGACGGAAAGGTGCATCTTGCCTATAAACGTTTCCTTGGCTACGAAAAGGGTGAGGACGGCAGACCTACCATTGTGGAAAGCGAAGCGAAAGTTGTTCAGCTGATTTACCGTCTTTTCCTTGACGGCAAGAGCCAAGCCGCCATTTGCAGATGTTTGGAGAACTTGGGGATTCCGTCACCGGGCGGCAAAGATAAATGGAGCAAGACCACGGTCACCAGCATTCTGCAAAATGAAAAGTACAAGGGGGATGCGCTACTCCAGAAGTCCTTCACGGTTGATTTTCTGGAAAAGAGGATGAAGCCCAACGAGGGTGAGGTGCCGCAATACTATGTGGAAGGCAGCCACCCTGCCATTGTTGACCCGGATGAATGGGATCATGTGCAGACGGAGTTTGCCAGGAGGAAAGCATTGGGCAGAGCCTACAGCGGAAAGAGCGTTCTTTCAGCCAAGCTGGTCTGTGAGGACTGCGGCGGCTTCTTCGGCTCAAAGGTCTGGCATTCCACCGACCGCTACCGCCGCACCATCTGGCAATGCAACAGCAAGTTCAAGGTTGAAGAACGCTGCCATACTCCCACGATAAACACGGAAACCGTGCAGCGGCTTTTCACTCAAGCCTACAACCGGATGATGGAGAACCGGGAGCAGATCATCAAGGACTGCGAAACCATGCGCCGTGCGCTGACAGACTTTGCGGAATTGGACGCAGAAATTGAACGGCAGCTTGAGGAAACGCAGGTCGTAGCCGAACTGGTCAAGGCGGCAGTCAAGGAAAACGCTTCCACGGCGCAGTCTCAGGAGGCTTATCTGAGAAAGTATGAAGCCCTCACCGAGCGTTACGAAAAAGCCGCTGCGGAACTGGAGCGGTTACAGAACCTGCGTACTACGCAAAGTCAGCAAGACAAGGCAATGGCACTTTACATCCGCACCCTCAAAAAACAGCCGGTGGTGCTGCGTGAGTGGAGCGACACCATCTGGACGGTGATGGTCGAGAAGGCAATCGTCCACAGGAACGGTGCGATTACCTTCGTTTTCAAGAACGGCACAGAGGTCAAGGTCGGAGAATAAGATACAAGGTCGCAAGGTCGTTCGTATTTTGGGCGAACAGGTTTTGCGGCCTTTCTTTTGCGCTCTTGAGGAATAATTAAAATGTGCACACCCTTTTTGCCGAAAATGCACACCCCCGACTAAAATCTGCACACCCCTCGACCTTTCGTTAAAAAGTGTTATGGGAGAAAACGCAAAAGGCTCCGCAGCGACCGTTTCCGGAACGCCACGAAGCCTTATATCGTTAAAAAGTATCGAAAAGCCTTGCAAATCAAGGACTTTGCAAAAAGAAACTGGACACCAATCAAGATACGCATTGTATCAAAATTGGTGTCCAGTTATGGTCGGAGTGCGGGGATTTGAACCCCGGGCCTCTTGGTCCCGAACCAAGCGCGCTACCAACTGCGCTACACCCCGTCAGCCCGTCTATTATACGTTTTTTCGATCCGAATGTCAAGATGCATTTTACAGTGTGGGTACACATTTTGCAGTGCGGGTACACCTACAGAAAAAAATTCGACCCTCCCCATAGGACTTGCGAAAAAGGCACATATACGGTATAATGACATATAATTATAGGTATGTGCAGGTGCGGAACAACGCACCGGATGGAGGACCCATATATGGAAAAAGTAAGACGCGACCCGGCCAGCCTCAGCCAGCTGGTGAAGGATTTTGACCTTGAGGTGGTCTACAAGGGCCTGGACTACGACACCCGGATGATCACCATCCCCGACGTGAACCGCCCGGCCCTGCAGCTGGTGGGCTTTTATGACTACTTCGAGCCAAAACGCCTGCAGATTCTGGGCAAGGCGGAGTTCACCTTTCTGAAGGCCATGCCCCTGGAGCAGCGGCGGAAGGTATTCGAGGATCTGCTGCGCTGCGAGATCCCGGCGCTGATCGTGGCCCGGAATATGGAGATTTTTCCCGAGCTGATGGAGATTGCCCGCAAGCACGGGCGCACCCTGCTGCGGACGGAAAAGACCACCGTGGAGCTGACCAGCCACATCATCGACTATCTGAACCGGGCCCTGGCCCCCCAGATCACCCGCCACGGCGTCCTGATGAACATCTATGGCCAGGGGGTGCTGATGATCGGCGATTCCGGCATCGGCAAAAGCGAAACCGCCATCGAGCTGCTCAAGCGGGGCCACCGGCTGGTGGCTGACGACGCGGTGGAGATTCGCCGCATTTCCGACTCTCTGTACGGCTCGGCCCCGGAGATCATCCGCCACTACATTGAGATCCGGGGTATCGGCATCATCGACGTGCAGCAGCTGTTCGGTATGGGCGCGGTGCAGTTTGACTCCGACATCGAGATCGTGATCCATCTGGAGCCCTGGCAGGACGGTAAGTTCTATGACCGACTGGGCCTGGAGGGCGACACCTACACCATTCTGGGGGTGCAGCTGCCCTATGTGACCATCCCCGTGCGGCCGGGGCGGAACCTGGCCGGTATCGTGGAGATCGCCGCCATGAAGAATCGCCAGATGCGGTACGGCTACAACTCCGCCCGGGATTTCATGACCCAGTTTGACAAGAAAATGGATGAGCTGGCCCGGCAGGCCAAGGAGAAGCAATGAACTATATCGGCATCGACATCGGCGGCACCAACCTGAAGGCCGGTCTTGTGGACGAGGACGGCCGTCTGCTGGCCGTGAAAACCATGAAGATCCGTGAGGTGTCGGACCCCGACGCCCTGACGGACACCCTGGTGGCCCTGACCCGGGAGCTGGCCCAGGAGGGCGGCGTGCCCATGGAGGAGATCGCCTCCGTGGGGGCAGGCGTCCCGGGGGTGGTGGACATCCGCACCGGGTCCATCGTATACACCTGCAACCTGCCCCTGCGGAACATTCCCCTGCGCAAGCTGTTCAAGCGGCGGCTGGGGCTGCACCTGTATGTGGAAAACGACGCCAACTGCGCCGCCCTGGCAGAGTACTATGCCGGAGCGGGCCAGGGCAGCAAGCGCTTTGTCACCATCACCCTGGGCACCGGCATCGGCGCCGGGATCATTCACAACGGAAAGATTTTCCACGGCGGCAACGGCATGGCCGGTGAGGTGGGCCACACCTGCATCGACTATCAGGGGCTCCCCTGCCCCTGCGGCCGCCGGGGCTGCTGGGAGCAGTACGCCTCTGCCAGCGCCCTGAAGCGCTTCACCGCCCAGGCCCAGCTGGGCAACCCCGACAGCATCCTGGCCCGGGTCATCCGGGAGCATGACGGCCATGTGTCCGGCCAGTCGGCGTTTATGGCCGCCCGGCTGGGGGACCCGGTGGGCCAGCAGGTCTGCGACATGTATGTGGGCTATCTGGCGGCGGGCATCGCCAACGTGGTGAACATTTTCCAGCCGGATACCCTGGCCATCGGCGGCGGCGTCAGCAACGAGTCCGATGAGCAGCTGCTCCACCCCCTGCAGCAGCTGGTGGAGCGGGAGACCATCCCCTGCAGCGCCGGGAAAAAGACCCGCATCGTCAAGGCCCAGCTGGGCAATCAGGCGGGGATCATCGGCGCGGCCCTGCTGGGGAAGAAAAAACGGATATAAGGGAGATCACTATGCAGTGGTATGAATGTTTGGACGAAAAGATCCGGGATTACCTGCCGGATATGACGGTGGAGCGGGACGTGCCCATGAGCCGCCACACCTCCTTCCGCATCGGCGGTCCGGCCCGGCGCATGGCCTTTCCGGAAAGCCGGGAGCAGCTGGTGATCCTGCTGGGGCTGGCGGAGGAATGCGGCGTGCAGCCGTTTCTGCTGGGCCGGGGCACCAACCTGCTGGTGTCGGACCGGGGGCTTGACACCCTGGTCATCAAAACGGCGGAGCGCATGACGAGCATCCGCCGCCTGGACGACGTGACCTTAGAAGCCGACGCCGGAGTCCTGCTGAGCCGCCTGGCGGTATACGCCCAGCAGGCGGGCCTGGCCGGGCTGGAATTTGCCCACGGCATCCCCGGAAGCCTGGGCGGCGCGGTTTGCATGAACGCCGGGGCCTACGGCGGCGAGATGCGCCAGGTGGTGACGGAGGTCACCGCCCTGTACCCCGACGGCATCCGCCGCTTCACCGGGGACCAGGCAGAGTTTGCCTACCGGCACAGCCGGTTTCTGGAGGACGGAGCCGTGGTGCTGGGGGCCGTGGTGCGCCTGAACCCGGACGATCCCGCCGCCATCCGGCAGCGGATGGATGACCTGATGGCCCGGCGCAAGGCCTCCCAGCCCCTGGAATGGCCCAGCGCCGGCAGCACCTTCAAGCGGCCGGAGGGCTATTATGCCGGGACCCTCATCGACCAGACGGGCCTGAAGGGCCTGACGGTGGGCGGGGCCCAGGTGTCGGAAAAGCATGCGGGCTTCGTCATCAACACCGGCAGCGCCACCTGCGCCGACGTGCGGGAGCTGATCCGCCGGGTGCAGGAGGCCGTTTACAAGGCCCACGGCGTCCGGCTGGAGCCGGAGGTCCGGTTCGTGGGTGAATAAGCAATTTCCCGGGAAAAGAGGAAATAACATGGAAATTCTCATTATATCCGGCTTGTCCGGCGGCGGCAAGAGCAAGGCCGCCTCGTTTCTGGAGGACATCGGCTACTATACCGTGGACAATCTTCCGGCGGAGATGATGATGAAGTTCGCCGGGTTCTGCGCCGCCTCCAGCGGGCGGTATGACCGGGTGGCCCTGGTGTATGACGTGCGCTCCGGCGAGCCCACGGATATGCTCATCGACACCCTGGAGCAGCTGAAGGCCAGCGGCGTCAACTGCCGGATGCTGTTTCTGGAGGCGGACACCCCCACCATCATCAACCGCTATAAGGAGACCCGGCGTATGCACCCCCTGCAGGCCAAAGGCCTCAGCGTGGAGGAGGCTGTGCGGCGGGAGCGGGCGCTGATGCAGCCGGTGCGGGATCACGCGGATTTCGTGCTGGACACCTCCTCCCTGTCCACGGCCAAGCTCCGCAGTGAGCTGCTGAACCTGTTCGGCACCCCGTCAGACCGGGGCGGGCTCAACGTCAGCGTCCTGTCCTTCGGCTTCAAGCACGGCATCCCCATCGAGTCGGACCTGGTGTTCGACGTGCGGTTCATGCCCAACCCCTACTATGTGGCGGAGCTGAAAAACAAAACCGGCTTGGACCAGGAGGTCCGGGACTTCGTGTTCTCCTTCCGCCAGACCCACGAGTTCATGGCCCAGCTGGAGAAAATGATCACCTTCCTGTTGCCACTGTACAGCGAGGAGGGCAAAACCGTTCTGGTCATCGGCATCGGCTGCACCGGCGGCCACCACCGCTCCGTGGCCGTGGCCCATGAGCTGGCGGAATATATCACCCGGATGGGCTATCAGGTGACGGAAAACCACCGGGATATCTCCCGGTAAGGAGGTGCGCGTATGGGCGGCTGCTATTCTGTGGCCCCGGAGCACGGCCCCCGCATCGCCGCCGTCGGCGGCGGCACAGGGCTGTCCACGCTGCTGCGGGGGCTGAAGCTGTACACGAAAAATCTCACCGCCATCGTCACGGTGGCGGACGACGGCGGCGGCTCCGGCCGCCTGCGGCAGGACCTGGGGATGCCCCCGCCGGGGGATATCCGCAGCTGTCTGGAGGCGCTGGCCAACGCCGAGCCTCTGATGGCCCAGCTGATGCACTATCGCTTCCCGGAGGGGACCCTGGCCGGGCAGAGCTTCGGCAACCTGTTTCTGGCGGCCCTGAACGGCATCATGCCCAGCTTTGACCGGGCCGTGGAGAGTATGAGCCAGGTGCTGGCCATCACCGGCCGGGTGCTGCCGGTGACCACGGCGGACGTGCAGCTGGAGGCCACCTTTGAAAACGGGGCCAGCGTGGTGGGCGAGAGCCACATCTTCCGCTGCAAGAAGGAGCAGGACTGCCGCATCCGCCGGGTGCGGCTGATCCCGGAGCACCCCCGTGCCCTTCCGGCGGCCATCAAGGCCCTGGAGCAGGCGGAGGTCATCGTTCTGGCCCCCGGAAGCCTGTATACCAGCATCATCCCCAACCTGCTGGTGGACGGCATTGTGGACGCCATCCGGCGCTCCCGGGCGCTGAAGGTCTACGTCTGCAACGTCATGACCCAGGACGGCGAAACCGAGGGCTACACGGTGTCGGACCACATCCGCGCCCTGTTCAAGCACTCCTGCCCGGGCCTGTTCGACCTGTGCCTGACCAATTCCTCCCCCATTCCCCCGGCGGTGGTGCAGCGCTACGCCCTGGAGGGGGCGGAGCCCATCTTCTGCGACCGGGAGGCCGTGGAGGCCCTGGGGGTGGAGATCATCAGCCGCCCGGTGGCCACGGTGGAAAACGGCCTGGTGCGCCACAATCCCGGCCATCTGGCCTGGGAGCTGGTGCAGCTGCACAACCAGCGGAACATCCGCCTGGTCTGCCGGGACTCCCACCGCACCACCTGCAACCGCGTAGAAACGTAAGAGGAGAACCATCCATGCAGTCCTTTGCCTATAAAGTCAAAAGCGAGCTGTGCCGCCAGCCGGTGTCCCGGCAGTGCTGCGCCCGGGCGGAGGCCTATGGGGTGCTGCTGTTCTGCAACACCTTCACCGCCGCCGAGGTGCGCATCATCACGGAGAATCCCGAGTTTGCCGCCCGGCTGCCCCGGCTGTTCCAGCGGGCCTTTTCCCTGAAATTCGACAGTCTGCCGGACGGCACCCGGGACAAGCTGATCTTCCGCATCACCCAGCGCCACAAGCTGGCCCGGATCGTGGACCTGCTGGGCTATGACCCCAGCCTGGTGCTGCACGTGAATTTCGGCCTGCTGGAGGACGACTGCTGCCGCACCGCCTTTGTGCGGGGGGCCTTTCTGGCCGGGGGCAGCGTCACGGACCCGGAAAAGCGCTATCACCTGGAGCTGGCCACCTCCCACACCCAGGCCAGCCGGGAGGTTTCGGCCCTGCTGACGGAGATGGGCTTTCTGCCTCACAGCGTCCGCCGCAGCGGCAGCAGCGTCATCTATTTCAAGCAGTCCGAGCATATCGAGGACCTGCTGACCACCATCGGCGCCCCGGTGGCGGCCATGGACATCATGACCGCCAAGGTGGACAAGGAGATCCGCAACGGCGCCAACCGGGCCATGAACTGTGACATGGCCAACGTCAACAAAACCGTGGACGCCGCCCTGGAGCAGATCGCCGGGATCCGGCGGCTGGAGAGCAGCGGGCGGCTGGCCCAAATGCCGGAGAAGCTGCGCCAGGCGGCCCGGCTGCGGCTGGAAAACCCCGAAATGTCATTGCAGCAATTAGCGGAGCGCAGCGACCCGCCGGTGAGCAAATCCTGCATGAATCACCGGATGCGCAAGCTAATGGAGGAGGCCAACGATGTCCATGAATAAAACCCAACGATGCCAGGCCGCTATGGACTACCGGCGGCAGGGCCTGAACTGCAGCCAGTGTCTACTGGCCGCCTTTGCCGATGTGGCGGGCCTGACCTTGGAGCAGGCCATGGCCCTGGGGGCCGGCATGGGCGGCGGCGTCCGCTGTGGAAGCATCTGCGGCGCGGTGTCCGCACCGGTGATGCTGCTGGGGACCGCGTGCCCCGACCCCACCGACCGCCCTGCCGTCACCGCCGTGGTGAAGGAGTATCAGCGGCGCTTTCTGGAGCATTTTCACCGGATGGACTGCCGGGAGCTGCTGCGGTCCCAGGATCTGGAGCCGTCGGAGCTGGCCCTGGAGCTGGCAGGCAGCGACCACTGCGGCCGCCTGATCGTCACGGCGGCGGAGCTCCTCACCGATATGCTGGAGGAGGCGTAACATGGCCTTTGCCCATCTGCACGTCCACACGGAGTACAGCCTGCTGGACGGCGCCTGCCGCATCCGGGACCTGCCGAAGCTGGTGAAGGAGCTGGGCCAGACGGCGGTGGCCATCACAGACCACGGCGTTATGTACGGTGCCATCGACTTTTACCGGGCCTGCAAGGCCCAGGGCATCCACCCGGTCATCGGGTGCGAGGTGTATGTGGCCCGGCGGACCCGGCTGGACAAAACCTATGAGCTGGACGCGGAGTCCCGGCACCTGGTGTTGCTGTGCGAAAACGAAACGGGATACCGGAATCTGTCGTACCTGGTGAGCCAGGCCTTTGTGGACGGGTTCTATATCAAGCCCCGCATTGATTTGGACCTGCTGCGCCGGCATTCGGAGGGCCTTATCGGCCTGTCGGCGTGCCTGGCCGGTGAAATTCCCCGCCGCCTGGTCAGCGGCGACTATGAGGGGGCCAGGGAATACGCCCTGACCATGCAGGACATTCTGGGCGAGGGCAACTTCTATCTGGAGCTTCAGGATCACGGCATCCCCGACCAGACCACGGTGAACCGTGGCCTGCTGCGCCTGCACCAGGAGACGGGCATTCCCCTGGTCTGCACCAACGACGCCCACTATCTCCGGAAGGAGGATGCCGAGAGCCATGACGTGCTGCTGTGCATCCAGACCGGCAAGACCGTTGACGATGAAAACCGCATGCGCTATGAGCCGCAGAATTTCTATCTCCGCTCCACGGAGGAGATGGAAGCGCTGTTTGCCGGGTATCCCGATGCCGTGGAGAACACCCAGCGTATTGCCGACCGCTGCCGGTTTGACTTCACCTTCGGCAAGTATCACCTGCCGGAGTTCCGGCTGCCGCCGGGGTACGACTCTCCCACCTATCTGCGGGAGCTGTGTGAAAAGGGCTTCGCGGAGCGCTACGGCGCCCAGAAGCCGGAATACCACCGGCAGCTGGAATACGAGCTGGCCATGATCGAGAAAATGGGCTTTACGGACTATTTCCTCATCGTCCAGGATTTCGTGAACTATGCCAAGGGCGCGGGAATCCCCGTGGGGCCGGGCCGCGGCTCCGCCGCCGGCAGCATGGTGTCCTACTGCCTGCGTATCACGGACATCGACCCCATGCAGTACAGCCTGTATTTTGAGCGCTTCCTGAACCCGGAGCGGGTGTCCATGCCGGATATCGACATGGACTTCGGCGACACCCGCCGGGGCGAGGTGGTGGACTATGTCCGGCGCAAGTACGGCGACGACCATGTGGCCCAGATCGTCACCTTCGGCACCATGGCGGCCCGGGCCGCCATCCGGGACGTGGGCCGGGTGCTGAACATGACCTACGCCGAAACGGATACCGTGGCCAAGCTGGTGCCCACCGGGCCTCACATCACCCTGAACGACGCGCTGAAGCTGTCCAAGCAGCTGTCGGACCTGTACCAGCAGGACCCCCGGGTCCAAAAGCTCATCGACACCGCCCGGGCCCTGGAGGGTATGCCCCGCCATGCCTCCACCCACGCCGCCGGCGTGGTCATCACCAAGCGGCCGGTGTATGAATACGTTCCCCTGGCCCGGAACGACGAGTCCATCGTGTGCCAGTATACTATGGTGACCCTGGAAGAGCTGGGTCTGCTGAAAATGGACTTTCTGGGCCTGCGGAACCTGACGGTGCTGGACGACGCGGTGAAAATGGTCCAGAAGGACCACCCGGATTTCCGCCTGGCGGACATTCCCATGGACGACAAGGCCACCTTCGATATGCTGACCCAGGGCAAAACCGGCGGCGTGTTCCAGATGGAGTCCTCCGGCATGACCGGTGTGTGCCTGGGGCTGAAGCCCCAGAACATCGAGGACATCACCGCCATCATCGCCCTGTACCGCCCCGGCCCTATGGACTCCATCCCCCGGTTCGTGGCCTGTAAGCACGACCCCAAGCTGGTGACCTATAAGCACCCCAGTCTGGAGCCGATCCTCTCCGGAACCTACGGCTGCATCGTGTATCAGGAGCAGGTCATCAAGATCTTCCAGGAGCTGGCCGGTTACTCCCTGGGCCAGGCGGATATGGTCCGCCGGGCCATGTCCAAAAAGAAGGCCAAGGACGTGGAGCGGGAGCGGGAGGCCTTTCTCCACGGCGACCCCGCCCGGAACATCCGGGGCTGCGTGGCCAGCGGCATTCCGGAGGCCACGGCCCAGGATATCTTCAACGAGATTTACGACTTCGCCAACTACGCCTTCAACAAGGCCCACGCCGTCAGCTATGCGGTGGTGGCCTATCAGACGGCTTATTTCAAGTGCCACTTCACCCGAGAGTATATGGCCGCCCTGCTGACCTCGGTGCTGGACAACTCCGACAAGGTGGCCGAGTATATCGCCGAGTGCAAGGACTGCGGCATCGCCCTGCTGCCGCCGGATGTGAACCGCTCCTATGACCGGTTCACCGTGGAGGAGGGCGGCATCCGCTTCGGCCTGGTGGCGGTGAAGAACATCGGCCGGGGCTTTATCCAGGCCGTGGTGCGCCAGCGGCAGCAGGACGGCGATTTCACCTCCTTCCAGGATTTCTGCCAGCGGATGTTCGACTGCACGGACATGAACAAGCGGGCGGTGGAGAACCTCATCCGCTGCGGGGCCTTCGACAGCCTGGGGAGCAAACGCTCCCAGCTGGTAGCCGTATACGAGCGGGTGCTGGACGGCATCGCCTCCTCCCGCCGGAAAAACGTGGAGGGGCAGATGGACCTGTTCGGTATGTCCGCCTCCTCCGGGTCCTCTGTGTCCAGCGTCCCCCTGCCGGATATCCCGGAGTTCACCGCCGTGGAGCGGATGAGCATGGAGAAGGACACCACGGGGCTGTACCTGTCCGGCCACCCTATGGAGGACTACCGCCCTCTGGCCAAGCGGGCCGGGGCCGTGCCCATCCACGCCATCATGTCCGATTTCGAGGCCGAGGGCGGTCCCCGGCGGTTTGCCGACGGCCAGAACGTCACCGTGGCGGGAGTCATCACCGCCAGCCGCACCCGCACCACCAAAAACAACACCCTCATGGCCTATGTGACCATCGAGGATGAGCTGGCCTCCATGGAGCTGCTGTGCTTCAGCCGGGTCATCGACCAGTGCGGCAGCTATATGCAGGTGAACACCCCGGTGCTGGTCCGGGGACGGCTGTCCGTCCGGGACGAGAAGCCCCCCCAGATCATGTGCGACTCCCTGTATCCCCTGGAAAGCGGCCTGCCCCCTATGGAGCAGTCCTCCCGCCGCCCGGCCCAGCGGGAGAGCACCATCTATCTCCGCTTCCCCAGCGCCGACAGCCCCGCCTTCCGGCATATCAAGCTGGTGATGACCATGTTCGAGGGGACCACCCCGGTGAAGATCCGCCTGGCGGACACCGGGAAGCTCCTGGGCACCCACTGTCTGAATCATCCGGCCCTGCTGCAGGAGTGCCGGGAATGGCTGGGAGAGGAAAACGTGGTGGTAAAGGAGAAGGCGTGACGCCTGAAAGGCCCCCGCCGGATGGCGGGGGCTTTTCTATGCCCGGTCAGTGGCAGGCGCAGTAGCTGCGGGTGGCGGCGTAGTCCTTGGGCATCTCCAGGGTGCTGGGCGGGAAGAACTCCCCGATGGGGAAGGCCACGTTGCGGAACAGGCCGCAGGGGTCCTCCTGATCGCCGCAGCTGCACTCCGCCTGGGGGATGCAGTAGTCGTACACCGGGATCAGCAGCTGGGTGTCCCGCTCCAGCCGCACCAGGGTGAACTGACCCAGGGTCACATAGAACCGGCGGCGGCCGCCGTCGTCAAACACCAGCTCCTCGCCGAAGCTGCGGGCGATGAAGGCCGGGATCTCCGTCAGGCCGCACTCGCAGCACCGGGGCTTGCAGCCGTCGTCCACCCGGGTGTCCAGCACGATGGGATCCACAGCCTCCACCACGGCGGTGGGCAGATTGGTGCGCATCCGGCCGGGGATATCCAGCTCGTCGATGACGGTGTCGGAGGAGAAGATCTTGGCGCTGCCCTCGCTGCCGAACAGGATGCAGCGCTTGTCGAACACGCACAGGCCCTCGGCCCCGGCGCACCGGGGCGTCCCGGTGCCCACCTGCAACGTCACCCGATAGAAAAACCGCATATCGATGGAGTAGAAGCCCCGGTTGAAGGTCACCGGCTCCACGTCGGTGTACACATACAGCAGCTCCGCCGTGCCGCCCCGGACCATCTGGCACCCGGACAGCAGCTCCATGGCCGACGCCGTGGGATAGAACCGCAGGTCCTCCACGCAGTCCTTGTCGCGGCAGGAGTCGAAGATCTTCCGTGTATGGATACAAACGGACTCGCGAACGCTGCTCAGATCGCAGACCGGGCCCGGCATTCCGTTTTCAGGCATGAAATAAACCTCCCATTAAGTAATGAAGGGGCTGGCTGCGCCCTTCACTCCAGTGTATGGCCGCCGGGCGGCGGTGGTGCGGAAAAAAGCCTGTACAAATCCGGGGATTTCCGGTATAATAAAGGAAACAAGACGAGAGGATGGGGTGCATATGGCCGCCGGATTCATTCACGACAAGCTGGAGATCAAGTTTCTGATCCTGTATATCGCCGCCCGGGTGTCGGAGCCTCTGCCGCCGGAGGGGATGCAGGAGTTGACCATGTGCGACGACGGCATCGACTACTTTGCCTATGCCGAGTGCCTGAACGATCTGGTGCAGACGGAGCACCTGCGCCTGACGGAGGAGGGCTGCTACGCCATCACCCCCAAGGGGCTGAAAAACAGCGAGATCTGCGAGTCCAGCCTCCCCTACTCCGTGCGCCTGCGGACGGATAAGAACGTGGCGGAATACAACCGCCGCCTGCTGCGGCGAAACCAGGTGCAAAGCCAAGTCACTGCCCGGGAAAACGGCTCCTATGTGGTGGAGCTGCGGCTGCGGGACGATGTGGACAGCATCCTGCACCTGGAGCTGACCGCCGCCACCGAGGCCATGGCCCGGGACCTGGCGGACCGGTTCCGGCAGGACCCGGAGGGCGTCTATACCCGCCTGCTGTCGGCCCTGTACCCCCCCGCAGAGCAATAAGCAAAAGAAACGAGGAGAGCGCCGCTCTCCTCGTTTTCTTATTCCGCTGCTTCCGCCGCCTGTGCCAGCAGCCGGGCGGCAATGGGACCGGCGGCATCCGCGCCGCCGCCGCCGTTTTCCACCAGCACCACAAAGGCCAGGGGCAGATCCTCGTCCGCCACAAAGCCCGCGAACCACGCATGGGGCGACTGACCCGGCGCAGCCTCGGCGGTGCCGGACTTGGCGCACACCGCCAGGGAGCCGAACATGCTCTGTCCATAGGTCTGCTGCACATTGTTGCGCATCATATCCCGCAGCACCCGGCAGGTGTCCGCGTCAAAGGGGGCCTTCAGCGACGGCGCGCCGTCCCCCGGCAGGGGAATGCCATGCATGGTGGTCTCCTGATACACCAGCCGGGGCCCCGCCGTTTTACCCCCGGCCAGGGAGCCCAAAAGCCTCAGGAACGCGCAGGGATTCACCAGATCGTCGTACTGGCCCACACCAGACCAGCCCAGATCTGCCCCCTGACCCACGGTAAACTGTCCGGCCGCCGCGCTGATGCCGCTGACGGAAAAGCCCTGGGTCAGCCCGGCCTTTTCCGCGTATTGGGCCAGGGTGCCGCCCCCCAGCTCCACCGCCAGCTGCGCATAGGCGCAGTTGCAGGACCGGGCCAGGGCGTCATACAGGTCCATCTCCCCGTGGGCATAGGGGCAGGTGATCGTGCCGCCCTCCAGCTCCAGCCGCCCGGTGCAGGTGAAGTGCCGGTCCAGGGTCCCGTCCAGCTGCTCCAGGGCCGCGGCGGTGGTCACCAGCTTGAACACGGAGCCCGGGGCAAACGTGGACGACAGCACCCGGTTCAGATACACGCCGTCATACCGGCTGTCCCCGTCCCGGATCTCCGGCGGTTCCGCCGGGTCAAAGGTGGGGCTGGACACCATGCACAGCACGTCGCCGGTGCGGTAGTTGTACACCGCCACGGCCCCCTTCCGGCCGTTCAGGGCCTCCAGGGCCGCAGCGTTCAGCTCTGCGTCAATGGTCAGATATACCTTGTGTCCTCCGGCGGAGGTACCCGTCAGCGGGTCAAAGCCCACCAGGCGCCGCCGCATAGCCGCCTTGGCAGAGGTGGAAATGTTGTCGTCCCGGTCCCCCACCGCGTGCAGAGTGGCCCGGCGGATGGAGCCGTCCTCCGCCCAGGTGCCGGAGGCCCCGTCATACAGCACCAGGCCGTTCCGGTCCAGCACCTGGCCCAGGGCCAGCCGTCCCTCCTGATAGGCGTGGTCGTTGGCCGGGAAGGCGGCCCACTGCCCGCCCCTCACCACATAGCGCACGCAGAACAGCACCACTCCCGCCGCCAGCACCGCCACCAGCGCCGCCAGCAGCATGGACCGCAGCTTTACCTGTTTCAAGACCGCCCCTCCTTCCCGAATATCTCATCCACCGGGATCTCCGGCATATCCTCAAAAAACCCCTCCCGCTTCGGGGCGGGCTTCTCCGGCTTGTCCTCCGGTGACTTTTCCTCCGGCGGCAGCCGCACGTCGGCGGCCTTCAGATAGGCCAGCAGCCCCCAGCAGGACAGCATGCTGGACCCGCCCATGGACACAAAGGGAAACGTAACGCCGGTCAGGGGCAGGATGTCCACCGCGCCCAGCACGTTCAGGGTGGTCTGGAAGATCAGCATGGACGCCGCGGCGCAGGCGGCGATGGCATAGAAGCCGGACCGGGCGCTGTCGCCGGACCGCAGGGCAAACACCGCCAGGGCCATCACCGCCCCCACGCACACCAGGGCCAGCAGCAGCCCGAACTCCTCGCTCACCACGCCGAATACCAAGTCCGTGTTGGCCGCCCCCACATATTTCAGCCACGCGTCCTCCGGTCCCGTGCCGAACAGGCCGCCGGACGCAGCAGCGGACATGGTGCGGCTCTGCTGATAGCCGGTGGTCTGGGTAAATTCCCAGGCATGCCGCCAGACGGTGAACCGCTGGGCCACATACGGCTTGAAGTGCAGCACCAGTCCCCCGGCAAAGCCCGCAGCCGCCGTCATCATCACGATGGACGCCAGGTCCCCGGTCCGCAGAAAGGCGATGCACAGGAATGCCACAAAGAATACCAACGCTGTGCCAAAGTCACTCATCAGCGCCAGACATCCCACGCAATAGGCGGAGAACAGCACCGTGAAGATCAGGTTCCGCTTGGCAAACAGCCGGTCCAGGGTGGCGGCCCCCGCCAGGATAAACGCCAGCTTCACCAGCTCCGACGGCTGGAAGGAAATGGGGCCCACCGATATCCAGTTCTTGGCTCCAAAAATGCGCTCCCCCATCACCACGTTGAAGGCCAGCAGCGCCGCCGCCAGTCCCGCCGCCGGCCACCGCAGCTTCACCGCCAGCTGCAGCCGCCCCAGCAGCCACACCAGCACGCAGTAGATGCCCATGCCCAGGGCCACCGCCGCCAGCTGCTTGTACAGAGCGCCCGGGTCCCAGGCGGCGGTGATGGCAAAGCCCACCGTGGCCAGCAGCAGCGCCAGGGTCTCCAGGTCAAACTGCCGCCGGTGCAGCCTCCGGCTGACGCCGTACAGCGCCCATCCCAGGCCGCACAGGCCGAAAAAGCCCGCGCTGACGGGATAGATGTTCTCCGCTCCGAAGCCCGGGGCAAACTGCCCCCACAGCAGCAGCTGGATAAACGTCAGCAGCCACAGACTGCCCACGGGATTGGGCCGCTTTTTAGGCTGCCCGGTGTGCTGGGGCTGCTCCGACGGGAAGAAGAACAGCTCCACCCCGCCCAGGGCGATGGAGTCCCCGGGGTTCAGATTGGCAGGCTCCAGCGTCCGCTTTCCGTTCAGCAGCACCCCGCTGCTGCGGTTGATGGGGTCGACCCGCCATGTCCCGCCGTCGTCCCGCTGCAAAATGGCGTGTGTCCGGGACACGGAGGGAAAATTCACCCGGATATCCGCCCGCCGGGCCCGGCCGATGACGTTCTCCCAGTGATACAGCTCGTACCGCGCGCCGTTGGACAGGGTCACAAAGCCCCAGCTCTCCCGGTCCCGGCCCCGGAACAGGGACTTGCAGCACCGCACCAGCAGCCACACCGCCAGCCCGGCGGTCACGCCCCGGAACAGCCACAGGATCACCGGCAGCGCCGGGGAAATATATTGTTGCAGAAATGCCGCCATAGTTTACGCTCCACTTCGGTCCGTTGTCTTTCGCGTCATGTCTATCATACCATTTTTGCCCGGAAAAGCAACCGTGTTTAAGGATTATTTAACCACAGCCGCCGCTTTCTGTGGTATAATCAGCCTGACTATAAGGGAGGAGTGGTTCTCATGACCATCGAGAAACGATTGGCCCGGTCCAACATCGCCATCCTGGCGATTCCCCTGATAACGGCGGCGGTTCTCGGCGTGGCCATCGGCGAGCTGGTCTACCGTCCCGGCATGTAGGCCTGGGACCGTTTGGCGGCGCTCCGGCGCGCCAGACACACGCGGCCCTGACCATGCTTCGGCTATCCGGCAAGCAAAAACCTCCGGCCAGGCCGGAGGTTTTTGCTTCATATTTTCATTCCGGCTGGGTCAGGATCACCAGCTCGCCGTCCTGCTGATAAACGGTATAGTCCGCCTGGGCCGGGATGCCGGTGTCCTCCACCGCCCCGCTGCGCAGGTCCACCACGCAGAGCCGTCCGTCCACCAGACGGGTGGCATAGCGGCTTCCGTAATGGAACTGGATGCCGTCCTCCTGCCGGGCCTGCACATACAGAGGCGCGTCACAGACGGTCTGCTCCCACCGGCCGCCGTGGTACAGGTACACATCCGTCCGGGCCTCCGTGTCCTTGGTCCAGCTGTCGGAAAGGAACAGCAGGATATCGTCCCCATCCCAGCGGACGCCCACGGCGCCCCGGGGCGTCTCCCCGGCGCAGCTCCGGGCCAGGTCCACCAGCTGCTGCCCGTCGCAGAGGTAAGGCGCCTCGTAAAAGCCGTCCCCGTCCTCCACTCTTGCCAGGAACACCGCCCGGGTCAGGTCCGGCGTCAGCTCCAGCTGGCGCAGCTCCAGCCCCTGCAGCTGCCCGGGAAAGAGCCACTCCAGGGTATTCTCCCCCAGCCGGGCCAGGGCATAGCGGCCGTGCTCCATCCGGTCCTGGCCGGGCACCAGCACCGTCACCGCCGTGGTGCAGCCCCGGATGGGCTCCACCACCACCCGGGCGTCCTCCGGCTGCCGGACATAGACCTCCCCCCGGAACACGCACCAAAGGAAGTCCACCGTCAGCTCCTGCTCCCCGTCGGGCAGGGTCCCGGAAAAAGTCTCCGTGACCAAAGGGGACCGGTCCGCGCCGCCGTCCTCCAGGTAAAAGCCCGCCTCGCTGCAGTGGATCGTCTCCGCCCGCAGCCGCGGAAGGTCCGCATCGCCGCCGGTCCAGTATGCGGCAGGGACTGCGTCTCCGTCCGGTGTCTCCTGCCCCGCCCCGCAGGCCGTCAGCAGCAGGCAAAGCCCCAGCAGCAGGCAGATTCCGTACTTTCTCATGTCGCCGCCTCCTTTGTCGTTGGATACCGTTGGTTTTGAAGGTTTCTATTTACTTACAGCAGGATGTCTGTCAGGTCGTCGAACACCTGGGACTTGGTGACCACCACCACATGGTCCCCCTCCTGGATGGTGGTGAGACCGCCGGGGATGATGATCTTGTTTTCCCGGGCAATGGCCGCCAGCAGCACGCCCTTTTTCAGGGTCAGATCCTTCAGGGGCTTGTCCAGCACCGACCGGCTGGAGGCCGTGGCGGTGAATTCCAACGCCTCCACGGAGCCGTCCAGCATTTTGTAAAGGCTCTCCACGGTGCTGCCCTGGGAGTTGGCCAGGGCCCGGACATAGCGGGTGATCTGGTTGGAGGTCAGGTCCTTGGGACTGATGATGCTGCCCAGCTTCGTCTCCTGCACCAGGTCCATGTAGTTGGGACGGGTCATCTTGGTCAGCACCTTGGGCACCCCGGCCCGCTGGGCCGTCAGCGCCATCAGCAGGTTCTCCTCGTCCCGGTCCGTCAGCGCCACAAAGGCGTCGGTCTCGAAAATGTTCTCGCTTTCGATCAGGTCGGCATCGGTGCCGTCGCCCTCGATGATCATGGCCCCGGGCAGCTCGGCGGACAGACGCAGGCACTTGTCGTGCTTCATCTCCACGATCCGGACCTTGGTATTGCTGCGGGCCAGCTCCCAGGTCAGGTACATGGTGATGCGGCTGCCGCCCAGGATGGACACGTTCTTCACCTTCTGCAGAGTGCGTCCGATGCCCCGTAGCATCTTCTGCAGCTCCGCCTTGGTGCCCACCATGTACAGCTTGTCCCCGCTGCGGGGCACAAAGGAGCCGTCGGGGATGATGATGTCGTCCCCCCGGTGGGCGGCGCAGATCAGCACCTCCGCCAGGCGGTTGCGATGGAAATCGTTCAGGGACACCCCCGCCAGGGAATCCTCCTCCGTCACCCGGAAGCCGATCATGTCGATGCGCCCTCCGGCGAAGGGCTCCACCGAGAAGGCCGCCGGGAAGCTCAGGATCCGGGCGATCTCCTGGGCCGCTCCCAGGTCGGGATTGATGAGCATATCCAGGCCGATCTCCCGCTTCAGCATCCCGGCGTCCCGGCGATACTCCGGGTTCCGGACCCGGGCGATGGTGTGCTGTGCCCCCAGCTTTTTGGCGATCAGGCAGCACACCAGGTTCGTCTCGTCCAGATTGGTGACGGCGATGACCAGGTCCGCGCCGCGGACCCCCGCCGCGTCCAGCACGCTGATGCTGGCGCCGTTGCCCTCCACGCACATCACGTCCAGGGTGCTGTCGGCCCGGTGCAGGGCCGCGGCGTCGTCGTCCACGATGGTGATGTCGTGATCCTCCACCGCCAGCTGCCGGGCAATGGCATAGCCCACCTTGCCGTTGCCCACAATGATGATTTTCATGCTTGCTCCTCTCCGCTGCTCTCCGGCAGCCGGCTGCGCCTGCGGCGCAGTATCACGGCGCTGTACTCCGCGCCCATAATCAGCACCGTGCCGCTCATATAGAGCCACAGCAGCACCACCACAACCGTGGCAATGGAGCCGTACAGCACGGAATAATTGGCAAAATTCTCCACATAATACGAAAAGGCCAGGGACAGGACCATCCACGCCGCCAGGGAGATGCCCACCCCGGGGGCCACTTCCTTCAAAGGCCGCCGCTGCCCCCGTGCCAGCATATACAGTACCGTCAGCATCAGGAACATCACCACGCCCAGAACGATAAACCGCAGATAGCTCCACAGGTCGATGAACCCCGCCGGCAGCTCAATGAGGCCGGAGAGAAACTCCAGCGCCCGGCGGCCCACCGTGACCAGCAGCAGCGTCAGTCCGATGGTCAGGATCAGCCACACGGTGAACAGCAGGATCCCCAGCTGATTGACCAGCATTTTTCGGGGCGGACCCAGGCCGAAGGCCTTGCGCAGGGAGTGCAGCAGACAGCTGGTGGCCCGCATGGGGAACCAGACGGAGAAAATCAGGCTGAACCACAGCAGCTGGCGGCTGGCGTTGGCGGACACATATTCAAGATACGACTCCAGCACCGACATCACGTCCGCCGGAACGATCTGGGACAGCACCTGGGTCACGCTGTCCACGTCCAGCTTCAGGATGCCCAGCAGGGTGCTGATGAACACCAGCAGCGGAAACAGCGCAAACAGCAGGTAATAGGTCAGGGCCGCGCTGTCCCGGCCCACGTCATGCAGATAATACCGGCGCACCAGCTGCACCGTGATTTGCCCCGCAGCCGTCCGGGGCGACCACTTTTTCTTCACAGGAGCCCTCCCCCCTATCCTGTACAGTGTATCACACAGGTGCCCAAATGAAAAGAGGAAATTGCCCCCATACGGATTTATTTATAGCGGCAGATTGTAAAAAAATTATTATTTTTCACGTTTCCCTATTGCGATTTCTCGTACGGCTTGTTATAATTAGTTTATCCGGAAGCAAAGCTGCTTCTGGAATCTACAGTAAAGAGGGTCGAATTATGGACAAACTTACCAACATCGTACGGGACGAAATTTCCCGCCAGTACAAGAGCGTCCGGCAGTTTGCTTTTGCAGTTGGCATTCCTCTGTCCACCATCAACAGCGCACTGCACAACGGCATCGGCGGTTCTTCGTTTGACACGGTGGTCCAGATTTGCCGCACACTGGGCATCTGCGCCCTGGGCGAGGAGAACATCCACCTGACGGAGGACACCCAGCGGATCCTGGACCAGTACGCCAAGCTGGACGACTATGGCCGCCACACCATCGCCTCCGTGATACAGGTGGAGTATGACCGCTGCACCAAGACGTTTGAGGATGGCTCCGACCTGCGGGGCGGCTATTCCAGCGTCAATCTGTCTGCCCCCGTTGCCAACGACGAGCCCGTTTCCATGAACGTGCTGGCTAGCCGCGAGGACTGAGTGGATCCCCATAATTGCATAAAATGAGAGCTTCCGGCCGCGCCGGGAGCTCTTATTTTATACGTTTCATCCAAAAATTTACCTGATTTTTGGCGGGCACGCAGCAAAAAGCGGTTGAAATTTCGCAGTATGCCTGTTATAATAGAGTGTAATTAGCGGAACAGCGGCGCTTTATCGTGTAAAATTGCCCGCAGCCGCTCTATCCTTTCAGATGGGAGAAAGATGCATGAAAGTGATCCAAAAATCCGGCGCCTGGCTGTGGGCGCTGCTGGCGGCCCTCCTGCTGACGGTGCTGCTGACAGCCACGGCCTTCGCCGGAGACAACGATTTCCGCTGTTGGACCGTGGACGCCCGGCAGTGGACCAACCAGGGGTACCAATCCGAAAAGGACGGGGTGTGGTACCTGTTCCTGCCCCAGGACGAAAGCCCGGCGGACACGGTTCTGTCCTTCAGCGGCAGGGTAACGGCGGCCTCCGCCGGCGCCCTGGACCGGGAGGGCGGCACCCTGACCGGGGCCTTCGCCGACCGTGACCGGGTGACCCTGACCCTGGAGGGCGGCAGAACCGAGACGGTGTGCCTGCGGCAGAGCAGTCTGCCCAGCCTGCGGCTGATCCTCAACGGTACCACCCTGGACCAGATCCACCAGGACAAGGATGTGAAGTATCCCGGCAACGACCTGGTGCTGACGGACGGGGACGACGTCCTCACCGGCGCCGTGGAGATCAAGGGCCGGGGCAACTCCACCTGGCGGGAATACGCCAAAAAGCCCTACCAGATCAAGTTCAGCAAAAAGACCTCCGTGCTGGGCATGCCCGCCGCCAAGAAGTGGATTCTGCTGGCCAACGCCTCCGACGACAGCATGATCCGCACCCGGCTGGTGTATGACGCGGCGGAGCAGATGGACTTCCCCTTCGTGACGGAATATCAATATGTGGACCTGTGGATAGACGGCCAGTACCTGGGCGTGTATCTGCTGGGCGAAAAGGCCGAGATCGGCAAGGGCCGCCTGAATTTGCAGGACCCCGCCGGGGCCATGTTCGAGCTGGACAACGGCTTCGCCACGGACGAGGATCACTATTTCTTCGAGGGCCGGCTGAACAGTTACTTCGCCCTGAAGGAGATCGTGGAGGAGGACGACGGACACATTCAGCAGGCCATGACCAATTTCCAGACGGCCATGACCCGCCTGACCACGGCGCTGACCTCCCAGGGCTGGGAGAATCTGTCCCTGAGCCAGCTCAATGAAATGATCGACGTGGACTCCCTGGCCCGCTACTATCTGATGAACGAGTACGTTCTCAACGGCGAGTCCTTCTTCACCAGCTTCTTCTGGTATCAGGACGGCGCGTCCGACGTGCTCCATGTGGGCCCCCTGTGGGACTTTGACACCTGCATGGGCAACAAGAACGAAAAGGTCACCGACTACAACGCCAGCAGCACCTCTGTGCTGATGAAGAAGATGCTGAACATCCCGGCGTTTTATCAGCGGGTGCAGGAGCTGTACACCCGGTATAAGCCGGTGCTCACCGGTATGGCCGGTCAGGTGGACGGCCTGCGGGACGAGATCGGCGTCTCCGCCGACCTGAATTACCTGCGCTGGAGCACCCTGGGCGCCGCCAATCCCAAGCCCGGCGGCACCCCCTTCGCCCCCACCTATGACGAGGCCCTCAGCCGGGTGCGCACCTGGCTCACCGGCCGGGCCAATGCCTTTACCCCCACCGTGCGCCCCCAGCAGCTGGGGTACTACTTCAACGCCAGCCGCACGGTGATGTACCTGACCTACTCCGCTCCCAGCCAGACTTCCCTGCGCTTCGCCGTCTGGGGCCAGCAGGACGGCCAGAATGATCTGCACTGGTATCAGGCCAAGCAGCAGAATGGCCGCTGGGTGGCCGAGGTGCCCCTGGTCAACCACCAGGAAACCGGCACCTATATGGTCCATGTCTACAACCAGAACGGCCTGCCCCAGGGTCTGCTGGACCACGGCACCGTGGTAGTGGACAACCTGGTGCAGCCGGAAAAGCCCGCCCTGAAGGCGGCCCTGTCCGCTGACGGACGGTATCTGAACCTGACCCTCACCGGCGGCAGCGACCTGACCCAGGTTTGGTTCCCCACCTGGAGCGAGAAGAACGGCCAGGATGACCTCCAGTGGTACGAGGCCAAGAAGCAGGCCGACGGCTCCTGGACCTATTCCGTGGCCCTGTCCCGCCACAACACCACCGGCACCTATTTCATCCACGCCTACGGCAACAACAAGAAGAACCTGGTGGCCCACACCACCGCCTATGTGGAGAAGATCCCCGGGCCGGAGATGAAGGCCGCCCTGTCCGCCGATGGGCGGTATCTGGACGTGACCCTGACGGGCCGCGGCGACCTGACCCAGGTCTGGTTCCCCACCTGGAGCCAGGTCAACGGCCAGGACGACCTACGCTGGCACGAGGCCGCCAGGCAGGCCGACGGCTCCTGGACCTGCCGCATCGCCCTGTCGGACCACTCCGGCACCGGCGTCTACTTCATCCACGCCTACGGCAACAACAAGAAGAACCTGGTGGCCCACACCACCGTCACCGTACCCCAGCCTTCCCAGCCCGAGCAGCCCCCCCAGCCGGTCCGCTCCGGCATGCAGGCGGCGCTGTCCGCCGATGGCCGGTACCTGGACGTGACCCTGGCGGGCCGCAGCGACCTGACGAAGGTCTGGTTCCCCACCTGGAGCGCCGTGAACGGCCAGGACGACCTGCGCTGGTACGAGGCCACCAAGCAGCCGGACGGCTCCTGGACCTGCCGGGTGCCTCTGGCCAACCATAAGAGCGCGGGAGGCTTCTTCCTCCACGCCTACGGCAACAACAAGAAGAACCTGGTGGCCCACACCACCGCCTCCGTGTCCCAGGTGGTATCCCCCCAGGTATGGACCCGCCTCCACGACGGCGGCCGCTATATGACCGTGACCCTGACGGGCCGCAGCGATCTGACGAAGGTCTGGTTCCCCACCTGGGGCGCAGTCAACGGCCAGGACGACCTGCAGTGGTACCAGGCGGTCAGGCAGTCCAACGGCGACTGGTCCTATACCGTGAACCTGTCCCAGCACCGGGAAAAGGGCACTTACTTCATCCATGTCTACGGCAATACCAGACAGAACCTGGTGGCCCACACCACCGCCTATGTAAGCTGAAAGGAGGGACCGCACCCCGGAGAGATCACCCCGATCAAGTGTTGGAAATCAAACTGTAACGGAGGAAAAAGATGAAAAGAGCACTATCACTGCTTCTGGCGCTGCTGATGGCCGCCAGCCTGGTCATGCCCCAGGCCTGGGCCGCCGGGCTCCAGGAGCCGGAGCCGGATGCTGTCGTCCAGCAGACCCAGCCCGACACCGCCGAACCCGATGCCCAGCTGCCCCAGGCGGATACCCTGGCCGGCAACGCCGCGGGGCTCACCCCCATTACCCGCACCAAGAATGCCGTGGCCAGCGGCGTGACCCTGGAAAAGGTGGTCATGCGCAACGTCAACGGCAGCCAGGTGGTGGGCTACCTTTCGGAGATCGACCTGTCCAAGGACGTGACCCTGAAGGCCAGCTACACCGGATATTACTATGACGGCAGCACCGCCGCCCAGCGCAAGGCCATGGTGGACGGCGGAAAGCTGAAATGGGAGATGTCCCAGACCACCGCCCAGGCCGCTGCCTACGGACGGGCCTCGGATACCGAGGGCCGCGTGGTCCTGGCCACCAACGCCGACTACTACAATATGCAGACCGGCGCACCCACCGGCTACCTCATTATGGAGGGCAACCTGGTGAAAACCGGCGCCGAGCCCTTCTTCGCCATTCTGAAGGACGGCTCCGCCGTGATCCGCAAGGCGGGCAGCGACACCTCCGACGTGGTGGAGGCCGTCTCCGGTCCCTATATGCTGGTGGAGAACGGCCAGATTGTTCCCGGCCTGGACCAGGGCGACCGCATGCCCCGCAACAGCGTGGGCATACGGGCCGACGGCTCCGTGGTATTCTTTGAGGCCGACGGCCGACAGGAGCCCATGTCCATCGGTATGAGCATGTATGAAGTGGCCAGTTTCCTGAAGGATGCCGGCTGCGTCACCGCTATTTATCTGGACGGCGGCGGCTCCGCCACCGTGGCAGCCTGTTATGAGGGCACCGACGAGCTGGTGGTTCGCAACAGCCCCAGTGACGGCCTGGAGCGCACCGTGTCCGACGCTCTGCTGGTGGTGTCCACCGCCCGCTTTGACGGCGATTTTGACCATGCGTCCGTGAGCCCCCAGAACGAGCTTTATACCCCTGGCAGCCAGGTGCCCTTCACGGCCCTGGGCGCTGACTCCGCAGGCGGCGCGGCCGACCTGCCTGAAAGCGGCCTGACCTGGGTGCTGGATACTCCCGCTGCCGGACGGATCGACGCCGCCACCGGTGTGTTTACCGCCGCCAAGGGCTATGTGGGCGATGTGCGGGTCCGCCTGACCTATCAGGGTCAGAATGTGGGCTCCGCCTCCATCACCATCGCCGAGCCCGATCAGGTGTCCTTCGCCGGCAAGACCCTGTCCCTGGACTATGACAAGACCAGCGACCTGGGCCTCACCGTCAAAAGCAGCCTGCGGGATATCCACTATCACGACGGCGACTTTACCTGGACCATCCGGCCTCTGACCGAGGGCACCACCGCCGCCGACATCGGCACCATCGTGGACAATCAGCTCCATACTGCCGCCAAGGCCAGCCAGACCCGTAAAGCAGAGATCACTGTCACCTATACCAAGGCAAACGGCCAGGAGCTTACCGATACCGTCACCGTGGAGATCGGCAAGATGCCCACCATCCTTCTGGACTTTGAGGACGAGAGCTCCAAGTCCGGCGTGAACGTGGGTGCCAACGCCGTGTGGGGCAACCTGAATAGCTTTTCCGGTCACAGCGCCCATAATCTGCCCGGCGTCAGCGACGCGGGCTTCGGCGTGGCCGGTCAGGTCAGCAAGGATCCCAACGGTCTGGACATCCCCTACGGGCCCATTACCGATTTCGGCCTGGCATGCCCCGACTTTATCAGCAGCAACGCGGAATGGGACTGCAACTCCGCCGGCGCACCCTATAGCTGGGACTGCGCCCAGGACCCCGCTACCCTGTTCCGCTCCATGGGCTATGAGTACTATGTGGGCGCCATCTCCACCGCCCAGGAGGGCGCGTGGGATATGTATGCCCGCCGCGTAGCTTCCGACGAGGGTCCCGTGCGCTTCGGCCAGAAGTCTCTGGAGTATCATTACGATTATACGAAGATCTCCGGCACCAACAACACCAACGAATACCTGCGCTACAGCGGCGAGGACGTGGTCATCGAGGGCCGTCCCACCGCCCTGGGCATGTGGGTCTACGCCCCGGAGGGCACGCCCAACTACTGGCTCAGCACCAGCGTGTCCTATTGGAACGGGGAGAAGTATGTTTCCACCAGCTTGCTGCACCTGAAGACTACCACCGTCAACGCCGCAGGCGAGACCGTGGACACCACCACCCAGTACACCGGCATCAACTGGTCCGGCTGGAAGTATGTGGAGGCAGACCTCAGCAGCGTGTATGACAAGGCCCAGGACGTGGAAAACCATCCCCTGAAGATCACCGCCGGCCAGGTGCTGCTGTGGACCATCATCATCGAGGGCGGCACCGGCGACGTGGACGGCAACAAGATCACCTGCGGCTCCCGGGCTGCCGGAAGCCTGTATGTGGACAACATCCGCGCGGTGTATGGCACCACGGCTGACGACCTGGAGAACCCCGTCATCACCTCTGTCCGCGGCGGCAGCGCCTCCGTCACCGGCTACACGGATCTGACGGAGCTGGCTGAGGACGGTTCCACCGTGCTGACGGACAATGAGCTGCAATTCTTTACCGGGTATTATGATCCCCAGGGCGAGAACCGCACCGGTGTGTCCGCCGAAAACACGGTCATCACCATCGACGGCCAGGACATCAAGAACTTTGCCAACACCGACCAGGCCGTCACCGGCGCCGTGACCCTGCCCAATGGCCGCCACAGCATCAGGGTGGAGATCATGGACGGCTTCGGCAACCGGGCCAGCGTCACCCGCTCCTTCACCGTGAAGGGCACCGCCAATATCCCCACCGTGACCCTGGACACCCCGTCCTATGCCCTGGTGGGCGAGAACTATGTGGTGTCCGTCACCTCCCCCAACGCCGGTAAGATCGACTCCGTCACCGCCCAGATCGTGTACGGCAACGTGGACCTGTTCGACACCGACGAAAACGGCGGCAAGGGTGCCTTCAACACCTGCGCCTCCCTGGCCTACGGCTCCGGCTTCCAGGGCTCCAGCTCTGCCGCCCGCCGCACCACCACCGAAAAGACCGTCACCGTGAATATGACCCGCACGGGCTCTGCCGGGAAGGACCTGTTCACCTTCACCATGCCCATGCCCGCCGGGGCCACGGCGCTGGACAGCCTGCCCATCTCCGTCACCGTGACCTACACCTGTGACGGCGTCACCTACACCACCTCCACCGGCAGCCTGCGTCTGCCCATGCAGGGCTACTACGCCGTCACCTCCGACATCATGGTGGAGGGCGCGGGCGCGGCCAAGCTGTATGTGAAGGATATTGACGGCAAGGCCGCCTCCGGCGTGGACCTGTATGTGGGCGACACCCGCATCGGCACCACCAACGCCTCCGGCCAGGTCAGCACCGACTACTTCAACAAGCTCTCCGCCGGCTCCCGTACCGGCGTCACCGCCCGGAAGGACAATCACCGCTCCTTTGAGACGGTCATCGTCACCCGCCGGGCCGGCGGCAGCGCCGATGGTATGCCCAGCTTCGTGCAGCTCAACGCCACCCCCAATGCCCAGAGCTGCCAGAACATCACCTGGGTCACCAATCCCCTGACGGCCCAGGCCAAGGCCACGGTCCAGTACTGCCAGCAGAGCAGCTTCAAGGGCAGCTTCCCCTCCAGTGCCCAGGGTCAGGTGACCCTCCGCGAGTTCACCACCTCCGGTGACGCGGCCTATGTCAGCTCCGTGTCCCTGACCGGCCTGAAGCCCGGCACCACCTACGTCTATCGGGTGGGTGACGGCAGCAAGTGGTCTGAGAACATGACCTTCACCACCAGCCAGCCCGGCGCGGACACCACCCACTTCTTCGTCATCGGCGATACCCAGCTCTCCGGCAATGCCGAGAGCGATCAGGATGAGATCCGGCTGATGAACGCCATTGCCGCCAATATCAACGGCCAGTCCATGAACTTCGGCATCCAGACCGGCGACTTTGTGGACAACGGCGGCAACCTGGGCCAGTGGAGCGAGATCCTGGACGTGTTCTCCCGGAACTACGCCGACATCCCCGTGGTACAGGTCATGGGCAACCATGAGTACTACGGCGACCTGTCCGGCGGCAACGCCGCCAGCCTGTGGACCCTGCCCGACCGGCTGTACTACTCCGTGGAATACGGCGACGTGTACGTGGCGGTCATCAACTTCGCCGCCAATCTGGAGGATGCCTGCCAGTGGCTGATCCAGGACGCCGCCAAGTCCGACTGCACCTGGAAGGTGCTGGCGGTCCACCAGCCCGCGTATTACACCAATCCCAACGGCAGCAGCGAGGCCTTCAACCGCTATATTCCCGCCGCCGCTGAGGCCGCCGGCATCAATGTGGTGTTCTCCGGCCATGACCACAGCTATGCCCGCACCATGGTCCTCAAGAACGGCCAGCCCGTGTCCGAGGCCGCCCAGAATGGCCGCCTGCCCGCCACCTACGGCAAGGGCGTGCTGTACTACATCTGCGGCGACCTGGGCGAAAAGTCCCGCAGCACCGAGTACAAGGCCGTCAACAACCCCGACTTCCACTTTGCCCAGGTGTCCCAGGAGTATGACTCCCTGTACCTGGCCGTGGAGGCCACCGCCGACGCCATGACCGTCCGCACCTACTCTGTCAGCGCCGAGGGCGCCCAGTCCCTGCTGGATACCTACACCATGCGGGTGCCCGCCTCCGTGTGCCGCGACAAGGGCCACGACTTCTCCGGCGACACCGTGTACGTCCGTGACGGCAAGCTGGTCTGCTCCTTCTGCGGCCAGACCGTGGAGCTGAAGGACTCCGGCTACACCGGCTGGGCCCGGGACGAGGCCACCGGCCTGCGGATGTACAGCTATAACAACGCCTGGCACACCGGCTGGTTCATCATCGACCCCGAGGTGTATTGCTTCGACAGCAACGGCATCGCCTACGATGGCCGGGTCACCCTGTACGGCAAGCAGTTCGTCTTTGACGACGGCGTGGTGGTCAGCGGCCCCACGGGCTTCGTCAAGCGGGACGACGGCAAGACCCTGTACTTCGAGAATGGCCGCATCGCCTCCGGCTGGAAGGACATCGGCGACGCCACCTATTACTTCGAGACCTCCGACCTGGGCGATGACTTCGGCGTCATGTACACCGGCCGCCGCCTGATCGGCAAGACCTGGTACGAGTTCGGCAGCGATGGCCGCCTGTATCAGCTGCTGCGGGGCCGCATGTCCGCCGACGAAAAGGAGATCGTGGTCACCATCACGCCTCCCGCCGGTCAGGGCAGGAACTACAGCAATATCATGGCCGCCGCCTGGAGCCAGCAGGACGGCCAGGACGACCTGGTCTGGTACAATGCCACCGCCAACGGCGATGGCACCTACACCATCCGGGTCCCCATGTGCAAGTACAACGTGGTGGGCCGGTATCTGGTCCATGTGTATAACCACGGCATCCACGGCCAGCTGCTGGACGGTCTGACCTTCCAGAACACCCACGTGGTGGGCCACACCGACACCGTGGCCAGTGATTCCAGCACCTGCGTCAGCGCCGGTCAGGTGAAGTACGTCTGCCGCTACTGCGGCGCGTCCCACACCTCCAGCACCCCCGCCAAGCGCCACACCGTCTCCGCCGTGGTGGACAGCGAATGCCGCACCATGACGGTGACCATGGACGCCGGCAACGGCCACGCCCACTCCAACGTCCGCTTCGCCGTGTGGAGCAGCGTAAACGGCCAGGATGACCTGACCTGGTACACCGCCAAAAAGAACGCCAGCGGCCAGTGGACTTACACCGTGCCTCTGGTGAACCACAACAGCACCGGCACCTACTTCATCCACGTCTACTCCTCCGACTCCGGCCAGAACCGGCTCATCGGCAACACCACTGCCCAGGTGGCGAAGCTCCCGGCTCCCGACACCGTCACGGCCCAGGTGTCCGACAACTGCCGCACCATGTCCATCCGGCTGGATACCGCCCGCAGCTACAGCGGCATCCGCTTCGCCGTGTGGAGCAGCGCCGGCGGCCAGGACGACCTGGTCTGGTACACCGCCAAGAACGGCGGCAGCGGCAGCTGGACCTATGACGTGGATCTGGCCCGCCACAACACCACCGGCACCTACTTCATCCATGTCTACAGCGGCAACAAGCTGGTGGCCCACACCACTGCCCAGGTCAAGAGCCTGCCCGCTCCCGCCCCCGGCGTCAAGCCCGGCCTGACGGCTGCCGTCTCCGCCGATAACGCCGCCATGGAGCTGGCCCTGACCACCACCGCCAAGTATGGCAAGGTCCGCTTCGCCGTGTGGAGCAGCGCCAACGGTCAGGACGACCTGGTCTGGTACGATGGCCGCCTCACCGGCAGCACCTGGTCCGCCGGTGTGAAGCTGTTGAACCACAAGACCCTGGGCGGCTACTTCATCCACGTCTATGCCGACGGCAAGCTGGTGGCCCACACCACCGCCAATGTCTACGGTATGCCGCCTCAGCAGAGCGCCCAGGCCATCGTCACCGACGACTTCGCCTGGATGAAGCTGCGGCTCTACAGCGCCACTGGCTACAGCAGCATCCGCTTCGCCGTGTGGAGCAGCGCCGGCGGCCAGGATGATCTGGTCTGGTACAAGGGCGAGAACATCGGCGGCGCCTGGGTGGCTGCGGCTGACCTGACCCGCCACAACACCACCGGCACCTACTTCATCCACATCTATTCCGGGAACAAGCTGGTGGCCCACACCACCGTCACCGTGAAGTCCCTGCCCAACCGGTAAGGACGGTTCCCCCCTTAACCCCATAGGCAAAACCAGCCCCCGCAGGCAAATGCCTGCGGGGGCTGAGCTTTATCTCGCATTTTATTTTCCTGCCAGCTTCTTCACCAGCTGGCCGTCCGGAACGGCCAGCATGGTCTGATAGGTGGTGTACACCACCATGCCTGGCCTGGCCCCGGCGGGCTTTTTCACATACCGCACCGGGGTGTAATCCACCGGCACCTTCCCGGCCTCCCGGCCCTGGGAATAGTACGCCGCCAGGCAGGCCGCCTCATACAGGCTGGTCTCATCCGGCTCCTGGCCTCCGGTACACAGGATCACATGGGAGCCGTGAATTTTCTGGGTGTGGAGCCAGATATCCCTCCGGTCGGCCTCCTTGGCGGTGAGCCGGTCGTTCTGCCGGTTGCTGCGGCCCACCAGGATCCGCAGCCCGGCGGAGGACACAAACTGCCTGGGCCTGGAGGCCCGCTGAAAGCCCGGCTGCTTTTTCCCCCGGTTTTTCAGGTACCCCCCGCTTTCCAGCTCCGCCCGGATGTCGTTGAAATCCTGCTCCGCCTCCGCCTGGGACAGCTCCTGCACCACGCTTTCCAGATAGGTCAGCTCCTCCCGGCCCTTTTCCAGCTGCTCCGTCAGAATTTTTTCGGCGGTCTTGGCCTTGGCGTACTGCTTGAAATACCGGGCGGCATTCTCCTGGGGCCCCAGCCGCACATCCAGGGGGATGTCCATTGGCGGGCAACCGTCCTCATAGTAATTTTCTGCCGTCAGGCGGTTCATGCCCCGCTCCATGCGGTAGAGGTTGGCGGTGATCAGCTCGCCGCAGATGCGCAGCCGCTCCCGGTCCCGGGTGGCGGCCAGCTCCTTCTCCTGGGCCGCCAGCTTCCGGCGCACCCGGTCCCGGGCGGCGGTAGCGGACTTCATCAGGTCCTGGCCCTTCTGCCGGACCCGGTCCGCCTGATCCCGGCCCTCATAAAATTCGTCCAGCAGCCGGCCGAAGGAATCGAAGGTCTCCTGCTCCATGGCCGGGCCGTATTGGGTGATGGGACAATAGGTAAAATCCGCCGGCCGGCCGGCCCGGCGCAGCAGGGTGGGCACAAAGCCGCCGTCGGCAATTCTGTCCCGCCATGTCCCAAGGCTGTCCCACAATTTTTCGCCCTTGTCCCGGGACAAACGGGCGTCTGTCTCACCGTATGCGGCGCAGACCAGCTCCCGGGCCATCAGCGGCGGCAGGGCCGTGAAGGTGTCCAGCAGCCACCCGTCCAGGGGCGTATCCTCCGGCAGGGCGGACAGCAGTTCCAGAAATTCCTCCCGGCCGATCTCCAGCGGCGAGCGCTTTTCCTGCCGGGGCGGCAGATGATAGAACAGGCCCGGCAGCACCTGCCGCTGCTGGGACATCTCGAAGTCCACCCGCCGCAGGCAGTCGGTGATCCGGCCCTGGTGGTCCACCAGGATGAGATTGGCATGGCGGGGCATGGCCTCCAGAATCAGCCGCCAGGGCCGCTGCTCTCCCAGCTCGTCCGCCGCCTGTATGTGCAGCGTCACCACCCGCTCCAGGGGCTCCTGGACAACGGACAAAATGCGCCCTCCCGCCAGGTGCTTGCGCAGCAGCATACAGAACATGGGCGGCTGGGAGGGATTGTCCCGCAGCTGCTCCGTCAGGTGCAGCCGGGGCTGGGTGGCTCCGGCGCACAGCAGCAGCCGCCGCCCACCCCGCAGCAGCAGCACCACCTGGTCCCGGGTGGGCTGCTGAATCTTCTCTATGCGGGTGTTTTCCACCTGGGCGGCGGTCTCCCGGACCACGGCACTCAGGCAAATGGCGTCCAGCGGCATATTACTCCCCCTCCATCATCCGGCAGAACAGCTGGTTGACCCGGTCGTGTCTGCCCTGTAAATACAGGTATCCCAGCAGAGCCTCCAGGGCCGTGGCCTGCTGATACTGGGCCCGGCTGGCATGGGCCGGGATGGAATGGACGTTGGCGTTGCGGCCCCGGCGGAACACGTCCTGCTCCTCCTGGGTCAGCAGGGGGAGAATTTTCTCCGCCAGCTCCGCCTGCCGGGGGGCGCACACCAGGGCCACCGCGGCCCGGTGCAGGCCCTTTCCCGTGGCCTTGCCCCCGGCGCACAGCCAGGTGCGCACCAGCAGCTCATACACCGCGTCGCCTATATGGGCCAGGCCGATGGAGCTGATGCTGCGGATCTGTTCCGGCGGCAGCTGCACGGCAAAATAATCAGTCATGGTATTTGCTCCTTAATGGTTTCGTTACGCAATATCAGCCCTTGGCGGCCAGCCAGTTGCGGCCGGTGTGGGCCTCCGCCAGCAGGGGGACGGACAGCTCCGCCACGCCCTGCATCTCCTGCTGCAAAAGGGCCTCCACCCGGGGGGCCTCCTCCTCCGGACACTCCACGATCAGCTCGTCGTGGACCTGCATGATCAGCCGGGCGGCCAGGCCCTCCCGGTCCAGGCGGCTGTGGACCCGGACCATGGCCAGCTTGATGATGTCCGCCGCCGTGCCCTGGATGGGCATATTCAGGGCCACCCGCTCGCCGAAGGACCGCATATTGAAGTTGGAGCTTTTCAGCTCCGGCAAAGCCCGGCGGCGGTGCCACAGGGTCTCCACATAGCCCTGCTCCTGGGCCTTGTCCACCACGTCCGTCATATACTGCTTCACCCCGGTATAGGTGGCAAAATACCGGTCCATATACTCCTTGGCCTCCTGCATCGTGACGCCAATATCCTGGGACAGGGAGAAGGCGGAAATGCCATAGACAATGCCGAAGTTCACAGCCTTGGCCCGGGAGCGCATCTGGTGGGTCACCTGGTCCTGGGGCACATGGAACACCCGGGCGGCGGTGACGGTGTGGAAGTCCGCGCCGGACAGGAAGGCCTGCTGCATGGCGGTGTCGCCGGAGATGTGGGCCAGCAGCCGCAGCTCGATCTGGGAATAGTCGGCGTCCACCAGCACATGGCCCGGGGCCGCCACAAACATCTCCCGCATTTTGCTGCCCAGGTCCGTGCGGGTGGGGATGTTCTGAAGATTCGGCTCCGTGGAGGACAGGCGGCCGGTGGCCGTTACCGTCATCTGGAAGCTGGTGCGGATGCGGCCATCCGGGTCGATGACCTTCAGCAGGCCGTCGGCATAGGTGCTTTTCAGCTTGGCATACTGCCGGTAGGTCAGCACGTCCGCCACCAGGGGGTGGTCCTTCAGCTTCTCCAGCACGTCGGCGTTGGTGGACCAGCCGGTTTTGGTCTTTTTCCCGTGGGGCAGGCCCAGGTCCTCAAACAGGACCTTTCCCAGCTGCTTGGGGGAATTGATGTTGAACTGCTGCCCGGCGGCGGCGTAAATCCGCTGCTCCAGCTGGCGGATGGTGTCGGACAGGTCCGCACCGAACCGGGCCAGGGCCCCGCCGTCCACCAGGAAGCCGCTGCGTTCCATATCCGCCAGCACCCGGCACAGAGGAAGCTCCACATCGAAGTACAGCTTTTCCATGCCCTGTTCCCGGAGCCGGGGCAGCAACACACCATGCAGGGCCTCTATCGCCGCGCCATAGCTGCGCAGCGACGCCCAGGCGGCGGACCGGTCTCCCAGCAGGGAGAAGGCCTCCGGCTCCAGGTGGACGGGCTTTGGCAGCTCCTGGTTGAAATACGACACAAACAGCCGGGGCAGGTCGTATTTCCCGGCGGTGGCGTCCAGCAAATAGGCCGCCAGGGCGGTGTCGAACACGAAGCCCTCCGCCGGGAGGCCGCCGTCCAGCAGCGTCCGCATCAGATCCTTCACGTTGTGGGACACCTTGGGGATATCGGCGGCAAACAGCGCCGCCAGCAGGGCCTGCCAGTCCCCCTGATAGTCCCCGGTCCACAGCTCCGCCGCCCAGGAGGCATTCTCCCCGGCGTCCCACTGGACGGAAAGGGCGGACAGGTCCGGCACCGCGTATACGGTGACAGACTCCGCCTGCCGCCACTGGGCCAGCAGGTCCCGGGCCTGGTCCTCTGTCCGGATGGGGACCACCGCAGCGGTAACCTCGGGCTTCTCTGCCGTCTCCTGGTGGGGCCGCAGGTGATATCTGTCAATGAGCTTCTGAAATTCCAGCCGCAGGAACAGGTCGTACAGCTCCGGGCGGAAGGGCCGGCGGAGATTTTCCGCCGGGTCAAAGTCCAGGGGGGCGTCGGTGACGATGGTGGCCAGCCAATAGCTGTGGCGGGCGGACTCCTCCCCCTCCGTCAGCTTGCGGATGACGTTGGGCTTGGCGTCGATATCCGGCAGGCGGCGGTACAGTGCGTCTATGTCGCCGTACTGCTGCACCAGGGCCATGGCGGTCTTTTCCCCTACCCCCGGCACGCCGGGAATGTTGTCCGAAGTGTCGCCCATCAGGGCCTTCAGGTCGATCATGTGGATGGGGTCGAAGCCGTACTGCTCCCGGAAGGTCTCCGGGGTCATATCCTTGGTGGTGGTCTGGCCCATGCGGGTGGACACCAGCTTCACCTTGGTGCGGTCGGTGATCAGCTGGAGGCTGTCCTTGTCGCCGGTGACGATGACGCAGTCCCACCCCGCCGCCTGGCATTTGCGGCTGATGGTGCCGATGAGGTCGTCGGCCTCGTACCCCGCCAGCTCATAGCAGGGCACGGACATGGCCGAAAGCACCTGCTTCATCACCGGCAGCTGCATGGCCAGCTCCGGGGGCATGGGCTTGCGCTGGGCCTTGTAATCCGCGTCCGCCCGGTGGCGGAAGGTGGGCTCCCGGCGGTCAAAGGTGACGCACAGGGCCTCCGGGTTTTCCTCGTCCAGCAGGCGCTGGAGGGTGGTGATGAAGCCGTATACCGCATGGGTATACAGCCCCTCCCGGGTGGACAGGGGGCGGATGCCGTAATAGGCGCGGTTCAATATACTGTTGCCGTCCAGGACCATGAGCTTCATGGAAGGGACCTCCTAATTCGTTTGATCCGTTTTATTATACCTCTTTTTATTCTTTTGTACAAGGAGCAGAAAGAGACGCACGCGGCTTGTCAAAAAAGAATTTTTTGACAAGCTGGAAATTCACCGGGCCCCGTGATACAATAAAAGAAAAAATTTTGGAAAATTTTTTTCGGGGGACGCAATAAAACCGCCTTGCCGTGCATTATCCAGATGACAGGAGACAAAAGAGATGCTGCACAGGATTGACAACACAACTTCATCCCTCCCTGCGGAGGAGGTCCAGGAGCTTCGGCGGCTGCTTTCGGGAGTGGCCGCAGGAAGCCAAGACGATCTGGCCGAACTATATCGCCGCACCCGAACGGCGGTGTACGGTCTGGCCCTGTCCTATCTCCGCAATGCCCACGACGCCCAGGACCTGACCCAGGATGTGTTCGTTCACATCTGGGACACGGCGGGACAGTACCGGCCCACAGGCTCGCCTGTGGGGTGGATCCTGGCGGTGTGCCGGAATCTGTGCCTGATGCACCTGCGGCGGGAGAGCCGTCAGGTGACCATGGAGGACCAGGAGTGGCACGCCATCCCCGACAACTGCCCGGGGCTGGACAGCCAGGAGCGGCTGCTTCTGCAGGACGCCTTGGCGGTGCTGGGAGAGGAGGAGCGGCGGATCGTCCTGCTGCACACGGCGGGCCTGAAGCACCGGGAAATCGGTCAGGCGCTGGGCCTGCCCCTGGCGACCGTCCTGTCAAAATATCACAGAGCATTGAAAAAGATGCGAGCTTACATGGAAGGAGATGACGCCCGATGACCAACGATCAGATGGAACGCAGGCTTTCCGCCGCGCTGGACAAGACCGCGCCGGACGACGTGGACGGCGTGCTCTCCCGCTGTACAGAGCGGAAAGGAACGGTAGTCCCTATGAAAAAGAAGAATAACCGAATGAAGAAATGGATGCAGACGGTGGCGGCCTGCCTGGCGGTGCTGCTGCTGGGCGGCGGCGGTCTGCTGGTGCAGCAGGCCCACGCCGTAACGTCTGTGGTGTCCCTGGACGTGAACCCCAGCATCGAGCTGCGGGTGAACAGCCGGGAAAAGGTGGTGTCCTGCCAGGCCCTCAACGACGAGGCCGCCGCCGTGCTGGCGGATATGGACGGAGGCCGGGACCTGAAGGGCGTCAAGGCGGATGTGGCCGTCAACGCCATTGTGGGCAGCCTGGTGCGGTGCGGATATCTGGACACGCTGTCCTCCGCCATTCTCATTTCCGTGGAGGATAAGGACCAGGCCCGGGCTCAGCGTCTTCAGCAGGAGCTGACCAGTGTTGCGGGCGGCGCTTTGGGCGACTCCCAGGCCGCTGTCCTGAGCCAGACGGTGCAGCAGGACAAGGACCTGGAAAAGCTGGCCAAGGCCAACCACATTTCCACCGGCAAGGCCGCCCTGATCCGGCAGGCCATGGCCCTCAACAGCAGCCTGACCTTCGAGGGGCTGGCAAAGCTGTCCGTGGAGGAGCTGCGGGACCTGATCGAGGCCGGGGCCCCGGGGATGCCCATCGGCATGACGGCGGCTCTGGAGGCGGCAGCCAACTATGCGGGTCTGACCACGGCGGATGTGGCCGACGCGGATGTGGACCCGGAGCTGGACGAGACACCCGCCCACTATGAGGTGGAGCTGGAGGTCCCCGGTCACGGCGAGCTGGAATATCGGGTGGACGCCTACACCGGCCAGGTGCTCAGCGGCCCGGCCAACGTGAAGCTCTCCGCTCCCGTGAACCAATCCGGTGACATTGGCATGGAGGCCGCCAAGAGCGCCGCGCTGAAGCACGCGGGCCTGTCCTCCGCCACGTTTACCAAGGCGGAGCGGGACTATGACGACGGCCGCTGGGAGTACGAGCTGGAGTTCCACACCGACACCGCCGCCTATGAGGTCACGGTGGACGCCATCAGCGGCTCTGTGCTGGATTACGAGAAGGAGAACCCCCGCAGCAGCAGTACCTCCGACATTGGCGCCCAGGCCGCCAAGAGCGCTGCCTTGCGGCACGCGGGCCTGTCCGAAGGCCAGGTGCAGGAGCTTCAGGTGGAATGGGATAACGAGAATGGCCGCGCCGTGTACGAGGTGGAGTTCAAGTCCGGCGGAATGGAATATGAATACGTCATCGACGCTGCCACCGGCTCCGTGCTGGAGCATCAGGCAGAGCAGGACGACTGAGCGCAGTAAAAAAACGGGGGCCGCGGCCCCCGTTTTTTCCGTCTGGACAATGCGCCCCGGATGTATAGGGCCTGTCTCTTATACACATCTCCGAG